>Ga0163144_10000407_pt1 | contig 98966 bp, 84 predicted proteins | sample OliLak19BULKMAT1_FD_123175 | JGI IMG/M metagenome (GOLD analysis project Ga0163144, IMG submission 123175) | Freshwater microbial mat bacterial communities from Lake Vanda, McMurdo Dry Valleys, Antarctica - Oligotrophic Lake LV.19.BULKMAT1 | ecosystem: Environmental > Aquatic > Freshwater >...
CAACAAGCCCTCGATCTGATCGCGGCCATCACTGTGTAGTCAGTACTGATCCTCCCGCTTCGATCTCAATCGATTGAAGCGCCAGGATAATCAGCATTGGCGACCGGGGAACTTCGGGTTAACGCAGTGGATGATTGAGGATTTCGGCGAGGAAATCTGCGGATAATTGGGGACGTACCCTCGGAACGTACCCCCGGGTACGTCCCCGATTTCCCCCTATCGACGCCTGCGAACCGAGCGTCTCAATCCTCGCCCGCCAGCGCCGCGGCGTCGCTGCTGGTCTGTGTCAGCGGATCGGTGAGACGCGTCAGCATCTCCTTCGGCACGATCTGCCAGAATCGCGGCAGCTCGCGATCCCAATCGGCGAGCAGCTTTGCGGCGAAGCGTGAACCGGTCTCGTGGACATGAGCCTCGACGAGATCCTTGAGACGCTGCTCCCAGGGCTTCGTCTGGACGCGCTGCCAGACGACGTCACCTGGATTGACGCGATCGACGAATCGCCCGTCCTCGTCGTAGACGAACGCCATGCCGCCGGTCATGCCCGCCGCGAAATTGTCGCCGACCGCGCCGAGGAACACCGCGGCGCCGCCGGTCATGTATTCGCAACCGTTGGAGCCGCAGCCTTCCACCACGGCCTGCGCGCCCGAATTGCGCACCGCGAAACGCTCGCCGGCCTGGCCCGCCGCAAAGAGCCGCCCGGCCGTGGCGCCATAGAGCACGGTGTTGCCGATGATCGTGTTCTTGTTCGAGACCAGCGGCGACGACACCGGCGGCCGCACCACGATGAGGCCACCCGAGAGACCCTTGCCGACATAGTCGTTGGCATCGCCGGAGACTTCGAGCTTCAGCCCCTGCACCGCGAAGGCGCCGAGCGACTGCCCCGCCGAGCCCTTGAGCCGCACGGTGATATGGCCTTCCCTGAGGCCGGCCATGCCGAAGCGCCGCACGATCTTCGACGACAGCTTGGCGCCGATCGCGCGATAGGTGTTCCGGATGTTGTAGGCGAGCTGCATCTTCTCGCCATCCTCGAGCGCCGGCCGCGCGTCCTTGATCATCTGCTCGTCGAGCGTCTCGGCCACTTCGTTGCGGCCGACCAGAGTCGAATGCCGCGCAAACTCGCCGGGATCGGCGGTCACCAGCAGTGGATTGAGATCGAGGTCGTCGAGATATTCATGGCCGCGCATGACCTGCGTCAGCAGATCGGCACGGCCGATGATGTCCTTGAGCCGCCGGAAGCCGAGTTCAGCCAGCAGCTCGCGCACCTCCTCCGCGACGAAGCTGAACAGCGCGACGACTTTCTCGGGACTGCCCTCGAACTTGTCGCGCAGCTTCTGGTCCTGCGTGCACACGCCGACGGGACAGGTATTGGAGTGGCATTGCCGCACCATGATGCAGCCCATCGCGACCAGCGCGGCGGTGCCGATGCCGAACTCGTCGGCGCCGAGCATCGCCGCGATCACCACGTCGCGGCCGGTGCGAATGCCGCCATCGACGCGCAAGCGCACGCGATGGCGCAATCGGTTGAGCGTGAGGACCTGGTTGGTCTCGCTCAGGCCCATCTCCCAGGGCACGCCTGCGTATTTGATCGAGGATTGCGGCGAGGCGCCGGTGCCGCCGACATGGCCGGAGATCAGGATCGCATCGGCCTTCGCCTTGGCGACGCCTGCCGCGATGGTGCCGATGCCCGAGCGCGCGACCAGCTTCACGCAGACCTGCGCCTCCGGATTGATCTGCTTGAGGTCGTAGATCAGCTGCGCGAGATCCTCGATCGAGTAGATGTCGTGATGCGGCGGCGGGCTGATCAGCGTGACGCCGGGCGTCGAATGGCGCAGCCGCGCGATCAACTCGCTGACCTTGGCGCCCGGCAACTGGCCGCCTTCCCCCGGCTTGGCGCCTTGCGCGACCTTGATCTCGAGCTCGCGGCAATTGTTGAGATACTCCGCCGTGACGCCGAAGCGCCCCGAGGCGACCTGCTTGATCGCCGAGGACGCGTTGTCGCCATTGGGCTTGAGCTTGTAGCGCGCGGCATCCTCGCCGCCCTCGCCGGAATCGGATTTCGCGCCGATGCGATTCATCGCGATCGACAGCGTCTCATGGGCCTCGGGCGAGAGCGCGCCGAGCGAGATGCCCGGCGCCACCAGGACCTTGCGGATCTCCGTGATCGATTCGACCTCGTCGACCGAGATGGCGATGCGGCCAGGCTTGAAGTCGAGCAGGTCGCGCAGCGCGATCGGCTTCAGCCTGCGCGTCCCGTCCGCGTATTTCTTGTAGGTCTGGTAGGAATCGCTGGCGACCGCGCTTTGCAGCGTGTGGATGAGATCGCCCTCCCAGGCATGCGATTCGCCCTGGCGACGATAGCGATAGAAGCCGCCGACCGGCAGCGCGATGACCTGCTCGCGCCAGGCCTGCGAATGCAGCTCGCGCACCTTGCGCTGGATGCCGCCGAGGCCGATGCCGGAAATGCGGCTGGCCATGCCCGGGAAGAAATCCGAGATCAGCGTGCGCGACAACCCGATCGTCTCGAAATTATGTCCGCCGCGATAGCTCGAGATCACGCTGATGCCCATCTTGGACATGATCTTGAGCAAGCCCTCGTCGACGGCCTTCTGGAAGCGCTTCAGACAATCCTTGAGCGACAGCTCGCCGAACAGGCCACGCGTATGGCGATCGATGATCGATTCCTGCGCGAGATAGGCGTTCACGGTCGTCGCGCCGACGCCGATGAGCACCGCGAAATAATGCACGTCCAGGCACTCCGCCGAGCGGACGTTCAATGAGGTGAAGGTCCGCAGCTGCTGGCGCACCAGATGCGTGTGCACGCCGCCCGCAGCGAGGATCATCGGGATGGGCGCGCAGACGGCGCCGTCGACGATTTCGCCCAGGCGCTTGTCCGAGAGGATGACGTGCACGGCGCCGCCGCGCACCGCATCCTCGGCTTCGCGCTGGATGCGCCTGAGCGCGTCCTTCAGCCGCTGGCCACCATCGCCGCCGGGGCCTGGATCGAAGGTGCAGTCGATCTCGACGGCGGTGTCGGCCATGTAGGCCCGCATCGCCTCGAATTCCTCGTTCAACAGCACCGGGCTCTCGAGCTGCAGCAGCCGGCACTGGCTCTCATCCTCGTCGAGGATGTTGCCGAGATTGCCGAGCCGCGTGCGCAAGGTCATCGCGCGGTGCTCGCGCAAGGAGTCGATCGGCGGATTCGTGACCTGGCTGAAATTCTGCCGGAAGAAATGGTGAAGCCCGCGATAGCGATCCGAGAGCACGGCCAGCGGCGTGTCGTCGCCCATCGAGCCGATCGCCTCCTTGGCGTCCTCGACCATCGGATGCAGCAGCAGTTCGACGTCCTCCATCGTCCAGCCGACCGCGACCATACGGCGGCGCAGACCGTCCCGATCGTATTCGGCGCGCGGTTCACGGCCGTGCTTCTTCACCAGCGCGTCGATGACCGTGATGTTCTTCGTCCAATCCGGAAATGGTCGCGACCTGGCGAGCCACATCTGGAGTTCCTCATTGCGATAGAGCACGCCATCCTCGAGATCGACCGCGATCATCTGCCCCGGGCCGACGCGGCCCTTCTCCAGGATCGTCGCCTCGTCGACCCGGACCATGCCGGTCTCCGAGCCGACGATGAGCAGGCCGTCGCCGGTGATCACGAAGCGGCAGGGCCTGAGTCCGTGACGGTCGATGCCGGCGAGCACCCAGCGCCCGTCGGTCATCGCCAGCGCCGCCGGCCCGTCCCACGGTTCCATGACGGAATTGCAGTAGGAGTAAAGCGCGCGCAATTCGGCCGGCATCTTCTGATCGAAGGTCCAGGCCGGCGGGATCATCATCGTCTTGACCATCGGCAGCGAACGGCCACCGCGCACCAGCACCTCGAACACGTTGTCCATCTGCGCCGAGTCCGAGCCGGGCTGCACGATCGGCTTGATGTCCTCGATGACGCCTTCGAAGACGTCACGATCCATGCGCGTCTCGTGGCTCTTCATCCAGTTCACGTTGCCGCGCAGCGTATTGATCTCGCCGTTATGCGCCAGCACGCGGAAGGGCTGCGCGCGGCTCCAGGTCGGGAAGGTGTTGGTCGAATAGCGCTGGTGATAGATCGCGAACGCCGAAACGAAGCGCGGATCCCGAAGGTCGGGATAGAACGCGTCGAGCTGCTCGGCGAGGAACATGCCCTTGTAGATGACCGACCGGCAGCTCAGGGAGCAGATGTAGAAATCGGCGATGTTCTCGGCGAGCACCTGCTTCTCGATGCGGCGACGGATCAGGAACAGCGCGCGCTCGAACACGGCGTCATCGGCGCCAGGCACGTTCTGCACCATGATCTGCTCGATCTCCGGCCGTGTGGCGTTGCCCTTCTCGCCGCAGACGCTGGTGTTGACCGGGACCTGGCGCCAGCCGAAGACGCCGTAGCCCATCCTGATGATCTCGGTCTCGACGATCGTGCGACAGCGCTCCTGGCCATCGAGATCGTTGCGCGGCAGGAAGATCTGGCCGACCGCGACCTTGTGCGATCCGATCTTCACGCCCTGACGCTGGATGTAGTCCCGGACGAAATCCTGCGGGATCTGGACGTGGATGCCCGCGCCATCGCCGGTCTTGCCGTCCGCGTCGACGGCGCCGCGGTGCCATACCGACTTCAAAGCGGCGAGCCCAGCTTCGACGACGCTGCGCCGCGGCTTGCCGTCGATGGCGGCGATCAACCCGACGCCGCACGCATCATGCTCATCCTCCGGCGCGTAGAGTCCGGTCTCGCGCAGCAGGCGTTCGTTCGCCGCATACTCGCTGACGAAGCGTGCGCCGGTATCGGGATGATCGACCATGTCGACTAGCCGCGCGATTGCGCCGCCGCGTCGACGCCGGCGAGCAGCCGGTACATCGAGCGCACGACGGGGAGTTCGATGAGCTTGCCGCCCACGACCACGAGGCCCGAGTCGGATGCCTCGTAGGCGGCGACGATGCGACGCGCGCGTTCGACCTGCAGCGCCGACGGCGTAAAGGCGTCGTGGATCGCCAGGAGTTGTTTGGGATGAATGGCGGCCTTGCCGGTGAAGCCCAGCGCCGCCGCGCTCGCGGCCTCGCGCGCAAGGCCGTCATTGTCCTCGAGATCGAGGAACGGCACGTCGAGCGCATCGACGCCCGCGCTCGCCGCCGCATGCACGACGCGCGAGCGCGCATAGAGCAACGGTTCCCACGCATTCGTGCAGCGCAGATCCGACGACATGTCGACCGCGCCGAACAGCAGCGAGGCGACCCGCGCGCTCGATCGCGCGATCGCGATCGCGTCGGCGAGCCCGTCATTCGCCTCGATGATGACGTGGAACTTGAGCCCATCGAGCCGCGCGGCAGAGCTGACGATCTCGTCGAGGATCCGGATTTCGGCGGCCGCCTTGGTTTTCGGAATCATGATGCCGCTCGGCGGCAGCGGCGACTTGATAAGCGCCGTCAGATCCTCGAGCCCGTCGGGCGTCGCGAGACCATTGATGCGGATCAGCAGCTCTGGTGCGACCGGCGTGCGCGCGGCCAGGGCGGCGAAGGTCTTGGCGCGCGCTTCGTCCTTGCGATCCGGCGCGACCGCATCCTCGAGATCGATGCAGACGAGGTCGGGCGCGGCAGCGGCCGCCTTGGTGAGCAGTTCGGGCCGCAGCCCAGGAACGAACAGCAGGCTGCTGCGGGCGCGCAAGGCGGCGATGCGAAGCGGATGAGCCATGGTTCAAACGCTCATCGGTGAGAGGTCGCGCACGGCACGCGCGTCTTCGCGAATCCGCTGGGAGAGATAGCGGTCGATCGATTGAGCGGCGTCGCGCCCATCACGGATGGCCCACACCACGAGCGAGGCGCCCCGCACGATATCGCCGGCGGCGAAGACGCCCTCGAGCGAGGTCATCATCGTGCGCCAGTCGATCTTGATCGTGCCCCAGCGTGTGACCGCGAGTTCGGGCGCGGCGAACAGCGCCGGCACGTCTTCCGGATCGAATCCGAGCGCCGTGACGACAAGATCCGCGGGCAACTCGAAGCCGGAATCCTCGACGAGCTCGGGTGTCTGGCGTCCAGCGGCGTCGGCGACGCCCAACCGCATTCGCACCGCGCGGACCGCCTTGACCGTTTCAGCTCCGGCCCGCTTGCTCTTCGCCGCACGACCGAGAAAGGCTTCCGGCGCCGACAGCCAGACGAACTCGACGCCTTCTTCTTCGGCGTGGAACACTTCGCGCTGCGATCCGGGCATGTTGCGCTTGTCGCGCCGGTACAGACACTTCACCGATTTCGCACCCTGGCGAACCGCCGTTCGCACGCAATCCATTGCGGTATCGCCGCCGCCGATCACCACGACATGCTTGCCCCGGGCGTCGAGCGTGCCGTCATCGAACCCAGGCACGTCGTCGCCGAGGACCTTGCGATTGCTGGCCGTGAGGTACTCGAGCGCCGGCCGGACATTGGCGAGGCCGATGCCGGGCGCCTTGATGTCGCGCGCCTTGTAGACACCGGTCGCGATCAGCACCGCGTCGTGCTCGGCGCGCAAAGCGGCAAGCGACGCGTCGCGCCCGACTTCGAAATTCAGCACGAAGCCCACTTTTCCCTCGGCCAGGAGACGCGCACGGCGCGCCACGACGTCCTTCTCCAGCTTGAAATTCGGGATCCCGTAGATCATCAGACCGCCGACCCGGTCGTAGCGGTCGTAGACGGTCACCTGATAGCCGATGCGCCGAAGCGCTTCGGCAGCCGCAAGACCGCCGGGGCCTGCGCCAACGATCCCTACGGAGGCCGACAACTCACGCGGCGGCGCCGGTGGCTTGACCCACCCCATGTCCCAGGCTGTGTCGGTGATGTGTTTCTCGACCGATCCGATCGTGACCGATTCGAAACCCTTCTCGATCACGCAATTGCCTTCGCAGAGGCGATCCTGCGGACAGATCCGGCCGCAGATCTCGGGAAAACTGTTGGTCGCCTGGGCGATTTCGTAGGCTTCCTCGAGTCGGCCCTCGGCGGTGAGCTTCAGCCAATCCGGGATGTTGTTCTGCAGGGGGCAATGCACCTGACAGAACGGCACGCCGCACTGCGAGCATCGCCCGGCCTGCTCAGCTGCCTTCGATGCCGAGAATGCGCTGTAGATCTCCGCGAAATCCTTGCGACGCTCGGCAGGCTGGCGCTTGACGGGCATCTGCTGCCCCACCGATACAAACCGCAGCATCTTCGGTGTCGTCGACATCGTCCTCTGCCCCTCGCCGGACCGACACAGCCTTTGCCAGCCATGTCACACGCCAAGCGCGCCCATACGGCGCGGACCCGGCAGCTCTGGAGCCAAAATTGACGAATACGACAGTCCCAGGCAACTACTTTCTCTGAACACCTCGATTGAATCGTGAAGACGGATCGACGCCTGATTCGGACAAGAGGTTTATGGCAGCTTTAGTTCCCTAGAATTCTCGATCAGGCAAACCGACCGGCGCCATAGCGACCGCCGCGACGGAAGATCTCGAGATATTGCGGCACCACGGCTTCCATCGCCGTCGGTTCGATCGCGAGACTGCGTAGATCCGCAGCGCCCGGCGAGACGACGTTGTCGTGCCGCAGCAGGGCGACCTGGTCGCGGGTCAGGAGCGGCATCGGCAGTTTCTCCAGCACAGCCGCCATTGCCGTTGCGAGGCCAAACGGAAGATTGACCAGCGCACGCCGCCGCCCGGTCGTGCGCAACATGAACTCCATCAATTCGCGGAAGCTGGCGATTCGCGGGCCACCCAGCTCGAAAACCTTGCCCTGCGCCGCGGGATTGCCGATCACGCGGACAATCGCTTCGGCCACGTCGCCGACATAGACGGGCTGGAACTTCGTCGTGCCGCCGCCGATCAGCGGCAGCGCCGGCGCCAACTGCGCGAGCGCTGCGAAGCGGTTGAAAAATCCATCCTCCGGGCCGAACACGATCGAGGGGCGCAGGATCGGCGCCCCAGGGAAATGCCGGCGCACGCCAGCCTCACCAGCCGCCTTGGTCCGCGCATAGATGGAAGACGAAGCGGCGTCGGCGCCAATCGCCGAGACATGGACGAACTCGGTCGCACCGGCCGCCTTCGCCGCGGCGGCGATCAGCTCGGGCGCTTGGCCCTGGATCGACTCAAATCTCTGCCTCCCGCTCTCGTAGAGGATTCCCACGAGATTGATGACCACGTCACAGCCACGCACCGCTTCGCCCACGGCCGCTGTATCCGTGATGTTGACCCGCATCGGGACGATCTGACCCACCGCCCCCATCGGCTTCATGAACGCTGCGGCTACGGGGTCGCGGACCGCCACGCGCACGACGTCGCCACGCGCCGCCAACCGCTTCACGACATATCGTCCGATGAAACCTGAGCCGCCAAAGACAGTGGTTCTGCGCGAAGCCGTGGTCATGTCTGCTCCACTTCAGGGGGTTCGAAAAAATTGGTGCGCCGCTTATAGACCAAAAGGCGGCATCCAGCTGGTCAAGAACGCCGGACTTGCGATCGATGCCGAGGGGATTGCGACATTGCATTGACGCCACGTCGCGGCTTGGCTACTGACATCGCCGCTTCGACGGCCTTCAGGCAAGTCGCAAGCGAGCGCGGGCCCGGGTGGCGGAATTGGTAGACGCGCTAGATTCAGGTTCTAGTGACCGCAAGGTCGTGGAAGTTCGAGTCTTCTCTCGGGCACCAAGTACAACCGCGACAGGCCGCCGGCGGCTCTTCGGAGCGCCGGCGGACCTGGTTCAACGGGAACATGTTCCACCCGAATATGTTCAGGGAAACGCATGACGATCGAACTGCATGAAGGCGATCTGCCGGCGCACGTCAAATTCGGCCCGGCGCTGGCGATCGATACTGAAACCATGGGTCTGAACCCGCTGCGCGATCGGCTTTGCGTGGTGCAGATGTCCGATGGTGACGGCAACGCCCATCTGGTCCGTTTCGCCCGCGGCCGCTACGAGGCCCCGCGGCTCGCGGCGCTCCTCGTCGATCCGGCCACGCTGAAGATCTTCCATTTCGCGCGCTTCGACCTCGCCGCGCTGAAGCATCACCTCGGCGTGATGACGGGCCCGGTCTACTGCACCAAGATGGCGTCGCGGCTCGCCCGCACATTCACGGACAAGCACGGCCTCAAGGACCTCGTCCGCGACCTGCTGGGCGTCGATCTCAGCAAGGAACAGCAGAGTTCGGATTGGGGAGCGCGGGAGTTGACGCCCTCGCAGCTCAAATACGCCGCCACGGATGTGTTGCATCTGCATGCGCTCAAGTCCCGCCTCGACGAGATGCTGACCCGCGAAGGCCGTTTGGAACTTGCCCAGGCCGTGTTCCGCTGCCTGCCAGCCCGCGCGGAGCTCGACCTTCTCGGCTGGTCGGAGACGGATTTCTTCGCGCATTGACCTACCTGCTGCGCGCCGGCGAAGTCGCGTTGAGCCCTTGATCGGACGAGCCCGAGGCTTGGTTGATTGTTAACCCGGCGCTCGGCATATTTCTTGCCGATGAGCAATGTAAGGGCCAGTTTAGATCCGCTCCTGCGACTCGGCGCGAGATCGTCGCGCTGATTCCTGATTCGCCCGCGCCGTGAACCCGATGGGACCCGTTTTGGCCTCTCGCCTCGCAACACCGACGACCGAGCCTGGCTCCGATCTTGCCGCGGCGCGACGTGTCCTCGCTTTGGAGGCCGATGCTTTGCGTGCGCTCGCCGCCAGTCTCGACGAGCGCTTCACGGCCGCGATCGACCTGCTCCGCAATGCCAGCGGCCGCGTGATCGTCAGCGGCATGGGCAAATCCGGCCATGTCGCACGCAAGATCGCGGCGACACTGGCATCCACCGGCACGCCGGCCCAGTTCGTCCATCCCGCCGAAGCGAGCCACGGCGACCTCGGCATGATCACATCGACCGACGCCGTGCTGGCATTGTCCAACTCCGGCGAAACGTCGGAGCTCGCCGACCTGCTTGCCCATGCCAAGCGATTCGCCATCCCATTAATCGCCATGACGGCCGGCGCGAATTCCACGCTCGCGCAGATGGCCGATGTCGCGCTGACCTTGCCGCCCGTGGCCGAGGCCTGCCCGATGGGCCTCGCCCCGACGACGTCGACTACTCTCATGCTGGCGCTGGGAGATGCGCTCGCGGTGGCGCTGCTCGAGCGCAAGGGCTTCACCGCAGATAATTTTCGCGTTCTTCATCCTGGCGGAAAGCTGGGCAAGCAGTTGCTGCGAGTGGGCGAACTGATGCATTCGGGCGAGGAAATGCCGCTGATCGGACTCGGCGCGAGCATGCGCGAGGCGCTGATTCTGATGACGGCCAAGACCTTCGGTTGCGCCATCGTCGTCGACGCGGCCGGCCGGGTTGCCGGCATCATCACCGATGGCGACCTGCGCCGGCACATGAGCGAGCACCTGCTGAACCGCCAAGTCGAGCAGGTGATGAACCAAGCGCCCAAGATCATCCGCCCCACGGCTCTGGCCGTCGAGGCGCTCGGCATCATGAACGAACGCAGGGTGACCCAACTGGTCGTGGTCGAGGACCAGCAGCCCATCGGCATCATTCGCATGCACGACATCCTGCGCGCCGGGGTGGCATGAGCGCCGAACTCGCCCAGCGCCCGGGAGCGGCCACGCGCCAAGTGCGCGAGCGGCTGGCGCGGTTCACACCGCGCCTCGCACGCCACCACAATGCGATCTACAGCCATGTCGTTCTGCTGTTGAAGATCGTGCTGCCGGCGACCGCCGTCGGCCTCGTGCTGCTGGTGCTGCTGTGGCCGCGCTTCAATGCGCATGAACAGCGCTTCGCGATTCCGAAAGTGGTCGTGAAGCCGGAAGATCTCGAAAATCTCAAGATGGAGATGCCGCGTTTCGTTGGCGTCGACGCTCAGCGTCAGCCCTTCACCGTGACGGCCCGGGTCGCATCCCAGGCCGCGGGCGGCGGACGGCTCACCGATCTCGCGGAACCGAAAGGCGACATCACGCTGAAGAACGGCTCCTGGATCGCGCTTGAAGCCGATCACGGCGTCTATGACAAGGAGAGCGGCTCGCTCGATCTCGATGGCGGCGTCACGCTGTTCCATGATCGCGGCTACGAACTTCGGACCGAGAAGGCGCGCGTCTTCTTCACGCCCGGCGATGCCGAAGGCGACAAGCCGGTGCGTGGACAGGGCGCTGACCTCGAAATGTCCGGGCAGGGCTTCCGTCTGGAAGCCAAAGGCGAGAGGATTTTCCTTACCGGGCAATCGCGCATCGTTCTCTATCCCCAAAGTGGCGAACGCGGCCCGAAGGGATTGTTGAAGTGAATCGCCTGGTTCCAATCGCGACGAGTTTGCTCGTGCTGGCGAGCATCGCGGGCGTCGCGCAGACACCACCGACGCCCGGCGCGACGACGCAGATCCAGGGCGCCGACAACTCGCAGCCCATCGAGATCGTCGCCCGCGACGGCATCGAATGGGACCGCGAGAATCTGCGCTATGTCGCGCGCGGCGCCGCGAAGGTCACGCAAGGCGACAAGATTGTCGAAGCGGACACGCTGACGGCGCTGTACCGCCAGCCTGATGGCGGCGGCACGCAGATCTATCGCTACACCGCCAATGGCTCGGTGCGCGTGTCGACGCCCACGCAGCGCGCCGTGGGCGACGAAGGCGTCTACGACGTCGATACCGGCGTCATCGTCCTCACCGGCAAGAACATGAAGATCACGACGCCGGAGCAGGAAATCACGGCGCGCGACAGCCTCGAGTATTGGGAGCAGAAGCGCTTGGCGGTCGCCCGCGGCAACGCGGTGATCTCGACGAATGATGGCAAACGCATCGGCGCCGACACCCTCGCGGCCTATTTCGATCAACCCACGGACGGCGCCCCGGCCCGCGCCGCGCGTGGCAGCGCCACCGTGCCTGTCGCGACCCCGGCCCAGCCGTCGCGCCCGGCCGCGCGCTCGCCGCTGCCCGATACCGCCGGCGCCACGCAGAATCTCGATCGCGTCGAGGCCTTCGGCAACGTCATCGTGTCGACGCCGACCGACATCGCGCAGGGCGAAAAGGCCGTCTACAACGCAAAGACAGGGATCGCGCTGCTGACCGGCAACGTGAAGCTCACGCGCGGTCGCAACCAGGCCAACGGCGACTTCCTGGAGATCAATCTCAACAGCGGATTGTACAAACTCGGGTGCAGACCAGGCGCGGGCTCGTCCTGCGTGCGTGGCCTGTTCGTTCCCGAGAAGAAAGGCGAAGGGCCGATACGGCGATGACCAACCCCGCTCCCGTCCCGTCCGCTGGCCCGCAGCTCGTCGCCAGCAATTCTGGTCTGGTTGCCCGCAATCTCGGCAAGCAGTTCAAGAAGCGCCCCGTCGTGCGCGACGTCAATCTCTCGGTTCGACGTGGCGAAGCGGTCGGCCTGCTGGGCCCGAACGGGGCCGGCAAGACCACGTGCTTCTACATGATCACCGGCCTCGTCATGCCCGATGTCGGCTCGATCCATCTCGACGGCGTCGACGTCACCAATCTTCCGATGTATCGCCGCGCGCGGCTGGGCATCGGTTATCTGCCGCAGGAAGCATCGATCTTTCGCGGCCTCACGGTCGAACAGAACATCCGCGCAGTGATCGAAGTCGTCGAGAGCGATGCCAAGCGGCGCGAAGCGATGCTGGAAGACCTGCTCGCCGAGTTCTCGATCTCCCATCTGCGCCGTGCGCCGGCGCTGGCGCTATCCGGCGGCGAGCGGCGGCGCACCGAGATCGCGCGCGCCCTCGCCTCGCAGCCTCATTTCATGCTGCTCGACGAGCCGCTCGCCGGCATCGACCCGATCGCGGTCAGCGACATCCGCGACCTCGTGAGCCATCTCAAGGACCGCGGCATCGGGGTGCTGATCACCGATCACAACGTGCGCGAGACGCTCGAGATCGTCGACCGTGCGTACATTCTTCACGAGGGCAGCGTATTGATGGAGGGCACGCCGGCGGAGATCGTCGGCGATGTCAATGTGCGCCGCGTCTACCTAGGAGAGCGTTTCTCGCTCTGATGGCCATGCCTCCGCCCAACGGCAGAAACATCGGACCTCGCCTCGACCTGCGTCAATCGCAGACGCTGGTGATGACGCCGCAGCTGCAGCAGGCCATCAAGCTGCTGCAGCTTTCGAACGTCGAAGTCAGCGCCTTCGTCGAGGCGGAGCTCGAGCGCAATCCGTTGCTGGAACGCGACGAAGCCGACGTCTCCACGACGCCGGATGCCAGCGAACGCCCGGCCGACGATCGCAATGCCACGCCACTTCTCGACCCGGTCGAGCGCAGCCCCGACGGCGCGGCGCGCGAGGAAGTCCCGCTCGACAGCGACTTCTCCAACACCTGGGACGAGTCGCCGGGCGAGCCGAGCGGCCTGTCCGGTTGGGGGGCCGGAACCGCTGGCTCTGGCCGCGCCGATTTCGAGAATTCCGAGTTCAGTCAGGACCAGATCCTGGCGCATGAAACGACCCTGCGCGAACATCTCGACGAGCAGATCGCCGTCGACCTGCACGATCCCGTCGACCGCATGATCGCCAGCCATCTCACCCATCTCGTCGACGAGGCCGGCTATCTGCGCGGCGACGTCCATCAGATCGCCGAAACGCTGCGCTGCCCGGTCGAGCGCGTCGAGGCGACTCTCGAACGGGTCCAGCACTTCGATCCGCCGGGCGTATTCGCGCGCTCATTGCAGGAATGCCTCGCGCTGCAACTGCGCGAAAAGGATCGCCTGGACCCGGCGATGGCGGCGTTGCTCGACAATCTGGACCTGCTCGCGAAGCGCGACATCGCGGCCTTGTTGAAGGTCTGCGGCGTCGACGGCGCAGACCTGATGGACATGGTCACGGAGATCAGGGCGCTCGATCCCAAGCCAGGGCTGATCTTCGACCTCACCACCGCGCAGCCGATCGTCCCGGACGTGCTCATGCGTGCGGCCCCCGGAGGCGGCTGGCTGGTCGAACTCAATCAGGACACGTTGCCGCGCGTTCTCGTCAACCAGCGCTACCATGCCAAGGTTTCCAAGCAGGTGCGTGGGCGAAACGACCGCGAGTTCGTGGCCGAACAGATCCAATCCGCGAACTGGCTGGTCAAGTCACTGCATCAACGCGCGCAGACGATCCTCAAAGTCGCCAGCGAAATCGTTCGCCAGCAGGATGGGTTCTTTCTGCGGGGCGTCCAGCACCTGCGGCCTTTGGTGTTGCGCGACATCGCCACTGCCATCGAGATGTACGAGTCGACGGTGAGCCGCGTCACGACCAACAAGTTTCTCGCTTCGCCGCACGGCATCTACGAACTGAAATACTTCTTCACCTCTGCCATCTCGGACAGCGCCGGCGGCGAGGCCCATTCGGCCGAGTCCGTCCGTCACCGGATCAAGGAATTGATCGACAGCGAACCACCCTCCAAAGTCCTCTCCGACGATGGCCTCGTCGGTATGCTCAGGACGCACGGCATCGATATCGCGCGTCGTACAGTTGCTAAGTACCGCGAAGCGCTTCACATCCCCTCCTCCGTCCAGCGCCGCAGGGAAAAGGCTCTCGGCCTTTAGGTGATCGCCCTGACGATTGGGAACACGGAGAGAACGGCTCAAATTGACTCCTGGAGGGCTCGGGCCTATACCGCGCGCCCGATAGGCGACCAACCGACCCAACGAGGCCGGAGCCGCGCAACGTGAAACCCTGAGATCCTCCTCGCGCATGCAGCTTTCAGTGAGCGGCAAACATCTGGACGTGGGCGAATCGCTTCGTCACCACGTAGCGACGGCACTTGAAGCTGCCGTCGAACGCCATTTTGGCCAGGCCATCGAAGCCAAGATCGTATTCGCCAAGGTCCGGCATCTGTTCCGGTCGGACATTTCCGTACACCCCGCGCGTGGGATGCTGGTGCAAAGCCATGGCGAGGCCGGCGACCCCTATGCGGCCTTCGATGCCGCCATGCACCGCCTGGAGACCCGGCTCCATCGCTACAAGGGACGGCTGGTCGAGCGTCGCAGGGCCGCCGATCGCGACGTCGGCACGCACGCCGACGCGCGTGCCTACATCCTGGATGCCGACCAGATGGCCGCAGATGACGGGGGGGCCGAAGACAAGACGCGCGGCGCCCCGGCCATTGTGGCCGAAACCGCACACTCTGTGGCAACACTGACACTTCAGGAAGCAGTGCTACGAATGGATCTGGCGGACGACACAGTCCTCCTCTTCCGCAACAGGGCTCATGGCGGGTATGGAGTCGTCCACCGCCGGGCAGACGGGTCGATCGGCTGGATCGACGCGGGACCACTCCCCACGGATTGACCGGTTCTTCCGGCGTTCCCATAGCTGCGTGCAACCACATTGCGATCGTTCATCATGGAAATCTCTGATCTCGTTACGGCCAGTGCGGTGTTCGCCTCGCTCAAGGCAACGAGCAAGAAGCAGGCACTCCAGGAACTCGCCCGGCGTGCCGCCGATCTCACGGGTGAGCAGGAACGCGCGATTTTCGACGTCTTGCTCGAGCGCGAACGGCTTGGCACCACGGGCGTTGGTGACGGCGTGGCGATCCCGCACGGCAAGCTGCCGAACCTCAAGAAACTGGTCGGGATCTTCGCGCGGCTCGAACGGCCGATCGATTTCGAGGCGATCGACGAACAGCCCGTCGATCTCATATTTCTGCTGCTGGCGCCCGGGACCGCCGGAGCGGATCACTTGAAGGCGCTGGCCCGGGTGTCACGCTTGCTGCGTGATCGGCCGACCCGCGACAAGCTGCGCGGATCGGAAACTGCTGAAGCGATCTACGCGCTGCTGACCGAACAACATGCCTCGGCCGCCTGACGGCGGCCCCAACGGCCCACTGCCGTCTCAGTGAACGCGAACGGGCACAAGCCCGTTCTGCCTGACGGCATCGAAAGCAACGGCAAACGACTCCAACTGCGCGACCGGCATGCCGTCCGCCGTATGGACTTCAAAGTGCAATCCATCGGCTCTAGCGATCGGTTTGACATAAGCGATCTGCTCGTAGCCGAGGGCCGCGAAATCCTGGGCCGATAGCTGGATATAGCGAGTCTTGTCATCGAACTGGGCCATGACCTTCGATCTCCTTCAGCGAGAGACGGCGGGACGCGCCATAGACTGAACGTCCCGGATGTCGATTTTCTTCACGTGACTGGTGACGGGCGGACGATCCAGGTCGATGTGGAGCAACCCGTTGTCGAGCGTCGCGCCGACCACTTCCAACCCGTAGGCGAGTACGAACACGCGCTGGAACTGACGTGCGGCGATGCCGCGATGGAGAAATACCTTGCCGGCCTCTTCGGCCTGCTTGCCGCGAATGACGAGTTGATTGTCTTCGACCTGAACCGCGAGATCGGCTTGCGTGAAGCCCGCGACGGCAAGCGAGATCCGGATCCCGGCCTCACCGCGCTGTTCGATATTGAACGGCGGATAACCCTCGCCGCCTGGCTTCGAGATCCGATCGAGCACACGCTCGAACTCATCGAATCCGAGCAGCAGAGGATGATTGAACATGGGCAGGCGCGACATCAGGCTCCCTCCATCGAGGCAAGCGGGCCGCAGAGCCCGGGATCGGCACTCCGCTAGTCAACGATATGGGGCGAACGGCGCCACGCATCAACAGGCTTGTCGACATCGTTTCGCCCCTGACCCCGCGTCGGTAAGATCCCACGACGGTCAGTGAGATTCCGGAAGGGGCCAGCGCGTGCACGATCCATGTTTGATGACCGCCGAGGCCCTCGGCGAGGCATTCGCCGCACGCCGCCTGTCACCCCTGGAGGTGACGCGCGCGGTGCTGGCCCGGATCGACCGCCACGGCAAGCCGGTCAATGCCTTCACCCGCGTCGATGCGGAGGGAGCACTGGCCCAGGCGCGAGCCGCGGAGACACGCTACGCCGCCGCCGCGCCGCTCTCCCCGATCGACGGCGTGCCGACCACGATCAAGGCGCTCAACTATGTCAAGGGCTGGCCATGTCAGCGCGGTTCCAAGCTGATCGACGCAAGTCCGGTAACCGAGGATGCGCCGGTGACGGCGCGGCTGCGAGAGGCGGGAGCCGTGCTGATCGGCCACACGACGTCACCGGAATTCGGGTGGAAGGGTCTCTGCGACTCGCCGCTGACGGGGATCACCCGCAATCCCTGGAATCACGCGCACTCACCGGGCGGCAGTTCAGGCGGGGCGGCAGTCGCCGCTGCTTGCGGATTCGGAACGCTCCATCAAGGGTCGGACGGCGCCGGCTCGATCCGCATTCCCGCAGCGTTCACGGGCGTCTTCGGGATCAAGGCGAATTTCGGCCGCGTGCCCGTCTACCCGGCGAGCGCCTACCGCACCGTCTCGCATGTCGGACCGATGTCGCGCACGGTGCGCGACAGCGCGTTGATGCTCAACATCATCCAGCGCCCCGACCCGCGCGATCCGACGGCGCTGCCCTACGATGGCACGGATTGGCTCGCGGGCATCGATGCGGGCGTGCGCGGCCTCAAGCTCGGTTACAGTCCGCGTTTGGGCAGACACAAGGTGCATGGCGATGTCGCCGCGCGGGTCGACGCCGCCGCCAAGACCCTGGCGGCGCTCGGCGCGATCGTCGAGCACAGCGATCCGGAGATTCCCGACTGCGCGCATGCCGAACTCGTGATCTGGTCGAGCGCGACCGCGAAGCTGCACGCATCCTTGCCGCAGGACAGGCTTGGCGAACTGGATCCCGGCTTCCGTGCGATGGCCGAGATCGGCAAGCGCTGGACGATGAGCGATTGGTACGATGCCGACGCCGTGCGCATCGCGCTCGGCCGCGCGCTCGAGCTCTATTTCCGCCGCTATGACGCGCTGATCACGCCGATGATGCCGACGCCGGCCCTCAAGGCCGGACAGGATCTCAATGATCCGGCGGCCGAACAGACCTGGCTGGACTGGAGCCCGTTCAGCTACCCCTTCAATATCACCGGGCACCCCGCCGCATCGATCCCCTGTGGCTTCACCGCCGAGGGCTTGCCAGTCGGATTGCAGATCGTCGGGCGCCTGCACGACGAGGCCAGTGTCTTGCGGATTGCGCGCGGCTTCGAGCACGCGATGCCGCCAGTCTTCCCAGAGCTGGATTGATCGCCATGCGTGTCATCGTCATCGGCGCCGGGCTCTCCGGCGTCACGGCCGCCTGGTACCTGCGCACCCAAGGCCACGACGTGACGGTGATCGAGCGGCGCGAGGGCGCCGGCCTCGAGACGAGCTTCGCCAATGGCGGACTCGTCGTGCCGAGTCAGCCCGATCCATGGAACGCGCCGGGTATCGTCGCCAAACTCATCCACTATCTCGGCAAGGAAGACTCGCCTTTCTTGCTGCGGCTCTCGGCGGTGCCGGGAATGGTCGGCTGGGGTTTGCGCTTCCTGATGAACTCGCGACCCGAGCCGTGGAAGCGCAACACCCTGGCCGGCGTCGTGCTCGCTCAATACAGCCTTGCCAATCTGCGCGCCTTGCGGGCCGCGACCGGTCTCACCTATCCGTTCGAGAGCAACGGCACGATGAAGATCTTCCGCGACCAGAAGGATCTGGACGGGCAAGGCGACTTCGCCCGGATGATCGCGCCCTACGGCGTCAAGCACACGATGCTCGATCGCGCCGGGACGCTCGGCGTCGAGCCCGCATTGACGGCGATCGGCGGGCAACTCACCGGCAGCGTGCTCTATCCCGACGATGAATACGGCGACGCGCATTTGTTCACGACTGCGCTCGCCGATATCGGCGCCGCCCAGGGCATCGACTATCGTTTCGGCGAAAGCGTCGTGGGATTGGAGATCGACGGCGGCAGCTTCACCGCCGTGCGCACCGACAAGGGCCGCCACGCCGCGGACGCCTTGGTGCTCGCGACGGCGGCGTGGACGCCGACCCTGGCCAAGCAGCTCGGCTTCAAGGTCTGGATCAATCCGGTGAAAGGCTACTCGGCGACCGTGAAGCTGGCCGGTTGGAACAATGCGCCGCGCATCGCCGTCATGGATGACGGGCTCAAGATCGCCATCGCACCGTTCGGCGGCAATCTGCGCATCGCCGGTACGGCCGAGTTCACCGGCTGGGATCCGGCGATGAACGAACGCCGCGCGCGCAATGTGCTGACGACGGCCAACGGCGTGTTTCCCGAACTCGGTCAGCAGGCACAGCGGGCGGGCGCCACATTCTGGACCGGTCTTCGTCCGGTCACGCCCGACGGGCCGCCGTTCGTCGGCGCAACGCCGGTCAAGGGCGTTTTCATCAACGCGGGCCACGGTCCGCTCGGCTGGACCTTTGCCTGCGGCAGCGGAAAGCTGGTGGCCGATCTGGTCAGCGGCGCCGGACCCGAGATCGATGCCGCTCCCTATTCACTCAATCGCTTGTCCTGAGGTCACGCCATGACGAATCCGAAAGTGCAGAACTGGATCGTGCGCAAGCCCGTTGCCCGCGGCCGCGGCGGCGTCGTCGCCAGCCAGAACATGCACGCGGCGCGCGCCGGCGCCGAGATACTCAAACGCGGCGGCAATGCCATCGATGCCGCGATCACGACGGCCGCGTGCATGGCCGCGCTCGAGCCATGGAATTCTGGCCTCGGCGGCATCGGCTTCATGGTCGTCTATGATGCCAAGAAGGGCCGCGCACAGGTCATCGATTGCGGTCCCGTCGCCTCGCGCAATCTCAACCCGGCCGATTATCCGCTTTCGGGCAGCCAAGCCGCCGATCTCTTCGGCTGGCCGGGCGTGACCGACGACCGCAACGTCCATGGGCCGCTTTCGATGGCGGTACCGAGCCTGGTCGATGGCTGGCGATTGGCGCATGCGACGTTCGGCTCGAAGCCCTGGGGCGAGTTGCTGCAGCCCGCGATCGGCCACGCCGAGACCGGCCTGCCGGCGGATTGGTGGACGACGCTGAAGATCGCGGGCGAGGCCGCGGCGCTCGGCCGCTATCCGAGTTCGAAGGCGATCTATCTTCCGGGCGGTCTCCCCGCGGTCACCAGCACGGCTGGCCCGGTGAAGCGCGTGATCCTCACGGGTCTTGCTGAGACGATGAAACGCCTGGCCAGCGCCGGTGCGCGCGATTTCTACGATGGCGCGATCGCCAAGGACATCGTGGCCGATTTCCGCGCCGTCGGCGCACCAATCGATGCCGACGATCTGCACGACACCCACGCGCGTCTGGTCGAGCCGCTGGAGGTCGATTGGCGCGGCGCGAAAGTGGCGCTGCCCGGTGGGCTCACCGCCGGCCCGACCTTCAAGCGTGTCTTCGAGGGACTGCCCGCTGGCGGCGTCGCGAAAGGCCCGGGGGCGGCGGCCTTCGTCGCCTATGCCGACAGCCTGCGCCGCGCCTATGCCGAGCGCCTGGAAAAAATGGGCGAGACCACGAGCGGCGCCACGCACACCACGCATCTCTGCGCGGTCGACAGGCACGGGAACATGATCTCGATCACCCAGACCCTGCTGTCGCTGTTCGGCAGCCGCGTGGTGCTGCCCAAGACCGGGATCCTCATGAACAACGGCGTGATGTGGTTCGACCCGCGCCCGGGCAGACCCAATTCGATGGCGCCGGGCAAGCGCCCCCTGACCAACATGTGCCCGGCCATCGCGCGCAAGGACGGCAAGGGCTGGTTCGCGATCGGCGCCTCGGGCGGACGCAAGATCCTGCCAGCCGTGTTCCAGATCAGCTCCTTCCTGATCGACCATGGCCTCGATCTCGAAGCGGCCGCGCATCATCCGCGCATCGACGTCTCGGATCCTGAGCTCGTGTCGATGGATCCACGCCTCGCGCCGGAGATCCAGGCCGCGCTCGCGGCGAAATTCCCGACCCAGCTGCAGGAACAGGTCGTCTATCCGACCAGCTACGCCTGCCCGCAGGTGGTGCTGCAGGATGGCGATACGCGCTTGGGCGTCGGCGACGTGATGAGCCCGTGGTCGGCGGGCGTCAGCGAAGACGAAATCTAGGCGACGACGCGCGCCGACGGCGCCTGCTTGACCGCGATCACCGCGTTGAGCCCGCCGAAGGCGAAGGAGTTCGAGAGCGCGGCGCGAACCGGCTGAACGCGTGCGGTGTTGGGGACGTAGTCGAGGTCGCACGCGGGATCGGGGCCGAGGTAGTTCGCCGTCGGCGGCACGATACCCGCGCGCATCGCCGCGATCGTGATCGCCAATTCGAGCGCGCCGGCAGCGCCGAGCGCGTGGCCATGCATCGACTTGGTCGAGGACACAGCCAGTTTCGCCGCATGATCGCCGAAAACGGCCTTGATCGCCTTGGTCTCGGTCGGATCATTGGCCGGTGTCGCCGTGCCATGGGCGTTGATGTAGTCGATGTCGGTCGGCACCAGGCCGCCATCGCGCAACGCGCCGCGAATCGCCCGCGCCGCGCCGTCCGCCGATGGCGCGATGAGGTCGCCGGCATCCGACGACATGCCGAACCCGACGAGTTCCACCAGCACCGTCGCGCCGCGCGCGATCGCATGATCGAGCGGCTCGAGCACGAAGACTCCGGCGCCCTCGCCGAGCACCATGCCGCGACGACCGGCGCTGAACGGGCGGCAGGTATCCGGCGCCATCACGCGCAAGGCTTCCCAACCCTTCAGCGTGCCGAGCGTGATCGTCGCCTCGGTGCCGCCGGTGAGCGCGAGATCGACCACGCCCTGTCGCACCATGTGGAACGCCGTCCCGATGGCGTGGTTGGCGGAGGAACAGGCGCTCGCGACCGCATAGGCCGGGCCCGTGATCCCATAGCGCATCGTGATCTGGCACGCCGGCGCGTTGATCATCAGCTTCGGAATCGTGAAGGGATGAACACGCACGCCGTTCTCCGCATAGAGCTTGCGGAAACTCTCATCGAGCGTGGTCATCCCGCCGACGCCTGACCCGAGAATCACCGCCGCCATCTCGCCGATCCGGGTCTCGCCCGCCAAGCCGGCCCCCCGCATCGCTTCCTCGGCGGCGACCAGCGCGAATTGCGACACGCGATCGAGCGCGCCGAGCAGCTTGGGGTCGAAACGCGTTTCGGGATCGAAGCCCCGCACTTCAGCGGCGTTCTTGGCGATCAGCCGGGTCTGGTCGACATTCTCGATCGGGCGGATCGCGGAGCGCCCAGCCGCCGCTTCGGCCCACACCGCCGGAAGATCATTGCCGAGGCCACAGATGCACCCGACCCCGGTGATCGCGACACGACGGTTCACGCCGTACCCGGTGCTTTGGAACCCGCCATGCTTTCATTCACGAGCTTGCGCACCGCCACCACAACCTCGTCGACGTTCTTGACGTCGAGTCCGAGCGCTTCCTCCGGGATCGTGATGTCGAATTCGACCTCGATCGCGAACACGATCTGCACGAGGTCGACCGACGCGATCTTGAGGTCCTCCATCGTGGCGTCCGACTTCACCAATGCCCGGTCGATCCGCGCCTCCTTGGCGATGATGTCGAAGATCTTCGTTTCAACTTCGTCCATAGCTAACCCCCGGCGCTCTCACTCGTACTCGGTCGATCAACGGGAACGCGGCAGCACGGTGCCGCCCCCGAGTCGCTTTGCCACTCTGCCATGTCTTGTAAGGCGTCGCGCGTGGGGAAACCACCGCCGCAACGCGGGTCACGCATCTGGTTCGATCGGCGTCAGGCGCCCGCATCGGCTCTCGATGATCTCGGCCACATCGAGCAGGAGATCCTCCCGGAAACGTGACGCCACGAATTGCACGCCGATCGGCGTGCGGCCGTTGACGCCGGTCGGGCAGGCGATCGCGGGCAACCCGCAAAGATTGAAACCATATTGCCAGCGCTGCACGCGCAGCAGAGTCTCCATCGCCGCCTTCCCGCCTTGATCCGCGCTTGGCGCCAATGGCGGCACGTCCGAGACGGGGCAGAGCACCAGCGGGTAGCGCGCCAGGAACACGCTCCAGTCCCGCACGACCCAGGTACGGTGCGCGGCAGCCTTGAGGTAGCCGGCATAGTCGAGCGCCGGGATCAGCTCGGCCATCGCGCGCACCACATTGCGGACCTTGGCGTCGCCGTACTTCTCGATGTCGCCGGTGCTCAGCAGGCGCCATTCATTGCCGACCAGCGTCCGCCACAGCAGGGCGGCGTCATCGATGCTCGGCGCGTCCTTCGCAGTCTCGACGACATAGCCGGCATCGCCGAGCCAGCGCTGGGCCGCGTCGAGAGCAGCGACAACCTCGCGCGAAGCACCGGGCGTCGCGAGGCGCGCCACTCTGATTGGCCGCGCCACCGGCGGCCCAAGCTGCGGCGCCGGGCACCACCAGGGATCCTGCGGGTCGCCGTCACTCATCGCCCAGAGCCCGGCACGGAGATCGCGCACGCTGCGCGCATGCGGCCCCTGCACGGCCATCAATTGGCCGGTGAGTGGGCGCTCCTCCTGCAGCGAGGGTCGATAGGCGGGCACGCGTCCGAAGCTCGGCCGGATGCCAACGATGCCGGTGCAATAGGCGGGATATCGGATCGAGCCGCCGTAATCATTGCCGTGCCCGATCGACGAAATGCCCGACGCCACCGCCGACGAGGCGCCCCCGGACGAGCCGCCGGGCGTGATGTGCTTGCCCCAGGGATTCACGGTCTCGCCGTGGAGGTCGTTCTCGGTGAACCAGCGATAGGAGAAGGCCGGCGTATTGGTGCGCCCGAGAATGACGGCGCCTGCGCGTCGCCAATTGGCGATGACCGGCGAGTCAGCCGGTGCGATCGCATCCTTGAACGCCACCACGCCATTCGTCGTCGCGCGGCCGGCATAGTCGATGTTGATCTTCACCGTGACGGGCACGCCGTGAAGCGGGCCGAGCGCATCGCCACGCTTCACCGCCGCATCGGCGGCATCGGCCGTCCCGAGCGCTTCGTCGGTCAGCAGATCGACGACTGCGTTGAGTCTGGGATTGACCTGGGCGACACGCTGCAGATGCGAGTCCACGGCCTCGCGGCTCGAGATCTTCCGCGTCCGGATTCCCGCCGCAAGGTCCACCGCATCCCACCGCCACAATTCGCTCGCCGCCATGTCCGTCTCCCGCTGGTCGCCACCGCCGTGACTTCGTGCCCGGTCGGCGGCCTCTCCTGCAAGGACAGAATCCGCGAAGTTCGGTTGGCGCCGTCGCGGATCAGCCTTCGGGCGCGTACCCGAAGCCCTTGGCGGGGCTGGCTGCCGTTTCGACCCAGACGCTCTTGGTCTGCGTGTATTCGAGCAGCGCTTCGCGGCCGGAGCTGCGGCCGAAGCCGGAATTCTTGAAGCCGCCAAACGGCGACATGACGTGGATCGTCCTGTAGCCATTGATCCAGAAAGTGCCGGCATCGACCGCCGCAGCGATGCGATGCGCCCGACCGATCTCCGCCGTCCAGACGCCGCCGGCGAGGCCGAAGCTGGTGTCGTTGGCGAGCGCGATCGCCTCCTCCTCCGAGTCGAAGGGAATCGCGACCACGACCGGCCCGAAGATCTCCTCGCGCGACACGCGCATGGCATTGGTCGCCTGGCCGAGAATGGTCGGCGCGAAGTAGAATCCCCTGGTGAAATTCTCGGGCCGTGCGCCGCCGGCGATGAGCTGCGCGCCTTCCTTGGTTCCCACGGCGACCATGTCCTGCACGCGGCGGAACTGCGCCTGCGTGGTCAGCGGGCCGATCTGCGTCGCACCGTCGAGCGGGTCACCGACGCTCAGCCGCCGGCTGGCCGCCGCGAAGGCCTCGACGAAGCGATCATGGACGCCGCGCTGCACGAACAGACGCGAGCCGGCGACACAGGATTGGCCGGCGCCCGCGAAGATCGCGGCCTGCGCGCCAAGAACGGCGCGAGCGATGTCCGCATCGTCGAACACGATGTTCGCCGACTTGCCGCCGAGCTCCAGCACACAGGGCTTGAGCAGTTCACCCGCATGCTTGGCGATGCTGCGCCCGGTATTGACGGAGCCGACGAAGCACAGCTTGCGCACGCCGTGGCTGCGGATCGCCGCGTCGCCTGACACGGCGCCATTGCCAGCGATCACGTTGAGCACGCGCTCGGGCAGGCCGGCATCGAGCCCGATCCGCGCCAGCGCGATGGATGTCAGCGGCGTGAATTCCGACGGCTTGAGCACGACGGCATTCCCCGCGGCCAGCGCCGGCGCGACGTTCCACCCCGCCGTGAAGAGCGGCGCATTCCACGGCGTGATCGCAAGCACGACGCCGTAGGGTTCACGACGCACGTAGTTGAGATGCGTCGTCGGCACGGCGAGCACATCGCCGGCGAGCTTGTCGCACCAGCCCGCGTAGTATTCGAACATCTCCGCGACCTTCTCGACCTCGACCCGCGTGTCGCGGATCGGCTTGCCCGCGACGATCGCCTCCATCTCCGCGAGCGTCGCGTGATGTTTGCGCAAGCCCGCCCCGATCGCCCACATCGCGCGGCCGCGCGCGGCCGGCGTGAGCGCCCGCCAGGCAGCCGTGCCGTGCGCCGCCGAACTCACCGCCTGGCCCGCGATCTCGCTGCCCGCGTCGCGATAGCTCGCGAGCGTGATCTCGTTCGCCGGGTCGATCAGCTTGATCGCATCGCCCTGGCCCTCGACCAGACCACCCGCGATGAAGGAGCCGATATTGCGCGAACCCGTGAAGATGCGCCCCCAGAGCTCGCCCAGACGTAGATGCTCGATCATGACTTGGCCTCGACCCATTCCGCGATTCGGTTGAAATCCGCCGCATCGGGCTGGCTCGCAGCCGAGTCCACCCACAGCGTCGCGGCCACTCTACCGAGGTCGAGGTTGACGCCGAGTTTCTCGGCGAGCGCGATCGCGAGGCGGACGTCCTTGCGCATCAGCCCCATGGTGAAGCCGCTGTCGAAGGTCCCCGAGAGCACCCATTTGGGAAAACATGTCTCGGAAGCGCCGCTGCGTCCCGAGCTCGCATTGACGGCCTCGAGCAGCCGTGCGGCATCGAGCCCGGCTCGGCGCGCCAGCTTCACCGCTTCCGCCGTCGTGATCAGATGCTGCGCGATCAACAGATTGTTCACGAGTTTGCCGACATGACCGGCCCCCGGCCCGCCGATGACCACGATCTTCCCGGCCATCGCTTCGAGGATCGGGCGCACCCGTGCGATCATGTCGTCGCGCCCGCCGACCATCATGCCCAACGTGCCCGCCTCCGCGCCGGCGGCGCCACCCGACACCGGAGCATCGACGAAACCGAAGCCGCGCGCCGCGAAGCGCGGCTCCAGCCGACGCGTGGAGTCCGGATCCGACGTCGAGGTGTCGATGACGACCGCACCGACTGACGCCGCCTCCAGGATCGTCGACGCCACGAGCTCGACCTCGCGCGAACTCGGCAGTGACAGGATCAGGACACGCGCGCCACGACACGCCTCTGCCAGATCGCTCGTGAAGCGCGCGCCGGGGGGCAGCTCGCGCGCGCGCTCGGGGCGCGTGTCGCAGCCTGAAACGCTGAATCCCTTGCGCGTCAGCGTCCGCGCCATCGCCGCGCCCATGTTGCCGAGGCCGATGACGGCGATGGTCTCGTCGAGATCGTTCATGGTCCGGTGTTCCTTCAAATGGCCGAAGCGCGCCAATCCTTCATCGGTGCCTCGAGCGATTGCCGCCGCAAGCCACGGCCCGGCCGTGCGCCCGTGGGCGCGCCCGCCTGCCAGACCGCCCGGCCATTCACGAGCACCGTCTCGATACCCGCCGCCGGCTTCTTCGGCATCTCGAAGCTCGCGCGATCGATGATCGACGCGGGATCGAAGATCACGATGTCGGCGAAAGCGCCGGGGCGCAACACGCCGCGATCCTTGATGCCGAAGCGCTGGGCCGTCAGGCCGGTCATGCGCCGCACCGCCTCGGCCAGCGGGAACAGCGCGAGCTCGCGGCTGTAGTGGCCCAGCACGCGCGGAAAACTGCCCCAGAGGCGCGGATGCGGATGCACGTCATGGGGCAGGCCGTCCGAGCCGATCATCGCCTCGGGGTGGCGGAGGATGCGCTGCACGTCCTCCTCGTTCATCAGGAAATAGATCGCGCCCGCAGGCAGCAGCCGATCGACAGCGGCCTCGGGCGAGATGCCCCAATCGCGCGCGATTTCGGCAAGATCGCGCCCCGACGCGGCCGGCACGCTCTTCGACCAGGCGATCAATGTCTTGGAAGCGACTTGCACGCGCTCGCGACTCAGGACGGTCGAGGCGGCGATGTAGGGGTAGACATCGAAACCCAGCGGCTGCGTACGGCGCGCGCGATCGATCGCGGCCAGGGTCTCCACCGTGCGGCCATGGTTGGCGACGCCCGCGACCTTGTGATGCGAGAGGATGACCGGCAATCCCGCCTCGCGGCCGATGCGGCAGCTCTCCTCGATGGAGTCGAGGACATGCTCGCCTTCGTCGCGCATATGCGTGGCGTAGAGCGTTCCGTGGCGCGCCGCCACGCGCGCGAGCGCGATCACTTCCTCGGTCGGCGCGTGGCGCGCGGGCGGATAGAACAGCCCGGTCGACAGACCGATCGCGCCGGCTTCCAACGCCTCCTCGAGGCGCCGCACCATGCCGGCGATCTCGCCCGTGGTCGCCGCACGATCGAAGCCGTCCATCGCACCCGCCCGCAGAGTCGAGTGGCCGGCGAGCGCGACGAGATTGATCGCTGGAGGATTCGCGTCGACGGCCGCGAAGTAATCGGCCATTCGCGCGAAACGGTAATCGGCGCGATCTCCGAGCAGATCGAGCGGCGGCGGCGGCGCGCCCTTGAGCGACAGCGGCGCAAGGCTGATGCCGCAATTGCCGACCACGACACTGGTCACGCCCTGGCTCGCCTTCATCGCCATGTCAGGCGTCGCGAATACGATGTTGTCGTCATGCGCATGGGCATCGATGAAACCCGGCGCGACGCAGCGCCCGCTCGCGTCGAGTTTCACGCCAGCGCCGGCGCGCGACAGATCGCCGATCGCCACGACACGATCGTCGGTGATGCCGATATCGGCCCGGCGCTGGGCGGCGCCGGTGCCGTCGATCACATCACCGCCCGCGATCAGGGCGTCGAATCTGTCCATGGCTCTCACTGGTACGTGCGGAGATTGTCGGGTTCGGTCGGAGCTTAAGCCGATCACGCCCAGGCGTTAACGTCGAAGGATCAGCTTGTCGAAGCCCGGGCCTGGCCGCAGGATGGCCGTCGATCATGAAACTCTCCGTCCTCGACCAATCCCCGATCAAGGCTGGCGGCACGCCGGCACAGGCCATCAACGAGACGCTGGAACTCGCGCGGCTCTGCGATGCATGCGGCTATCACCGCTATTGGGTCGCCGAGCACCACGCCTCGGACGGCTTGGCCGGCACCGCGCCGGAGATCCTGATCACGCGAATCGCCGCCGAGACACGCCATCTGCGCGTCGGCTCGGGCGGCGTGATGCTCTCGCATTACTCGTCCCTCAAGGTGGCCGAGCAATTCCGCATGCTGGAGACGCTCTATCCCGGACGCATCGATCTCGGCATCGGGCGGGCGCCGGGATCGGACGGCCGCACCGCGATGGCGCTGCAGACCGGTCCCTACGCCCACGGCATCGAACAATTTCCGCACCGGATCGCCGATCTCATGGATTGGCTCGGCGGCACCATACCGACCGATCATCCCTTTGCCGCGGTCAAGGCGCAGCCTGCGGGACCGACGATGCCGGAGATCTGGGTGCTCGGGTCATCGGGCGAGAGCGCGCGCTACGCTGCGCATTTCGGACTCTCCTTCAGCCATGCGCATTTCATCACGGCGCAGGGCGGCACCGAGGCGGTCGAGCTCTATCGCGAGCATTTCAAACCCTCGGCGTCGCTGCGTGCGCCACAAGCCTCGATCGGCGTCTTCGTGCTGGTCGCCGATACCGAGGCCGAAGCGCAGCGCCTCGCGTCGTCGCGCGACCTGTGGCGGCTGCGTCTCGACAAGGGCGAACTCGGGGCGATTCCCAGCGTTGCCGAGGCCGAAGCCTACCCGTACACCCGCGCCGATCGCGCCGTGATCGAACACAACCGCCGGCGCCAGATCGTCGGCGCGCCCGAGCAGGTGAAAGCGCAGCTCACGGAACTCGCGCTGCGCTACGGCGTCGACGAGGCCTTGGTCGTGTCGATCTGCCATGACCCGGCGGCGCGCCGGCGCTCCTATTCGTTGCTCGCCGAGGCCTTCGCCCTCGCGCCGCATCGCGAAGCGGCGTGAGGCATTCCTGATGCTCGAACTGGTCATCGAATGCTGGCAGGTCCCCGCGAACGAGGCGCTGTTTCGCTGGTCGCTGTGGCAGGACGCCAAGCGGATCGGCATGGGCGGGCCGCACGCCACCGCGCAGGCCTCGGAACGCGAGGCGCTGAATGTCTGCTCGGGACGGCTGGGCCGACATCCTGATCGTGTGACCAAATTGTAAAGACACGTTAGGTTGAGCGGATCTCGTTCGCCGCGCGATTCGCTGTCGCGCAGCGCTTCTCCGTCCGACGGTTCCTCGATGCACTCCCGTGCGTGGTTTGCGGCGCTTCTGACGACCCTCCTCCTAGTCGCGACACCGAGTTCCGCACAGGTTCCCGAGCGCCAACCCGAACGCATCGGGCGCGATCTCTCGACGACGAAGGAGGCCGAGGACGCCGCCCAGCGCGCGCGAGAACGGCGCGGCTTCGAGGGCCCGACCATCGGCTTCCAGGATGTGCTGCGCGACCCCGACAACATCGCGCTCAATCTGCAATTCGTCCGCGGCCAGATTCGCGACGGCGATCTGCGTGGTGCGGCGAGCACGCTCGAGCGCGTGCTCGCGCTGCAGTCCGATCTCGTCGAAGCGCGCTACCTCAATGCGATGGTGCTGCTGCGTCTCGACGCCACGCAGGAAGCCGAGCGCGAACTGCGCATCCTCGAACGCCTGGAGCTCTCACCCGAGCGTCGCGCGGAGGTCGAGCAGAATCTGCGGCTGCTCGAGCGACGGCGACAGCGCATCAAGTGGACGGCGACGCTGAGCATCGGCGGCCAGCTCGACACCAATCGCGACTCTGCACCGTCGAGCAGGCAACGCCTGATCCTCGACACGCCGACCGCGGTCCGCGGCGGCAAGGGCGACGCCGCCACGCTGGCCATCGGCCAGCTCCGCATGACCTACGATCTCGGCACGCCGGATGGCCACGAGTTCTTCGCCATCGCCACGAGCTATCGCAACTGGCAGCGCCGGCTGCATCAATTCGAACTGTTCGCGAACACGCTCGAAACGGGATTCCTGTTCCACACCGATATCGCCGACATCAGCCCGTCGCTGGTCTTCGGTTACGCCAATCTCCGCGATCAGCGCTTCCAGCGCACTGCCGGCGGCAAGCTGCGCGCCGAGCGGCAGGTGAGCGGACTGATCTCCATGTTCGGCGAAGTGCTCGGCCAGTATCAGCATTTCAGCCCCGTCACGCGCACCCATCAGGGCATGGAGATCGCGCCGCGCGCGACCGAGTTGAGCGGTCTGCGCATCGACGGCGAGTTCGGTCTGGTTTTCAACCTCTCCGCCGACCATCGGCTCTCGGCCAGCTACACGCGCACGCGCAAGGAAGCGCAGCGCGACGAGAACGCCTATGACGGCGACCAGATCGCGCTGCGCCACACTTGGCTCCTTGGTGGTGGCAGCTTCCTGCTGGCCACGCTCAGCGGTCAGCAGGATCTGTATGACGGCCCCGACACCGTCATCTCCGCGCGCACGCGCCGCGACCGCATCCTGCGCGGCCAGGTCGGATTCGGCACTCCCCTCAGCAATCTCCTGCCGAATGCGCTGGCCGAGCCCTTCGGCGACATCACGCTGCTCGCCCTCGTCGAGGGATCGCACGCCCGCTCGAATCTGAAGAACTACAGCACGGACAATCTGCGCGGCCAGATGCTGCTGACCAAATTGTGGGAGTTCTGATCATGCGCATCGTTCTGGTGGCCGCGGTGCTGATCGCCGCGACCGTCGAAACAACGACCGCCCAAGATCAGGCCGGCGTGTCGGCCGCCGTGCGCGGCGAGGTGCAGTTCGTCGCGGCGACGCGTCCACGCAACGCCGTCATCGGCCGCAAGCTCGCCAGCGGTGAACCCGTGTTCATGGGCGACCGCATCGGCACCGGTCCGGAGTCGAGCATGCAGTTGATGCTGCTGGACGAGACCACCCTCAGCATCGGCCCAGGCAGCTCGGTGACCGTCGACACCTTCGTCTATGACCCGGCGCGCGGCGGCGGCAAGGTGACGCTCGATGTGGCGCGCGGCGCATTTCGGTTCATTTCCGGACGCATCGCGCGCGACGAGCCGCGCAATGTCGAGATCCGCACCCCGGCCGGCACGATCGGCATACGCGGCACCATCGTGGTTGGCCGGGTCGATGATCAGGGCCGCGTCCTTGCCGTCCTCGCCGGTCCGGGCGGCGCCAACAACGCCGGCAATGCGCGCGGCGGTTTCGATTTCGTGTCGCCGAGCGGCACGGTCTCGGCGCGCCAGCCCGGCTGGGGCGTGAACGCCGAGCCGGGCAGCCTGGCGCGCAGCGTTCAGCTCACGCCGGTGGAGATAGATGCCCTCGGCGCGCGCGTTCAGCCGCAGCGCGGCCCCGAGCCGCGGCCGCTGCGCGGGCCTGGCGAGCCGCCGCGCCCGCCCGGTCCGGGCGACGAGGCCGGTCAGGCGAAGGCGCGCGGGCTCGACAACCTCTTCGCCACGCGCCCGATTCGCGAGGATGCCCGCACCTTCGACAACAAGGCGCTGATCGCCAACCAGACGACCCAGCAGATCGCCGATCGCGCGACGACGATCGGCGAATTGCGGCTGCTGACCCAGGGGATCGCCGTGTTCCAGCAGTTGAACGTGCCGATGGTCCGACAGGGTCTCGGGACGCCGGACGGGTCCTACAACTTCAATCTGGTGGTCAATTTTGCAAATCGGACCTTCCAGGGCGGCTTCAGCAACATCAACGCCCCGTCGCAAGGCGTGACCAACGCCAGCATGTTGACCGGCGGCGCGCAGAGCTATGCGACGACGCCAGCTGGCAATTTCGCTGGGCTTCCATTCACGAGTGGCTGCGCGCCCGCCTCCTGCAGCGGAAACTTCACGCTGCTGAACGGCAGCGCGGTCATCGCCAAGGGCGTGCGGCATTTCGTCAATGTCGACAGCGGCGGGGGTGTGGTCTCAAAAGGCGTCGCTGTTGCGATTCGCTGAGTCGCGCCGCGCTCGCGCAGTGAATCGGACCCCGAACCGAAAATTTCTATCGTGTTAACTCTTGCTTAATCTTTTGCGGCGAAAGTCTCTGCGTGCCGACGGATCCCCCTCCCCGTCGAGTGCAAATTGACTAAGGGCGTCGCTCGCGAGAGCGACGCCCGTTTCATTTCTGGGCAGGGGCGACCCCGAATGCATAGCCCCGCCCCGGCGCCGCCGCGAACAATTCGCGCGTATGGGCGTGCTGCGGATCGCCGAAGATCTGGCCCACCGGCCCATACTCCACGACCTTGCCTCGATGCATGACCGCGACCCGGTCGCAGACCTGCGCCGCGACACGCAGGTCATGGGTGATGAACAGCATCGCGAGCGCGAGCGTCTTGCGGATGTGATCGAGCAGATCGAGCACCTGCGCCTGCACCGAAACGTCGAGCGCCGAGACGGCTTCGTCGGCGATCAGAAGATCCGGCTCCATGGCCAACGCCCGCGCGATGCAGATGCGCTGCCGCTGCCCGCCCGAGAATTCATGGGGAAAGCGATCGAGCGCCGCCGGGTCGAGCTTCACGGTTTCCATCAGCTGACGCGCCCGGGCGAGCGCCGCGTCATGCGTCAGACCGTAATTCATCGGGCCTTCGATGATCGATGCGCCGACGCTGCGGCGCGGATTGAGCGACCGATAGGGATCCTGGAAAACAATTTGCACGCGCTTGCGGTGGCGACGCAGGCGCGCGCGCGACAGCTGGCCGATCTCGTCGCGATGGAGATAGATCGCCCCGCTGCTGGGATCGATCAGCCGCGCGATGCAGCGCGCAACGGTAGATTTTCCCGACCCGGACTCGCCCACGATGCCGAGCGTCTCGCCACGGCCGACCGAGAGCGTGACGTCATCCGCGGCGCGAACGACGCGCGCCGCCTGGAAGAATCCGGTGGTCGAATAGGTCTTGGTCAGCTTCTCCGTTCGCAACACCGGCTCGCCGGGCGCGATGGCGTCGCGATGGCGCGGGATCATGCTCGGCACGGAGGCGATGAGCATCTTCGTGTAGGGATGGACCGGCGCGCGAAGCACCTGGGATGTCTCGCCGAGTTCGACCAGCTTGCCGTGCTGCAGGACGGCGACACGATCGGCGATCTCGGCGACGACGCCGAAATCATGCGTGATGAACAGAACGCCGGTGCCGCGCTGGCGCTGCAGATCCCGGATCAGCGACAGGATCTGCGCCTGGGTCGTCACGTCGAGCGCCGTGGTCGGCTCGTCGGCGATCAGCAGCACCGGCTCGAGAATCAGCGCCATCGCGATCATGATGCGCTGACGCTGCCCGCCTGAGAGCTGATGCGGATAGGTATCGATCAGACGCTCCGGTTCCGGCAGCCGGACCTGCGCCATGATCTCCAGGATCTTCGTGCGTCGTTGCTGCGCGTCGAGCCGCGTGTGCTCCTGCAGCACTTCGTCGATCTGCCGCCCGCAGCTCATCACCGGATTGAGCGCGGTCATCGGCTCCTGGAAAACCATCGACATGCGCGTGCAGCGCAGGGCGCGCAGACGATCAGGCGATGCGGCCAGCACATCCTCGCCCTCGAGCCGCACGCTGCCTCGCTCGGCAGTGAGCGCGCGCGGCAGCAGCCCCAGCACGCTATGCGCGATCACCGATTTGCCCGAGCCGGATTCGCCAACCAGGCACACGATCTCGCCTGGCTTCACGCTCAGGCTGACGCCGTCCACCGCTCTGGTGCGGTCGCTTCCCGCCGGCAACCTGATCGCCAGATCGGTGATCTCGAGGACGGGCGGCGTGGCGGTCATCGGCTCATACCCTATTGCTCAGGCGCGGATCGAGCGTGTCGCGCAAGCCATCGCCGAGGATGTTCACCGCGAGCACGCTCAAGCCCAGGAAGATTCCCGGGAACAGAATGTTGTGCGGCGTGACGCGGAACAACGTGCGGCCCTCGGCCATGATGTTGCCCCAGCTCGGCGTCTCCGGCGGAATCCCGATACCGAGAAAGGACAGGATGGCTTCGACCAGCATCGCCGAGGCGCAGATATACGTGCCCTGCACGATCAGCGGCGCAAGCGTATTGGGCAGCACGTGGCGGATCAGGATCAGTGGCGTCGGCGTGCCCACCGAGATCGCCGCCTCGACATAGGGTTCCTCGCGGATCGTCAGCACGACCGAGCGGACCAGCCGCACGACGCGCGGGATCTCCGGCACCACGATCGCCAGGATCACCGCCGGCAGGCCGGCCCGCCACACCGCGACGAGCGCGATCGCGAGCAGAATGCCCGGAATCGCCATCAACCCGTCCATCAGACGCATCACGATCGCGTCGAGCCAGCGGAAATATCCGGCGACCAGACCGATCACGAGGCCGATGGCGATCGCGATCGCGGCCACGGAGATCCCGACCATCAGCGAGACCCGCGCACCGTAGATGACGCGGCTATAGACGTCGCGCCCGAGGCTGTCGGTTCCCATCCAATGCATGACCGGAACGCGCTGACCCGCATCGTTGCGCGTCACGCATTCGACATTGGGGCCCTTGTTGCGACAGGTCGGGTCGATCTTGGTCGGGTTGCTCGTGCCCAGCAGCGGCGCGGCGAGCGCCACGATGATCATCAGCGCGAGAATCATGGCGCCGAAGATCACGCCCTTGTGGCGCAGCGCGCGGCCGAACGCGTTGAGACGTTGCGGCCGCGGCAGGATCTCGCCGATTTCGGCATCGAGAGACCGCTCCGCGCTCAATAGCGGATCCTCGGATCGAACAGGGTATACGCCAGATCGATCACGAGATTGACCAGCACGTAGGCGACCGAAAACACGAGGATCACTGCCTGGATGATCGGGAAGTCGCGCGCGAGCACGGCGTCGACCACCAGGCGTCCGAGCCCGGGAATATTGAAGACGCTCTCGGTCACGATGGCGCCGCCGATCAGCAGCGCGATGCCGATGCCGATGACCGTGACGATCGGCACCGCCGCATTGCGCAGCGCGTGACGCCGCAGGATCTTCACCTCGGTCAGCCCCTTCGCGCGCGCCGTGCGGATGTAGTCCTCGCCCAGCACTTCGAGCACGCTGGCGCGCGTGATGCGGGCGATCAGCGCGATGTAGATGACGCTGAGCGTCGCGCTGGGCAGCACGATGCGCTCGATGAAATTCGGCAGGCCCTGGGCGAGACGCCCGTAGCCCTGCACCGGCAGCCAACCGAGCTCGATCGCGAAGACGTAGATCAGCAGATAGCCGATCACGAAGACCGGCACCGAGAAGCCGGCCACCGAGAACGCCATCGTCACGCGATCGATCCAGGTGCCGTGCTTGTAGGCAGCGAGCACGCCGAGCGGGATGGCGACGAGGATCGCGATCAGCATCGTGCACAGCGAGAGCATCAGGGTCGGCTCGAGCCGCTCGCCGATCAGCTCGGCGACCGTCTTCTTGTAGAAGAACGACACGCCGAGATCGCCCTGCAGGACGTTGCCGATCCAGATCGCGAACTGGGTGACGAGCGGCTTGCGCAGGCCCAGCTTCTCGCGGATCTCCTCGATCTGCTGGGCGTTGGCGTTCTCGCCCGCGATCACCGCCGCCGGGTCGCCGGGCGTCAGCCGCAGCAGCAGGAAGACGAACACCGCGACCATCAGCAGCACGGGAATCGTCGCGAGCAGACGTCTAGTGATGAAGATGAACACGATCGTAGGTCCGCGTCGCGTATCACCACCCCGCCGCCTGCGGCGGCTGCCCCTCCTCATTCGAGGAGGGGCGACCCGTCGCTTTGTCGTCCCTCCTCGAATGACGAGGGAAAGGCCGCGCGTCAGCGCGGCCGGGGTGGTGAGTCGGACTCAGCTGCCCTTCTTCGTCATGTTCCAGAATACCGGCGCCGGGGCGGTGAGCACGCCGTCGATCACGCCCTTGCGGATCGCGCCGGGCTGGTACCACTGGCCGAGCGGGATATGGGTCATGATCTCGAAGGCGCGCTGCTGTACCAGCTCCGCGATCTCCTTCTGCTTGCCCGGATCGGTCTCGCGCGCGAAATCGTCACGCAGCTTTTCCATCCGCTGATCGCATGGCCAGCCCCAATTCGCGGTCTCGCAGCTCGCATTGAGGAAGCCCGTCATCACCGGATTGAGGATGTCCGCAGCGACCCAGGACGTCATCGCCACGTTCCAGCCGCCGGCGCTCGGCGGATCCTTCTTCACGCGCCGCGCCACCAGCGTCTGCCAATCCATCGACTGCATGTCGACGTTGAAGCCGGCACGGGTCATCAGATCCTTGGCGACCGGCGCCAGGTTGGTCAGCACGATGAGGTCGGTCGACTGCATCAGCACGATCGGCTTGCCGTCGTAGCCGGCCTCCTTGAGCATCGCCTTCGCCCGATCGAAGTTCGAGTCGAGAAAGCCATCGGTGCCGAGCTTCGATTCGAGCGGCGTGCCGCAGATGAACAGCGCCTTGCAGGTCTTGTAATAGGCCGCGTCGCCGATCACCGCCTTGAGGAAATCCTCCTGATTGAAGGCGACCGCGACGGCCTGACGGATCTTGGGATTGTCGAAGGGCGGCTGCGTCGAGTTGAACCGGAAGACGTATTGGTTGCCGAGCGGGTTCCAATCGACCAGCGCGACGTTGCGGTCCTTCTTCAGCACCGGCAGCAGATCGTGCGGCGGCGCTTCGATGTAGTCGATCTCACCCGCGAGCAGCGCATTGACCGCGGTCTGGTGATCGGGGATCGCGCGCCACTCGACGCGGTCGACCTTCACGACCTTGCCGCCGGAGAGTCCGCTCGGCGGCTCGGCGCGCGGCTTGTAGTTGGCATTCTTCAGATAGACCGTCTTGTCGCCGGGCTTCCACTCGTCGCGCTTGAACACGAACGGGCCAGAGCCGGTGAAGTCGGAGATCTGCTCCATCGGGTTCGTGTCGGCCACGCGCTTGGGCATGATGAACGGTACGTTCGACGACGGCTTGCCGAGCGACTGCACGACGAGGCCATAGGGCTCCTTGAGCACCAGCTTGAAGGTCTTGGCGTCGACCTCCTGATACTCTTTCACGAAGGTCGCGAGCTTCTGGCCCATCGAGTCGCGCGCGCTCCAGCGCTTGATCGACGCCACCGCGTCGGCCGAGGTCACCGGCGCGCCGTCATGCCAGGCAAGACCGTCGCGCAGGGTGAAGGTGTAGGTCAGCCTGTCCGCGCTCACCTCCGGCAAGGCCGCGAGCATCTGCGGCTTGGGCTCGAGCTTGTCGTCGAGCGCGATCAGCGTGTCGTAGATCATGTAGCCGTGGTTACGGACGATGTAGGCCGTGGTCCAGATCGGATCGAGGATGCGGAGATCCGAATGCATCACGACGTTCAGCGTCTGCGCCTGCGCCGCCGGGCTGGCGGTGAAGGCGGTCGCGCCGAGTCCGATGGCCGTCATCGCTGCGAACAAGTTCCTGCGCTTCATGTCTTGCCTCCGCTCCTGTCAAAGCTGTCCGGGGAACCGGCCCGCCGATCTCACGCCGGTTAGGCCGCTACGGCACACTCTATCCAATCGTCGCGCGCAACTCGATACCGTCTCCGTTGCTCCGACTCAGATTTGTGTCGGGATGAGACCGAGGAACTCGATGCCGCCCGACCGCAACGCCGCATTCAGGGCGGCAAGCTCGGTCTTGACCGTGGCGCCGAGCTTGCTGATCTCGGCATCGATCCTGGCCATGACCTCGTCCGAAACCATCCGAGCCTGGACGGTCGGCGCCGCATCCGCGATGGCGACCACGCCGATCAGATCGACCAGCGTATCGTTCAGCCCGGCCGGATTGCGCAGCACGTCGCGCGGCGATTCCCGCTTGACGTCGACCAGCACGCCTTCGACGGCCTCGAGCCGTGCGACCAGCGCAATCGCCTGATCGCGCAGCGCCTTGTCCGGGTCGCCGAGCCGCTTCTGAAGGTCCGTGAGTTGCCGTTTCAGCACTCGGATCCGATTGACGGATTCGTTGACCTCCCCGAGCTTCGCGTGAAGCCTCTGGAGCAGCGCGAACTGCGCCGCGAACGCCTTTTGCGGCGTCGCCACGTTGGGCGGCTTCATGACGTTGAAGCTCGCATGCTGGGCCTCGCGGCCGTTCTCGAGCGACACTTGGTAGGCGCCCGGCGCGACCAAAGGACCGCTGGAGTCATCGCCACCACTCGCGAATGGCTTGTACTTTTGGACCACGAGCGACGGATCGAGCTTGGTCGGCCCGGGAAATCTCAGATCCCAAACGAAGCGGTTCAACCCGGCCTTGGCGCCTGGCCGACGATCCGGCGCCGCGTCCTTGTCGTCGCTGCTGAACGCGATGATGGTCTTGCCCGACGCATCCTTGAAGGTGAGGCGAACCGGTCCGTCCGCATCCTTGGGCAGCCAGTAATAGACGAGCGCGCCGTCGGGCGGATTCTCGCCGACGCCGAGATGATGACGAACGCGCGTGCCATCGGCCCGCTCGAACGCCTCCGTGCTCGCGCCGATCCCGAAGGCCGGGCTGTAGCTGATGCCGGTCTTGCTGAAGCTCGTGCCCGCGCTCCACGCGCGCTTGGCGCGAATCGTCGGACGCGGCGTCACCAGCCGCGTCGCCTTTTCACCCGCCGCGAGTTCACGCAGCGGCGTCACATCGTCGAGTATCCAGAACGATCGGCCATGCGTCGCGGCGACCAGATCGCCGCCCTTCAGCTTCAGGTCATAGACCGGCACGACGGGAAACCCGCCGCCCATGCGCGACCACGAGACGCCGTCATCGAGGCTGAAGAACACGCCGGTTTCCGTGCCGACGAAGAGCAGCCCCGGCCGCACCGGATCGGCGCGCACGACGCGCGTGATCTCGGCGGTCGGGAAGTCACCGTTGATCGACTGCCAGGTCTTGCCGCCATTCCTCGTTCGAAACAGATACGGCCGATAATCGGAGAGCTTGAAGCGTGTCGCCGCCACGTAAACCGTGTCCGCCGCGTGGGCCGAGATCTCCACGCAAGCGACATAGGCAAGCTCCGGCATACCCTTCGGCGTGACGTTCTTCCATGCGCCGCCACCGTTGCGGGTGACATGCACGAGGCCATCATCGGTGGACGCCCAGATCTCGCCCTTGCGGTGTCGCGATTCGACGACGCTGGCGCAGGTCGCATGCACCTCGGCGCCGGCGGTGTCGTGGTTCAGATTGCCGCCAGAATAATCCTGCCGGCTCGGGTCGTTGAGGCTGAGATCGGGGGAGATCGCCGTCCAGCTCATGCCCTGATCGCGCGTCTTGAAGATGCGGTTTCCCCCAGCATAGATCGTCTTCGAATCATGCGGCGAGAAGACGAGCGGAAACGTCCAGGCGAAGCGGTACTTCATGTTCTTCGGCGCAACGCCTGTCGATTCCTCGGGCCAGACATTGACGAGCTGGATCTGCCGGGTGCGGTGGTCGTAGCGCTGCAACGCGCCGGCGCCGCCCGGGCTGGATCCAACCGCGCCGCTATAGACGATGTTGGGATCATCGGGACTGACCGCGATGAATCCGCTTTCGCCGGTGCCTGGATAGGTACAGTCGCCGAGCGTGATGACGCCCCATTCCGATGCGCTCGGCACGGAGATCGACGTGTTGTCCTGCTGCGTCGCATAGACCCGATAGGGATACTGGTCGTCGATGTCCATGCGATAGAATTGGGAAGTGTTCTGGTTGTAGATCGACGACCAGCTATTCCCGCCGTTGAAGGACACGCAGGCGCCGCCGTCGTTGCCTTCGATCATTCGCTTGGGGTTGACCGGATCGATCCACAGATCGTGATTGTCGCCGTGCGGCGTCGTCACCTCGACGAAGCTCGTGCCGCCATCGGTCGACTTCCACATCGAATAATTGGTCACGTAGAGCGTGTCGGCCTGCGCCGTGTCGGCGAAGATATGCGTGTAATACCAGGCGCGATGGATGAGATCGCGGTTCTGGGTGACATGGATCCAGTTGTCGCCGAAATCGTCGCTGCGATAGAGGCCGATCTTGTCGCCCTCCGCCTCGATCAGCGCATAGACGCGGCCTGACTGCGCCGGCGAAACCGAAACACCGATCTTGCCGAGCAGACCATCGGGCAGCCCGAAGCGGCCCGAAAGTTCTTCCCACGTGTCACCGCCGTCGAGCGATCGGAACAGGCCGCTGCCGGGTCCGCCGCTGTTCAGATGCCAGAAGCTGCGCCGCGCCTGCCAGAAGGCCGCGAACAGAATCCGCGGGTTCTTCGGGTCCATGGAGATGTCGACCGCGCCGGCATCTGCGCTGCGATGGAGAACTTTCTCCCAGGTCTTGCCGCCATCCCGTGAGCGGAACACGCCGCGCTCTTCGTTGGGTCCGAAGGCATCGCCCAGCGCCGCCACATAGACGAGATTCGGGTCACTGGGATGGATACAGATCTTGCCGACATGGCGTGTCTCCCGCAGGCCGACATGCGACCAGCTGCGTCCGGCATCCGTCGATTTGTAGACGCCGTCGCCATAGGAGACGTCGATGCGGATCGTGGTCTCGCCCGTACCGGCGTAGATGACATTCGAATCCGATCGCGAGACCGCGATCGCGCCGACCGCGGCGCTTGTGAAATATCCATCGGAAACGCAGCGCCAATACTGGCCGCCATCGACCGTCTTCCATACCCCGCCGGCACAGGCGCCGAAATAGAACACCATGGGATCATTGGCATCGCCGGCGACGGCGACCACTCGACCACCTCTGCTTGGCCCGATACAACGCCACTTCAGAGCGTCGAGACGCCCGGCCTCAGTCACGTGAATAGGCGTCGACATCTGTGATCCCCCGATCGTTGCGATGGAGCTCCTCGTCACGACCGCCAGGGTCTGAGCATCCACCACGCTAGCCCGCGACGCAGCACGGAGGAAACACTACCTGCGTTATCGCGGCAAACACGAAGGGCCCGGCCGTTGCCGGCCAGGCCCTTGCTTTGGTTGGTGGAGCCAAGCGGGATCGAACCGCTGACCTCGTGAATGCCATTCACGCGCTCTCCCAGCTGAGCTATGGCCCCGAATTTCTGTGCCGACGGATCTGGTTGCCGTCTGCGCTATGGCACTGCGCCGCATCGCGGCACGTGCAGGAGTGGTCTAGAGGTCTCAATAAGAAGTGTCGTCCCCCAACGTGCAAGGGAAAAACACGTCGAAGCCCGTGTCAGCGCTCCTCCGGCTCACCACTCGCAGGATCGACCACCTCGTCGACATCGTCCGAATCCTGGCCGAGTTCGGAGGTGTCTTCCATGACCGCTTCCTCTTCTTCTTCCTTGCCCTCGGCGGCCGGTTCCGCTTCAGCGGCCTCGACCTCTTCGACAGGGGCGGCCTTTGGCGGCGGCACCTTGGCGCGTCGCGCCTTGAGCTGCACTTCCGGATCGAAAGTCGCACTGCATTTCGGGCATAGGATCGGCGCGCGCATCATGTCGTAGAATTTTGCGCCGCACGACAGACAGGTCCGTTTGAGACCCCATTCGGCCTTGGCCACGTACCGAGCTCCTTCAAAGGTCGAGTGTGTTTAAACCGGTCTCGAAAAAGTGGGGCGTCTTGCCACGCTGCATCCGGGCTTGTCAATTGATCGCCGCGCTGCTCGCAGCCTCCCGGCGGGTGTGATAGAGGCGCAGGTGACGAACCATTGCGCCATCAGGAAGCCCGCCCGTGAGCCGATCCGAGTCTACGCCGCCGCGACCGCTGGTCGCGCGTCCGGCGCTACGTCCATTGTCCGGCAGCATTCGAGCGCCGGGCGACAAATCGATTTCTCACCGCGCGTTGATGCTCGGCGGGCTCGCGGTCGGCGAGACGACCATCCACGGTCTGCTCGAAGGCGAGGATGTGCTGCGCACCGCCGCGGCGATGCGCGCGATGGGAGCGGAGATCGCCAGAGGCGATGACGGAGTCTGGCGCGTCCAGGGTCGCGGCATCGGCGGCCTGGTGGAGCCCAGCGACATTCTCGACATGGGCAACGCCGGAACGGGCACGCGCTTGCTGATGGGCGTTGTCGCGACGCACCCGTTCAACAGTTTCTTCTCCGGCGATGCCAGCCTGCGCTCGCGCCCGATGATGCGCGTCATCAAGCCCTTGGAGAGCATGGGCGCGCGTTTCGTCACGCGCGAGGGCGGCCGGCTCCCAGCCTGCGTGATCGGCACCAAGCAGCCCCTGCCGATCGACTACGAGCTGCCGGTCGCGTCGGCGCAGGTGAAGTCGGCGATCATTCTCGCCGGCCTGAACACGCGCGGCCGCACGACCGTGATCGAGCCCGAGCCGACCCGTGACCATACCGAACTCATGCTGCGTCATTTCGGCGTGGAGATCACGATCGAGTCATCGCCCGAAGGCGACAGGGTCAGCGTCACCGGCCTGCCCGAGATCACCGGTCGGGTGGTCCATGTGCCAGGCGATCCATCCTCGGCAGCATTCCCGCTCGTCGCCGCGCTGGTCGTGCAGGGCTCGCAGGTCACCATCAGCGGCGTCGGCTTGAACCCGCGCCGCACGGGCATCGTCGACACGCTGATCGAGATGGGCGGCGATATTCGCGTCGCCAATCGACGCGTGGAGGCCGGCGAGCCGGTCGGCGATCTCGTCGTGCGCGCCGGCACGCTGCGTGGCGTCGACGTGCCGGCACGGCGGGCGCCGTCGATGATCGACGAATACCTCGTGCTTGCGGTGGCCGCGGCGACGGCGCATGGCCCGACCCGGATGCGCGGCCTCGGCGAACTGCGTGTGAAAGAGAGCGACCGGCTGGCCGCGATGGCTGGCGGACTCACCGCCTGCGGCGTGAAAGTCGAACTCCATGGCGACGATCTGACGGTCCATGGCTGCGGCGGCCCGCCGCCGGGTGGCGCCGAGATCGCCACGCGGCTCGATCATCGCATCGCCATGAGTTTCCTGGTCATGGGGTTGGCGGCGCGCAGCCCGGTGCGTATCGACGATGCGAGCCCGATCGACACCAGCTTCCCAGGGTTCGAGACGCTGATGGCGGGGCTCGGCGCCAGCATCGAGCGCCATAACCGTTGATCGGCGCCGCCGTTCGACCACCGCACGCCATGATCATCGCCATCGACGGGCTGACCGCCGCCGGAAAAGGCACCCTGGCCAGGCGTCTCGCCACAGCCCTGGGCTTTGCCCATCTGGACACCGGTCTGCTCTATCGCGCAGTCGGCGCGAAGCTGCTCGCCTCCCGCAGCGACCCGCATGATCCGGCCGTCGCCGAGGCGGCCGCGCTCGCCCTCGACGCCAGCGATCTTGTGGCCGAGGGCTTGCGGCAGGAGGCGATCGGCCGCGCGGCGTCGGTGGTGGCCGCGGTTCCGGCGGTCCGCGCCGCCCTCCTCGCCTTCCAGCGCCGCTTCGCGCGGCAGTCGCCTGGCGCGGTGCTCGATGGTCGCGACATCGGCACCGTGATCTGCCCCGACGCGCCGGTTAAGCTCTTCATAACGGCGAGACCGGAAATCCGCGCGCAGCGGCGATTCAACGAGTTGCAGGCGCGCGGCGAGTCCGCTACATACCCAGCCGTTCTCCGGGACCTCCAGGAACGCGACGCCCGCGATCAAGCCCGCGGCACCGCACCGGCCAAGCCGGCCGAGGACGCGATCGTGCTCGACACATCCGACCTCACGGCCGACCAGGTCTTCGCCCGCGCGTTCGAGATCGTTCGATCGCGCGCTTGAAGTCTCGGCGACCCGCATTGCAGGTGGTCTGCAGCGCGGAATTCCGGCCCCGGCGTCGGCAGCTTCGCATCCCGCGTGGCGGACGATCGGGTCGCTCTGAAAGGCATTGATTTCCCATGGCTAGTTCCGCCGCTCCCGCGGCCACCGAGAATTTCGCCGAGCTGCTCGAAGAATCCCTGCAGCGCGGTAGCGGCTTCGACGGTCGCGTAACGACCGGCCGCGTCATCGCCATCGAAGGCGATTTTGCGATCATCGACGTCGGCCTCAAGGCCGAAGGTCGCATTCAGCTCAAGGAATTCGCCACGCCTGGCAAACCTTCCGAGCTCAAGATCGGCGATCTCGTCGATGTCTATGTCGAGCGCATGGAAGACAAGAACGGCGAGGCGATGCTCAGCCGTGAGAAGGCGAAGCGCGAGGAGGCCTGGGGCCAGCTCGAGAAATCCTATTCCAGCAGCGCCCGCGTCAACGGCATCATCTTCGGCCGTGTGAAGGGCGGCTTCACCGTCGATCTCGGCGGCGCCGTGGCCTTCCTGCCCGGCAGCCAAGTCGATATTCGTCCGGTGCGCGATGTCACGCCCCTGATGGGTACGCCGCAGCCGTTCCAGATCCTCAAGATGGATCGCTCGCGCGGCAACATCGTCGTCTCGCGCCGCGCGGTCCTCGAAGAGACCCGCGCCGAGCAGCGCAGCGAACTCGTCGCCAGCCTCAAGGAAGGCCAGGTGCTCGAGGGCGTCGTCAAGAACATCACCGATTACGGTGCGTTCGTGGATCTCGGCGGTGTCGACGGCCTCCTGCATGTCACCGACATTGCGTGGCGCCGCATCAACCACCCCTCCGAAGCGCTCCAGATCGGCCAGCAGCTCAAGGTGCAGGTCATCCGCTTCAATCCGGAGACTCAGCGCATCAGCCTCGGCATGAAGCAGCTCGAGGCCGATCCATGGGACGGCGTCGCGGTGAAATACCCGAACGGCGCGAAATTCAAGGGCCGCGTCACCAACATCACCGACTACGGCGCCTTCGTGGAGCTGGAGCCGGGGATCGAAGGTCTGGTCCACGTCTCCGAGATGAGCTGGACGAAGAAGAACGTCCACCCGGGCAAGATCGTCTCGACCTCGCAGGAAGTCGAAGTGATGGTCCTGGATGTCGACGCGGTGAAGCGGCGCATCTCGCTCGGCCTCAAGCAGTGCCTCGACAATCCCTGGGAAGTCTTCCGCGACAAGCATCCCGCGGGCGCCGAGATCGAGGGCGAGGTCAAGAACATCACCGAGTTCGGTCTGTTCGTGGGCCTGCCCGGCGACATCGACGGCATGGTCCATCTCTCGGACCTCGATTGGAACCGTGCTGGCGAAGACGCCATCAAGGATTTCAAGAAGGGCGACATGGTCAAGGTCAAGGTGCTCGACGTCGACACCGAGAAGGAGCGCATCTCGCTCGGCGTCAAGCAGCTTGCCAACGATCCGTTCGAAGGTTCGATCGGCAAGTTCAACAAGGGTCAGGTTGTGACCGCGACGGTCATGCAGATCCAGGAGAACGGCGTCGAGGTCAGCCTCACCGACGGCGTGATCGGGTTCATCCGCAAATCGGACCTGGCGCGCGATCGCGGCGATCAGCGCCCCGATCGCTTCGCCATCGGCGAGAAGCTCGACGCCAAGATCACCCAGATCGATCGTGCGACGCGTCGCGTGCAGCTCTCGGTCAAGGCCAAGGAAGCCGACGAGGAGAAGGAGGCGATGGCCACCTACGGCTCATCCGACTCCGGCGCCTCACTGGGCGACATTCTCGGCGCGGCGCTGCGCCGGCAGCGCGAGACCGACAAGGATTGATCGCTCTCCGCGAGTAACCTCAATCGGCAAAGGGCGGGAGCAGCAGCTTCCGCCTTTTTTCTTTGGCCGCTCTTGGTATCGCCGTCACAAACCGCTAGGTTGACCAGCTCTGACGATTCGACGATCCTGCCATTCCTATAACGCGACCCCACCCCACTCTGAGGTCCTCCAATGATCCAACGTTCTTACAAGCTCTTTGCGATCTTCGCAGCGGCGGTGATCGCATTCACGCCGGCGCTCGCAGAAGCGGCGGCTGGCGGTAGCCGCAGCCAGGGCAGCCGCGGCGCCCGCACGCAGCAGGCCGCCCCGGCGACGCCGACGACGCCGAACGCCGCGCGCCCGGTCGAACGCAGCGCGACGACACCACAGCAGGCGCAGCGCCCCGGACAGGCGGCGGCCGCGCCGCAGCAGCAATCCTGGTTTCAACGCAATCCGTTCATGAGCGGCTTGCTCGGGGGCATGATCGGCGCTGGCCTGATCGGCGCGCTGATGGGCGGCGGGCTTCATCTCGGCGAGGGCATGGCCGGATTCCTCGGCATCATCGTTCAGCTGGCGCTGGTCGCCGGCATCGCGATGCTGGTGATGCGCTTCATCCGCTCGCGCCGCGAACAGTCCGCGCAGCCGGCTTTCGCCGGCACCGCGTCAGGCGCGCTGCCAGATCTCAACACCCGTCCGGACATGTCCGCGCGCAGCGCAGAGCCGATCGACTTCCGTTCGACTGGCAACGGCACCGGCGGCTTCGCGCCACAAGCCAAGGACGAAATCGGCCTCGGCGGTGGCGATTTCGATACCTTCGAGAAGCGGCTGGTCGAGATCCAGACAGCTTGGAGCAAGGCCGATCTCGCAGGCCTCAAGCGGGTGGTGACGCCGGAGATGGTGTCGTACTTCTCTGACGACCTCTCCGCGAATTCGAGCCGCGGCGTCGAGAATCGCGTCGAGCAGGTGAAGCTCGAGCAAGGCGACCTGTCCGAAGCATGGCAGGAAGGCGCGACCCAGTACGCCACCTTGGCGATGCGCTGGAGCGCGATCGACTACTCGGTCAGCCTTGCGGACAATAGCGTCGTCGAGGGCAGCCGCGACCAACGCCACGAAGCCACCGAAGTCTGGACCTTCATGCGCCACCAGGGCGGTGACTGGATCCTCTCGGCAATCCAACAGGTCTGAGACGCGGATCGACCCGAGACCCCGCTCGCACACGCGAGCGGGGTCTTTTCGTTTGTAGCGCTGCATTTTGACATCCCGACGCGGCTCCTGCGACTATCATGCCGTCATGTCTCTTTCGGAAGCTGACCTGCTCGTCGACCGCCGGCGTCTGAAGCGCCAGATCTCACTGTGGCGCGCCGGCGCGATTATCCTTGCCGTGGCAGTGATCGGCGTCGCCGTGCTGCGTCTTGGCCATGGCGTGTGGAGCCCCGACTACATCGCGCGCCTCAACGTCGCCGGCGTGATCGTCGACGACCAGCGACGCCTCAAGGCGCTCGAAGACGCCGCGAAGGACCCGAAGGTCAAGGCGATCATCGTGCGGATCGACAGCCCCGGCGGCACGGTCGCCGGCAGCGAGGCGCTGTATCGGCAGATCCGCACCGTCGGCGAGAAGCTTCCCGTCGTCGCCGTGCTTGGCCAGACCGCGGCTTCCGGCGGATACATGACGGCGATCGGCGCGGATTGGATCGTTGCGCGCGAGGGAACCATCACCGGTTCGATCGGCGTGCTCATGCAGACCACGGATGTCTCGGGCCTGCTGCAGAAGCTCGGCGTCGCGATGGAGCAGATCAAATCGAGCCCGCTGAAAGCCGTGCCGAATCCCTTCGAGCCGCTGACCGATGACGGTCGTCGCGCCGTGAAGGACATCATCGACGACACCTACGACATGTTCGTGGCCATGGTGGCCGAGCGCCGCAAGCTCGATCGCAATGCCGCGCTCAAAGTCGCCGACGGCCGGGTCTATACCGGACGACAGGCCCGTGCGCTCGGCCTCGTGGACGCCATGGGCGGCGAGGAAGCGGCGCGTGCTTGGCTCGAGAGCGAGCGCAAGCTCGCGCGCGGATTGGTGATCCGTGATGTCAAAATCACCCGAGAGGATGAGATCTGGCGCGACCTCGCTTCCCATCTCGGCAGCCTGATTACCGGAAAATCCTATCTGCCTGAACGACTTACCCTTGACGGTCTGGTGTCCCTTTGGCACCCTGACCTCGGTTCTCGGTAGCGCGTCGAGGTCGACGCCGCGCCGCAGGGCTGCGCCTCGATCGAGGCGATCTTTCCAAAGTCGAGCCCAAGCGGTCGCATGACGAAGTCAGAGCTCATCCTGCGTCTCGCCGAGATGAACCCGCATCTCTATCAAAGAGACGTGGAACGCATCGTCGCCGCGATCTTCGACGAGATCGCCAACGCGCTCGCGCGCGGGCACCGCGTCGAGCTGCGCGGCTTCGGCGCGTTCTCCGTGAAGCAGCGCGCCGCGCGCCTCGGGCGCAATCCGCGCACCGGCGATTCCGTGGACGTCTCTGAGAAATACATCCCTTTCTTCAAGACCGGCAAAGAGCTGCGCGAGAAGCTCAACCCGAAGGGTTGAGCGCGCCGCACCGCGACAACACGCTCGGGCTCCGATCATGCGTCTCACCTTCTGGCTCGCTGGCGTGCCCTTGCTGCTGATCGGCGCATTCTTCGCCGTCGCGAATCGAGAGATCATCGCTGTCGATCTCTGGCCGCTCGCGGGCCGCGTCAATGTTCCGCTCTTCGCGGCCCTGGTGGGGGCGCTCTATCTGGGTTTCCTGCTTGGCGCCGTGGTGGCGTGGTGGGCCGGGCGGCATATGCGAAGCCGGGCGCGCGAAGCACGCCGGCGCCTGTTGCGCCTCGAATCCGAGAATGCGCGTCTGAGTGCGCGCGTGGAGACGCTCGCGTCCAGCGCCCCGACGAACGCGCGCGTCGCCACACCAGCTCTCACCCAGCAATGATGCGCGGCTTCGGCGCCACGGACGTCGCGGAGATCCTGCAAACACAGCCCCTGGTGGAAGCGCTGCGGCAGGCTTTCCGCGCCGAAGTGACAGCGCCTACGCGACACCATCACAAGATCCCCGTGCCCGGCGCACCGGACGCGATGCTGCTGCTGATGCCGGCTTGGATCGAGGGTCGCTACGCCGGGGTCAAAGTCGTCAGCGTCTTCCCGGGCAACGCGGCGCGCGGAATCGATTCTGTGATGGGCACCTACGTGCTGCTCTCGGCCCTGACCGGAGAGACGCTGGCGAGCATCGATGGCCGCATGCTCACCTTGCGGCGGACGGCATGCGCGTCGGCGCTCGCCGCGAGCTATCTCGCCCGCAAGAATTCGAGTCGGCTCCTGATGGTCGGTACGGGTGCTTTGGCGCCACATCTGATCGACGCCCACGCGTCGATACGTCCGATCTCCGACGTGCGGATCTGGGGACGCAGTCTACAGAAGGCCGCCAAGCTCGCCCGGACCTTGAACACATCGCGTCTGCGCGTCGAAGCCGCGCCGGATCTCGCGGCAGCGATGCGCGAGGCCGACATCATCAGCTGCGCGACGCTCTCGAAGCTGCCCTTGCTGCGCGGCGAGTGGCTCCATCCAGGCCAGCATGTCGACCTCGTCGGCAGCTATGCGCCGGACATGCGTGAGGCGGATGACGAGGTCGTGCGTCGCGCGACGGTCTTCATCGATACCGAAACCGCGCTCGAGGAATCTGGCGATCTCGTGCAGCCCCTTGCCAGCGGCGCGCTGACACGCGAGCGCGTCGCCGGTACGCTTGCGGACCTCGCACGCCAGCGCACGGCCGGGCGCAGGAGCGACACCGAGATCACCTTGTTCAAATCGACCGGAACCGCACTCGAGGATCTGACCGCGGCGATCCTGGTCTACGAACATCGCGGCGCGTGACGGATCCCAGCGGCAGGGTTCGCGGCGCGGCGCGATAGGTTCAATCCATTTCGCAGGGGAAAGACGATGAGGATCCTTGGATCGCGATCGGCTTCTTCGCCAGCGCTCTCGCCGTGCTGACATTCCATCAGGGTAGGATCGGCGCGATGCATGCGGCCGGCTTGATCGCCGGTGACGGGTGGCGGCGGCTCATGCTAAGCCCCGCGCCGTCATGAACGATCCGAATTTCGACCTGATCATCTTCGATTGCGACGGCGTCCTCGTCGACAGCGAGACCATCTCGTGCCGGCTCGACGCCGAGATCTTCACCGCTCTCGGCTTTCCCTTGAGTTTCGAAGATGTCCGGCGCGATTTCGTCGGCGTGAGCGCGAGCGGCATGTGCCGCGAGATCGAAACCCGGTTCGGCAAGGCGCTGCCATCGGACATGCCACAGCGCTTGCTCACCGCCACGCTCGAAGCCTTCGAGACGCAGCTCAAGCCGATCCCGGGGATCGCGGAAACGCTGACGCGGCTCGGCTTTCCGCGTTGCGTCGCGTCGTCTTCCGCGCCGCCGCGCATCCGCCGCTCGCTGGAGCTCACCGAGCTGATCGGATTCTTCGATCCGCATTTGTTCAGCAGCACGATGGTGACGCGCGGCAAACCGGCCCCCGACATCTTCCTCCACGCCGCGCGCGAGATGGGCGTGGCGCCTTCGCGCTGCGCGGTGATCGAGGACAGCGTGCCGGGCGTGACGGCAGCGCTGGCGGCCGGCATGACCGTGCTCGGCTTCGTGGGCGGCGATCATTGTCCGCCGGGCCATGGCGACAAGCTGCGCGCCCTCGGCGCACATGTCGTCTTCGATGCAATGAGCGATCTGCCTCGGATCATCACCGCAGATGGAGTGCAGGCGCGATGAACACGGCGCGCCGGATATTCGTCGCCATCGATCGCGCAGATCGCGCCAGCGCGGCGGCCGAGATCGCTCGGCTCGCGACCACGGGCTGCGGCATCAAGCTCGGCCTCGAATTCTTCATCGCCAACGGCCCCGAGGGCGTGCGGGAAGTGATCGGCGACCAGCCACTGTTCCTGGACCTCAAGTTGCACGACATCCCCAACACCGTCGCCGGCGCGATGCGCAGCGCATGCCGGGTCGGACCGCAGGTCGTGACCCTGCATGCGAGCGGCGGCCTGGCGATGATGCGCGCGGCCGTCGCCGCGGCGCGCGAGATCAGAGGTGCGGCGGCGCCGAAGCTGCTCGCCATCACGGTGCTCACCAGCCTCGACGAACACGACGTTGAAAGCGTCGGGCAGCGCGGGCCGATCGCCGATCAAGCATGGCGCCTCGCCGAGCTGGCGCAGACCGCAGGCGTCGCGGGAGTCGTGTGTTCGCCGCACGAAGTCGCGGGGTTGCGCGCGCAATGCGGGCCCGGCTTTCTGCTCGTCACGCCAGGCATAAGGCCGAGCTGGGTGGCGAGCGGCGATCAGAAGCGCATGACCACGCCGGCCGAAGCGATCGCGAGCGGCGCCGATCATCTGGTCATCGGCAGGCCGGTGACGCAGGCGAACGATCCGGCCGCGGCGCTCGCCCGGATCTGCGCCGAGATCGACGCCGCCAAGTGAGCGTCGCGGTCAAGATCTGCGGCCTCAATACGCCCGAGGCCGTGGACGCCGCGGCCGGCGCGGACTTCGCCGGGTTCGTGTTCTTCTCGCGCTCGCCCCGTCACGTCGCGCCGGTAGCCGCGGGTCTGCTCGCCGCGCGTCTGCCGCCGCGGGTTCGTCGCGTCGCCGTCACCGTCGATGCCGATGACGCGATGCTCGGCGCGATCGTCGCCGGCTTGCGTCCCGCCCTGATCCAGCTTCACGGCCACGAAACGCCCGCGCGCGCCGTCGAAATCCATCGGCGCTTCGGCGTCGACGTGATCAAGGTCCTCGCCGTTGCCGAGCCTGCGGATCTCGAGGCTGCGGCGGATTTCACCGAGGCGGCGGCGTGGCTGATGTTCGACGCCAAGCCGCCGAAACGCCCCGACGCGCTGCCGGGCGGAAACGCGGTCAGCTTCGACTGGGCAATGCTGGCGGGACGCCGTTTCGCCCTGCCCTGGCTGCTCTCCGGTGGCCTCGATCCCGGCAATGTGGAAACGGCGATCGCGATCAGCGGCGCAGCGGCAGTCGACGTCTCCTCCGGCGTCGAAACCGCGCCGGGGCGCAAGGATCCGCTCGAGATCGCCGCTTTCCTCGCCGCCGCCCGCGGTGAACCGGCGAGGCGCTGACGCAGGGGGTTATTTTCGAGCTTGGCCCGCCCCCGGGGCTGCCCTAGAAACGACGGCCTGATGGCAACGATCCTGAACAGTTTCCACAACCAGCCCGACGAGCGCGGGCATTTTGGCGCCTATGGCGGCCGCTACGTCGCCGAGACGCTGATGCCGCTGATCCTCGCGCTCGAGAGCGCCTACACGGCGTCCAAGGCCGATCCGAGTTTCCAGCGCGAACTCGACTACTACCTCGAGCATTACGTCGGCCGCCCGAGTCCGCTCTACTACGCTGAGCGCCTGACGCAGCATCTCGGCGGCGCGAAGGTCTACTTCAAGCGCGACGAGCTCAACCACACCGGCTCGCACAAGATCAACAATTGCATGGGCCAGATCCTGCTCGCCCGCCGGATGGGCAAGAAGCGGATCATCGCCGAGACTGGCGCGGGCCAGCATGGCGTTGCCAGCGCGACCGTGTCGGCGCTGTTCGACCTGCCCTGCTTCGTCTACATGGGCGCGACCGATATCGAGCGGCAGACGCCCAACGTCTTTCGCATGAAGCTGCTCGGCGCCGAAGTTCGACCGGTCACGTCGGGGGCCGGCACGCTCAAGGACGCGCTCAACGACGCGCTGCGCGACTGGGTCGCGAACGTCGAATCGACCTTCTACATCATCGGCACGGTCGCGGGGCCGCACCCCTATCCGGCGATGGTGCGCGACTTCCAATCGGTGATCGGCCGCGAGACCAAGGAGCAGGTGCATCGGCACGAGGGACGCCTGCCCGATCTGCTCGTCGCCTGTATCGGCGGCGGCTCGAATGCGATGGGGCTTTTCCATCCCTTTCTCGACGATGCGAGCGTCGACATCGTCGCGGTCGAAGCGGGCGGCCACGGCATCGCCACCGGCAAGCATGCGGCGTCGCTGACCGGCGGACGCCCCGGCGTGCTCCACGGCAACAAGACCTATCTGCTGCAGGACGCCGACGGCCAGATCCAGGACGCGCATTCGATCTCCGCGGGGCTCGACTATCCCGGCATCGGACCGGAGCATTCCTGGCTGTACGACATGAAGCGCGTCACCTATGTCTCGGCAACCGATGACGAGGCGCTCGACGCGTTCAAGCTCTGCGCCCGGCTCGAGGGCATCCTGCCGGCGCTCGAACCGGCGCATGCGCTCGCCGAAGTCATCAAGCGCGCACCGAAGATGCGCAAGGACGAGATCATCGTGATGAATCTCTGCGGCCGCGGCGACAAGGACGTCTTCGCGATCGCCGAGCGCTTCGGAGTGAAGCTGTGAGCCGCATCGCTGCGCGTTTCGCAGCACTCAAGCGCGAGGGTCGCACCGGCCTCGTCACCTACGTCATGGCTGGCGATCCCGACGCGTCGACCAGCGCGGCCATTCTCGATGGCCTGCCCGCCGCCGGCGCCGATGTCATCGAGCTGGGCATGCCGTTCTCCGATCCGATGGCCGACGGGCCGGCGATCCAGGCCGCGGGCCTGCGCGCATTGGCCGGCGGCATGACTCTGGTCGGCACGCTCGCGCTGGTCCGTGGCTTCCGCGTCCGCCACGCCGAGACGCCGGTCGTGCTGATGGGATATTTCAACGTCGTCTTCAGCTACGGCGTCGATCGCTTCATGCGCGATGCGCGCGATGCCGGTGTCGACGGTGTCATCATCGTCGACCTGCCGCCGGAGGAAGCCAACGAGGCCGCGCCGCAGGCCCGGGCAAACGGCATCGACCTCATCCGGCTCGCGACGCCGACCAGCGACGATGCGCGCCTGCCGCGGGTCCTCGAAGGGGCGAGCGGTTTTCTCTATTACGTCTCCGTGCTCGGCGTCACGGGCACGCGCAGCGTCGATGACCGCGCCGTGAGCAAGGCCGTCGCGCGGCTGCGCCGCCACACCAAGCTGCCGATCGCCGTCGGCTTCGGCATCAAGACTCCCGAAGCCGCCGCCGCCGTCGCGCGCAGCGCCGACGCCGTCGTCGTCGGCTCCGCTTTCGTCCAGGCGATCGCGGAGTCCCTGACCGCAAGCGGGAAACCCGGTCCGGATACGGTGGGTAGAATCCATCAACTCGTGCGCGCCCTGAGCAACGGCGTGCGCAGCGCGGCCGGGGCTGGCGCCGAGGCCGTTTCGCGATGAACTGGATCACCAACTACGTCCGCCCGAAGCTGCAGGCGCTGGTCCGCAAGTCGGAAGTGCCGGACAATCTCTGGGACAAATGCCCGGCCTGCGAGAAGATGATTTTTCATCGCGATCTCGAGGCCAATCAACGCGTCTGCACGCATTGCGGCCACCACATGCGGCTGACCGCGAAGCGCCGGCTCGAATTGCTGTTCGATGACGGCGCCTACACGCCGATCGAACTGCCCAAGACGATCCAGGATCCGCTGAAGTTCCGCGATCGCAAGCGCTACAGCGACCGGCTCAAGGAAGCGCGCGAGCGCACCGGCGATCAGGACGCGATCCTCGTCGCGCACGGCACGATGGGCGGCATCCCGGTCGTCGCCGCCGCGTTCAATTTCGAGTTCCAGGGCGGCTCGATGGGCGTCGCGGTCGGCGAGGGATTCCTCGCGGCGGCACGTCTGGCCGTGTTGCAGCAGGCGCCCCTGATCGCGATTCCCGCATCGGGTGGCGCACGGATGCAGGAAGGCATCCTCAGCCTGATGCAGTTGCCGCGCACGGTGATCGCGGTTGAAGAGGTCAAGGAGGCCGGCCTGCCCTTCATCGTCGTCCTCGCCGATCCGACGACGGGCGGCGTCTCGGCTTCCTTCGCCATGCTTGGCGACATCGCGATCGCCGAACCCGGCGCGGTCATCGGCTTCGCCGGCGCACGGGTGATCGAGGAGACGATCCGCGAGAAATTGCCGCCGGGGTTCCAGAAGGCGGAATACCTGCTCGAGCATGGTCAGCTCGACATGGTCGTCCATCGCCATCAGCTGCGTGACCAGCTGGGACGGCTGCTCAAGCTGCTCACCGAGCCGCAGCGCATGGCGGATATCGTGCAGCTTCCGCATCCGGGCCTCGACATCCCGGCGCGCCCAGCCGGCCCAGCGCCCTGACGACGAAAATCGACCCGATCCTCGATCGCCTGACGGGTCTGCACCCGAAGGTGATCGACATGAGTCTCGATCGCGTGCTGCGGCTGTTGAGCGATCTCGGCGATCCGCAAGCGTCGCTGCCGCCGGTCATCCATGTCGCCGGCACCAACGGCAAGGGCTCCACGGTCGCCTTTCTGCGCGCGATGACCGAGGCGGCGGGCAAGCGCGTCCATGCCTATACCAGCCCTCATCTCGTGCGCTTCAACGAGCGTATCCGCGTTGCAGGTCGGCTGATCGACGATGCCGCGCTCACGAGGATCCTGGCGGAAGTCGAGCATGTGAACGCCGGCCGCCCGATCACCTTCTTCGAGATCACGACCGTTGCGGCCTTTCTCGCCTTCGCACGTACGCCTGCGGATCTGACACTGCTCGAGATCGGCATGGGCGGGCGGCTCGATGCGACCAACGTGGTCGAGCGACCGCTGATGTCCGTGATCACGCCGGTCTCCTTCGACCACATGGAATATCTCGGCGACACCCTCGCGAAGATCGCCGGCGAGAAGGCGGGGATCTTCAAGCCCGGCGTGCCTGTCGTGATCGGCAAGCAGCCGGAGGAAGCCGCGCTGGCGATCGCCGCGCGCGCGCGTGAACTCGATGCGCCGATGTATCGCCATGGGCGCGAGTGGCATGTCACGCCCCATCCCGGCGGCGCGAGATTTTCTGGGATCGCGCGACGCGACGTGCCGCTGCCGTCGCTGCCCGGTCCGCATCAGATCGACAATGCCGCGCTCGCCGTCGCGGCGGTGGAGATGCTGCCTGGGCGATTGCGGCTCGAAGAAACGGCGATACGCAAGGGAGTCCTCGGCGCGGAATGGCCGGCGCGCCTGCAAGCACTGCGACGCGGGCCGCTCATCGAGTCGCTGCCGCCTGGCTGCGAACTCTGGCTCGATGGCGGGCACAACGAGGACGGCGCCAGGGCCATCGCGGCCTGGGCCCGCACGTTGAACGACGCGCTGCCGCTCGACCTCGTGATCGCGCTGCGCTCGACCAAGCGCGCGGAACCCGTCCTCGCCGCGCTCAAACCGGTCACGCGCCGGCTGGTCTGCGCGGGCAATCCGCAGGATTCGATCGCCTCGCCGCCGGCCCAGCTCGCCGAAGCGGCACGCAGTGTCGGCTTCACCGACATTCGCGAGGCGCCGGATGTGGCGTCGGGATTGCGGTTGCTCGACGCGCCGCGCCGCGTGCTGATCTGCGGCTCGCTCTACCTCGCCGGCGCCGTGCTGGCCGAGAATGGCTGAAACACCATGTCGGGGGATTCCAGAGCATGATCTACGACTTCGCCACGACAGCGCCGATGGATCGCTACAAGCTGCTCGCGGGATGCGTCGTGCCGCGGCCGATCGCGCTGGTCAGCACGACCGATGGCAAGGGCTCGAACAACGCGGCGCCCTACAGCTTTTTCAACGTGATGAGCCACGAGCCGCCGATCCTCGTGCTCGGCGTCGAGCAGCGACGCGCGGAGACGCCGAAGGACACGGTCGGCAATATCCGCATCACCAAGGATTTCGTCGTCAATCTCGTCGACATGAGCATCGCCGAGGCGATGAATGTCTGTGCGATCGATTTCGATTCCGGCGTCGACGAGTTCGAGAAGGCCGGCCTGACGCCCGTCGCCAGCACGAAGATCCGCGCGCCGCGTATCGCCGAAGCGCCCGTGGCGATGGAATGCACGCTGTTGGAGGAACTGCGCTACCGCCAGGGCCGCTCGATCATCGTCGGCGAGGTCGTCGCCTTCCATGTCCGCGGCGGGCTGGTGGATGAGCGCTTCCATGTCGATACGCTGAAGCTCGACCTCGTCGGACGTCTCGCCGGTGGCGGCTATTGCCGCCTCACCGATCCGTTCTCGATCCCCCGCCTCAGCCCCAAGGATTGGGCCGAGGGCAAACGCGCGAAGATCTCCCCCTATCGCGGATGACGGCCGCCGCGGCACGGGCGGCGCGACTCACGGCGATCATCGGCGATGATGCGTGGTCGATGACCCAGCTGCGCCGCGTGCGTGCGCTGGGCTTGAACGATTGGGCAATCGGCGCTGGCTTCGTGCGGGCATTGGCATGGGATCGATTGACGGCGAAGCCGACGCGCACGCCGCTTGCCGATGTCGACGTGCTCCATTTCGATCCGGCTTCGCTCTCGCCCGACGCCGAGCGCACGCTCGAGGCGCGCCTGTTCGCCGAGGATCCCGAAATTCCCTGGTCGGTCAAGAACCAGGCGCGCATGCATCTGCGCAACGGCGACCCTCCCTATCGCTCGACCGCAGATGCCCTGACCGGATGGCTGGAGACGCCGACCTGTGTCGCCGCGCGCCTGGAAGCGGATGACCGGCTCACGATCATCGCGCCGTTCGGGCTGGACGATCTCTTTGCGCTACGCGTCGCTCCAACACCGGCCAGCCGTCGCAAGCTCGGCCAGTACCACGCCCGCCTCGCCGCCAAGGACTGGGCGCGTCACTGGCCATTCGCTCGGATCGAGCGGGAATGACTCTCTCGGAACTCTTCTCGAGCGCGTCGAAGAAAGGCGCATTTGCAATCCGCACACGAACCGAGTCGCCTCACCCAGCCGGGCTACTTCCTGCGTGTCGGACCTCCGCGCACGACACCTCCAACCCGGTTTGAACCTTCGGGCAGGCGACATCCCCGCGCGTGGTCGACCACCGCAATCGCCGGCGTCGCGGTGCATTGCGATGTGACTGCAACACCCCGATGGGGATTGCGTGTCGAACGTGCCGTTGAGCAGCGCGCATGCGATGGATAAAGGAGTTCCGCTCGCTGCAACGCCGCGCCTCGCGCCGCCGAATGCACCGATCAGTTGCCAGCGCGACGATCAACATCGCACACCGGTGGCCACGACGATCAGCGTGATCGTCGCTGCGCGAGCGCGCGCCGCGAATGTTGAAACTTGGTTAACGGCGGGCTCGAATCGCGTGTGTGCAAGTCCCTACGCGCGCTACGGCATCCCATGGTTGCTTGTCGCGCTCGGGTTCTTTCGCTAGCCTCATTGTTGCGTTCAAACGCCAATGAGGCGGACGCAGGAGGCGGGAAATGAGGGCACGTACAGCGCTCGATGGCGTGGGCTATCGGGAGAAACGCGACAGCGAGGTTGCCGCGCGGGCTCCTGGCCAACTGTCCCTGGATGATTGGAGCTGGTTCGCCGGCGCCAGCGCCTATCGCACACCGATCTGGTACCGCTGCGCGGAGATCGCGGTGTCGTTGACAGCGTTGATCGTGGCTCTACCGGTGCTGCTGGTCGTTGCCTTCCTCATCAAGCTCGAGAGCCGCGGACCTGCGGTCTTCGTCCAGCGCCGCATGACGACCGGTTGCCGGCCGTTCAAGTTCATCAAGCTGCGGACGATGTACACGGATTGCGATCAGCGCTTTCCGGAGCTCGCGCCCAAGCAGTTGCAGCATCAGGATGCGTCTCAGATCCGCCTGCAGATCCCCGACGATCCGCGCGTGACGCCGCTCGGCCGTTGGTTGCGCCGTACGAGCATCGACGAGCTGCCGAATTTCTGGAACGTGCTGACCGGCGACATGGCCCTCGTGGGGCCGCGGCCAGAGATCACGGAGATGCTGCCGCACTACAAGGGCGCGATGCCGGAGAAGTTCTCGGTCAAGTCGGGCATCACCGGCTATGCGCAAATCCTCGGTCGCGGTGAGCTCGATTTTGTGACGACCGTCGGCTACGACCTGCAATACGTGCAGGAACGTTCGCTGCGGGTCGATCTGAAGATCATGCGCGACACGATCAAGTCCGTCTTCCTCTGCCGCGGGGCGTACTGAAGGCGGCGATGGGAGAGAACCGCAGATGGCCCTCGCGCAGGATTATCTCAAGCGAATTCCGCAATACACGCGGCTGGGACGCCATGCGCGCGCGGTGATCCAACACGGTACTTTGCGCAAATGGTTCAATCTGGCGCTGATCGAGACTGAACGGCGATTGCGCCGGATCGAGGTCAAGGGCCGTCCGTACATCCTGTTTCTCGACCCGTGCAACTACTGCAACCTGCGTTGCCCGCTCTGTCCAACCGGCGCCAATGAACTGGGACGCCGCCAGCAATTGATGTCGTTCGAGTGCTTCAAGCGTTATCTTGATCCGCATCTGCCGTATCTGTTCGAGGTCAACCTCCACAATTGGGGGGAGTCGATGATCAATCCGGAACTCTACCGGATGATCGGGTACGCGGCGGCGCACAACGTTGGCACCAACATCAGCTCGAATCTTGTGATCGCCAAGTCGGAGGATCTCGACGGGCTGCTCGATTCCGGCCTCGAATATCTCACCGTATCGTTGGACGGGGCAGATCAGGAATCCTACGTCAAGTATCGGGTGCGCGGCGATTTCGACCGCGTCATCGCCAATCTCAGCGAACTGATCCGGCGGCGCAAAGCGCGCGGCCAGACACGGCCATTCATCGAGTGGCAGTACATCGTGATGAAGCACAATGAAGCAAAGGTCGAGCAGGCAGAAGCGCTTGCCAAAAAGATCGGCGTCGATCTGATCCGCTTCATCCCGGTCGGCCTGCCGTTCGAGTCCAAGAACCGCAAGGCGCTCGCCGCGGAGTGGTTCCCGACCCGTTTCGAGGGCAGGGCCAATGGCGAAGACACGCCGCAAACCTTCGGCCAGGCCGATCGCCCGTCGCCCTGCTATTACCTCTACCGCTCGATGGTCGTGAACGCCGACGGCGGCGTCTCGCCATGTTGCATCGTCTATCGCGAGACCCGCGACTTCGACGACCTGAAGCAGCATGCGGAGATCGATATCGGCAAGATCTACAACAACGAGAAATTCCGTTCGGCGCGGTCGCTCTATTCGCCCAAGGAATTGCCCGATCGGAAGCGCACAATTTGCGACGGCTGCGATCTGTTCGCGCGCCATCCGAGCAAGGCGGTCAAGCAGCGCCTGCGCCCGATCGAGCCAAAGGCCATGGTCGCCAGGGAGGGGAAGGGCCGCGATGAGTGAGCCCTCGCACCCGCATCTCTCGATCGTGATCGTCAACTACAATGGCGGGCAGCTGGTGCTCGATTGCCTGCGCTCGATCCTGCAGCATCCGCCCGAAACCAGCTACGAAATCGTCGTCGTGGACAATGCGTCGATCGACGAGAGTGCCGAGCGCATCGCGGCGCAGTTCGCGCAGGCACGACTGATTCGCTTGGAACAAAACCGCGGCCTGACCGGCGGCTTCAATCACGGCGTGGCGCAAAGCACGGGGAACTACATCCTGTCGCTCGACAACGACACCGTGATCCTGCCGGAGGCGCTGCATAAGATGGTCGCGTTCCTCGATGCCAATCCCAGGATTGGCGCCTGCGGCAGCGAGTTGATCTACCCCGACGGCACACCGCAACAGACCGCGCGGCGCTTCCCGCATCCGTTGAACGCCCTATTTGGCCGACGCTCGCTGCTGACGAAACTCTTTCCTGGAAACCCCATTTCGCAACGCTACCTGATGACCGATGCGGGGCCGCGCGACGTCCCCTTCGACGTCGATACGCTGTCCACGGCATGCATGATGGTCCGCCGTGCCGTCGTCGACGACAGCGGCGCCTATGACGAGGCATTCTTCGTCTATTGGTCCGACACCGATTGGTGCCGTCGCATCAAGACCGCAGGCTGGCCGATCTATTCGCTGCCGGATTCGCGGGTGATCCACAACGAGAACATCAAGGTGCGGCATCGCAAGGGACGCCGCGTTCGGTCCGTGCTGGATTTTCATCGCGGCGCCTATCGATATTTCCGCAAACACCATATCCGCTCACCATTCCACCCCATGAACCTCGTCGCCCTCGTCGGATTGTCGAGCCGCGCGGCCGTTCTCCTGCTTTCAGACGAGGTACGTTTCTTGATCCAGCGCCTGCGTCCACCGACGCAGGCTAGATAGGGATCGTTGGGTGCGGCCTGGTTTTGCCGCAGGAGTGAGAGTGATGTCGATCGATGCAGGCCGCCCGGCACTGAAGGGCGCGATCCTCGCCGCGGGCCGCGGCACACGCATGGCAGCCTTCGGCGAACCGCTGCCGAAATGCCTCATGCCGATCGGCAATCGGCCATTGATCGAATTCCAGATCGACATCATGCGGTCCCTCGGCATCGACGAGATCGTGATCCTGATCGGCCACAAGGGCTACGAGATCACCAAAGTCCTCGGCGACGGCAGCCGGCTGGGCGTCAAGCTGACCTATGTGGAGCAGACGTCGATCTTCGGCATCGCCCATGCGGTCGGCCGGCTGGAGCCGCACATCGATCGACCGTTTCTCCTGATGCTCGGCGACATCTTTTTCCTGCCCGGAGATCTGGCGCGCATGGTGGAGATCTTCCATGCCCAGGGCGAGGGCGCCGTGCTCGCGGTCAAGCACGAGGCCGATCCCGCCGCCGTGCGGAAGAATTTCTCCGTGACGCTCTCCGCCGAGGGCCTGGTCACGCGCGTGATCGAGAAGCCACGCTACGTGCACAACCCGCTCAAGGGCGTCGGGCTCTACATCTTCGGCTTGGCGATCTTCGATGCGATCCGGCGCACGCCGCGCACGGCAATGCGCGACGAGTACGAGCTCACGGAGTCCATCCAGGTGATGATCGGCGACGGCCATCCCGTCCGCGTCAGCCAATCCGTCGTCGACGACATCAACCTCACCTACCCGACCGATCTGCTACGCTGCAACCTCATGCTCGCCGCGAAGCATCCGGATCATCGCCTCGTCGACAGCTCGGCGCGTGTCAATCCGCAGGCGCGCATCAGCGAGTCCGTGATCGGCGCGAACGTGCGCGTGCAGAGCCCGATCTCGATCAGGCGCACGTTGATCCTGAGCAACAGCGTGGTCACGACGACGAGCGATCTCGAAGACATGGTCGTGGCGCCGCACGGCGTCTTCGATTGCCGCCCGCAATCGGTCGCGTGACGGCGGGCAGCGGCGGGAGCGACACTCGATCATGCGCGTCCTGGCCATCTTGCCAAGCCTGCCCTTCCCCGCCGACAACGGGCAAAAGCACCGCTTCTGCCATCTGCTGCGCAATCTGGCACGTCATGAGGAGGTCGCGCTGATCTGCTTCGCCGACGACACCGAGCGGCAGCGCTATGGCGGCGAGCATGACCAGCTATTCATGGAACTGCGTCTGGTGTCGATCAACTCGATGACGCGGTCTGCCCGCGCGACGGCCTGGTTGTCGCCGGAGCCCTCGGAAGTCCGCCACTTCGCGTCGCCGGCGATGGACGCGGCGGTCCGCGAGGCGGTGGCTCGTTTCAAGCCGGACGTCATCCTCAGCGGTGATCCGGCACTTACGCGCTACGTCCTACCCTACCGCGAGACGCCCAAGGCGCTCGACTATGTCTGCGAAGTGCTGCTGCAGGCCCGCCGCATGGAGGCTCTCGCGCAGGGCATGTCGAAGCCGCTCTGGGCGCTGCGCCGGCATAAATTCGCGCGGTTCCTGCGCCAGATCGCCGGAGTCTACGATCTCTGCTTCCTCAACTCGCAGGAGGATCTCGACTCGCTGCGCGAGGTCTGGCCGCACGCCAATCTGACGGTGATCGCCAACGGGCTGCCGCTCGCCGAGTATCCGCTCGACCTCGAGGCGCCCGTGCCCAACCGCCTGATCTATCCAGGCTCCGTCACCTACCAGCCGAATTTCGATGCGGTGAAGTTCTTCATGGAACGGATCATGCCGCAGATCCGCGCCGCGGTGCCGCAAACGGAACTCTGGGTGACCGGCGCGATCCCGCCGGACGGCGAGCGCCCGCAAGGCGATGGCCTGGTCTTCACGGGGTATCTCAAGGACGTGAAGCGCGCGATCTCCAGCGCCTGGGCCTGCGTCGTGCCGCTGCGTCTGGGCGCTGGCGGCGCACGGCTCAAGGTCCTCGAATCGCTGGCGCTGGGGACGCCGATGGTGGCCACCGCGATCGGCTACGAAGGCGTCGCCGTCAGCGATGGCGTCGACATCCTTGCCGCCGACGATCCCGGCAGCTTCGCGCGCAAGACCATCGATCTGCTGCGCTCGCCCGCGCAGCGACGCCTGCTGTCTGCCGGCGGCCGCGCCCTGATCGAGCGCAGCTACGACGTCGAGATGCTCGGTGTGCGCTACCGGCAGATGCTGTCCGATCTCGCAACCACGACCGTGACGCGGAGGGCCTAGATGAGCGCGCTGGTCGCCAGAAAGCCACGGCTGCTCGTGATCGGCGCAACCGGCATGCTCGGCCATATGGCCTGCCGCGTCTTCGCCGAGCGCTTCGACGTTCGCGCCACCTGTCGCGGAACCTGGCGCAGCCACCCCGGTCTCGAGCGTTTCATCGCCGAGGATCGGTGCATCGAGGATTGCGACGCGATGGATGCGGTGCGGCTGCGCGCCATCCTGCGGGAGTTGCGGCCCGCAACCGTCCTCAACGCGGTTGGCCTGATCAAGCAGAAGCAGGGCTCGGGCGATTCGGTGCGCAGCATCGCCGTGAATGCGCTCCTGCCGCACCAGCTGGCCGAATGGTGCACCGAGCTCGAAGCGAAGCTCGTGCATATCAGCACCGATTGCGTGTTCTCCGGCGCCAAGGGGAACTACACCGAAAGCGATGCGCCGGATTGCACCGACCTCTACGGTCGCAGCAAGTTTCTTGGCGAGGTCGCCGCGCCGCCGCACCTGACGTTGCGGACGTCGATGATCGGTCGCCAGCTGCGCGGCAATGAATCGCTGGTCGAGTGGTTCATCAGCCAGCGCGGCACCAGGGTGCGCGGCTTCACGAAGGCGATCTTCTCGGGTCTCACCACGCAGGCGCTGTGCCAGCTGATCGAGCGCATCCTGCTGGACTCGCCGAATCTCAGCGGCGTCTATCAGGTCGCGTCCGAACCGATCAGCAAGTTCGAACTTCTCACGCGGGTCAACCGGCTGATGAATCCAGGCGCAACGATCGATGCCGATCATTCCTTCGTGTGCGACCGCAGCCTCGATGGCAGCCGATTCGCGAAGGATTCCGGTGTCTCCATTCCGAGCTGGGACACGATGCTGGAGCAGCTCGCGAACGATGCAGGCAGCTATGCTCTCGGGCCACGATAACGCCACGCCCTTCGAGGGCAAGCGGGTGCTGGTCACCGGCGGCACCGGCTCGCTCGGCAAGGTTCTCGTCCGCCGACTCCTCTCGGGTCGTCACGGCCAGCCGTCTTGCGTGCTCGTGCTCAGCCGCGACGAGGCCAAGCAGTACGACATGCGCCTCGCATTCGCGCGATTCGCCGCCGCGTCCGAGGACGTCATCTATCGCGATCACCAGCGTGTGCTCCGCTTCCGCACCGGCGACGTGCGCGACTATGCGACCGTCGCCGAGGTGCTGCGTGGCGTCGATGTGGTGTTCAACGCCGCCGCGCTGAAGCAGGTCCCGAACTGCGAGTATTTTCCGAGCGAGGCGATCGCCACCAACATCCACGGACCGCTGAATATCGCGCGCGCGATCTCCGAGCACGAGATGCCCGTCGAGGCCGTGATCGGAGTTCCACCGACAAGGCCTGCCACCCCGTCAATGTCATGGGCATGACCAAGGCGCTGCAGGAACGGGTCTTCATCAGCGCCAATCTGAAATGCCCGCGCACGCGTTTCATGTGCGCTCGCTACGGCAACGTCCTCGCCTCGCGAGGCTCGGTCGTGCCGCTGTTCCACAGCCAGATCAAGAGCGGCGGGCCGGTCACCATCACCAACCGCGAGATGACTCGCTACTTCCTGTCGCTTGAGCAGGCGGTCACGACGATCGTCGACACCTATCGCCTCGGCTGCCCCGGCGAGATCTTCATTCCGCGGGTTCCGTCCTCGCGCATCGAGATGCTCGCGCAATGCCTGATCGGCGAGCGCAATATCGGCATCGTCGATATCGGGATCCGACCGGGAGAAAAGGTACACGAGATCCTCGTGGCGGAGGACGAGGCCGAGCGCACCGTCAGCCGTGAGGCCTATTACGTCATTCGACCGGCGCTCCCGGAACTGGGCGATGGCACCCCGCGCGTGCCTGCGCTGACGGGCGAGTACAGCTTGCACGATGGGTTCATGAACCGCGCCGAGCTGGTGGAAATGCTGCATGCCAATGGCTTGCGCGTCGAAGACGAGCCAAATTTCAGCGATATGTTCGACAGCCCCGCGGCCTCCGCGCGCATCCGCCGTGCCGGCGCAGGTGTGGTATCGTAGTCGCGCAGGTCGAGGATTGTGCCCTCGCGGGCATCAAGAGAAAGTTTGCCCATGTTGCAGAAGGACGTCGTCAGCCTCGTCAAGCAACCCGTCGATCCCGCGCGGCGCGCGAGCGACCCGGCGCGCCCGGCGTCGGACGGCGGTTGGTATCAGAGCTACGTTCTGCCCGAACGCTACCGTGAGGTCTGGAGCGAAGTTGTCGCCGTCCTGAAGCGCCGCTTCGGGTTGATCGGACTCGTCCTGATCACCACCGTGCTTGCGAGCTATTGCCTGTTGCAGATGATGACCGAGACCTACGAGGCGAAGGCGCATCTCCTGGTGAAGCTCGGCCGCGAGAACGTCGAGGTTCCTGCAGGGGTCGAGAAGGGCGGCGTCGTGTCCTCCGGCATCCGCAAGGAAGAGATCAATTCGGGCGTGCTGCTGCTGGCGTCGCGCGACCTGATCGCCGAGACGATCGACGAGATCGGCGTCGACCTATTCCAACCGCGTCCGATCGTGGCGACGACGCCGATGCAACGGATCAAGGCCGAGATCAAGGAGACCTGGCGTTCGATCAAGCGCACGATCGACGAAGCGATGATCACCCTCAACCTCTCGCAGCGTCTCGGCGAGCGCGAGAAGATCATTCTCGGCATCGAGAGAGCGCTCAAGGTGACCCGCGAGGGTGAGTCGGACGTCATCACCGTGACCCTGCGCCTGCCGGATCCGGGCCTGGCCGTGAAAGTCGTGGAGACACAGATCCGGCATTTCCTGGAGCGGCACGTGGCCGTGCGTCGCCAGGGCGGCTTGCTGAGCCTGTTCGAGCAGCAGGCCACGTCCTACGCCAAGAAGCTCGAGGAGTTGGAGACCGAGCGCCTGCGCCTGCAGGCCGAGTACGGCCTCACCTCCATCGACGAGGAGCGGCGGTTGCTTCTAACCCGCGCGAACGAACTGGGACGCCTGATCGAAACCACGTCGCGTGAACGCGACATGATGGTGCGCGGCGAGGGCCCGGCGAGCGGCATGCTTGCGGCCAAGCCATCGATCCAACCCCTGATCGAACGCTTCGCCGCCCTGCAGATCGACAAGTCCAGGCTGCTGCGCGACTACGACGCGCAATCCAAGCCGGTGCTGGATATCGGCAAGGAGATCACCTCGCTCGAGGCGATGATGCGGGCACGCTTCGATTCGGAGGTCACGACCTTGCAGCGCCAGGCCGCGACGATCCAGGAGCGCCTCGTCAAGATCAACGAGGGCGAGCGTCGCCTCATCCAGGTCGAACGCGAGCATGAACTCGCCAAGCGCAACTACTACACTTATAGCCAGCGGCTCGAAGAGGCGCGCATCGCCAGCGAACTGGATGCGCGGCGCGTCGCCAACATCTCCGTGCTCAGCAATCCAACCCTGCCGATCGAGGCCGCCTATCCGCCCAAGAGCCGCGTGATGCTCGCGTCCTTGCCAGCGGCGCTTCTGCTGGGACTCGCCCTTGCCTTCCTGCTCGAGTATCTGAACGACAGCGTGTGGACGGCCCGCGACCTGGAGAAGCTGCGCGGCGTCAACTTCCTCGGCACGTTCAACCGCAAGCGAGTCGCGGCATGAGATCGGATCGTCATCACGACGGATCCGTGGAAACCCCCGCGGTGCATTGATGCGTGCGGTCAACCGGTCCTTTGCGTCCGTGAAGACGAATCTGCTCGCGATCTGCTGCGGCGTCGGTGCGGCGTTCTCGATCGTCGCCGGGACGGCTGTCTCGTCGCCATGGCTGGGACTCGTCGCCATCGGCGGAGTCATCGTCTTCGTCACCGTGCTCTTCGTCCCGGCCTTCGGGCTGTTGCTGACGGCCTTCGTCGTGCCGATCGAACGTCTCGGTCGCTTCGGCGCCGATGGCGGCGTCGGCATCACATCGGCGATGCGCGTGGTCGGATTGCTCGCCCTCAGCGGCGTGCTGCTGCACATGGTGACCAAGCGCCTGCAACTCGTGTTGTCGGCGCCATTGCTGCTCTATGGCGGCCTCTTCGCCCTCGGCGCCCTTTCCAATCTCTGGGCCGAGGATCCGGTCAGCACGCAGGCGCAGACCTTCACCATGATCGGCAACCTGATGTTCCTGTTCCTGATCGCGAACGGGGTGCGCGACTGGCCGATGGTCCAGCGCATGGTGGTGGTGTGGTTGCTCGCGACGGTGCTGGTCGGACTCCATCAGGTCTATGACTGGCATTTCGGCGCTGCGGAGACCGCCTTCGAGAGCGAAGGCAAGATCGGAAGCCGGTTCAGCACGACCTGGAATTCGAGTTCGGAAGCCGCCGCGATCGGTGTCGTGCGGCGTGCGATGGGGTCGACAGAGAACGCCGCGGTCTACGGGATCAACCTGATCCTCACGATCCCGTTCTTCCTTTATTTCATGAAGCTCGCGCGCTCGTTCTGGCTGCGCGGCGCGGCGGCGATCGGGCTGATGCTGGTCCTCTACAACATGCTGCTCACCAACACGCGCGCGGTCATGGTGTTCGGAGCGCTCGTGCTGACGGCCTGTGCCGTGGCGCGGTTGATCCGCATCACCCCCGGCCGCATCATTCTCCTCGGCATTTTCGGCGTCGCCATTCTCGCGGCGGCGCCCGACAGCGTCTGGAAGCGCGTGCTCGACGCGAGCAACTACACGCTCGATCGGGCCAGCAACCTCCGCAACCGGTTCGAGCTCTGGGACGGTGCCTTGCACCTCGCCGCCGACCGATGGTTGACCGGCGTCGGAATCGGCAATCGCTCCTCGATCCTGCGCTACCTCGCGCCGGGTCAGATCGATGCCGAGTCGATCTCGCCGCACAACGAATTCGTGCTGATCGCCGTCGAACTCGGCATTCCCGGCGCGCTGATCTTCTACGCATTCCTGATCGCGACCTGTCTGCTGATCCAACGCAGCGCGCGCCTCTATCGGTTGACGCCGGAGACCTGGGACCGCTACTGGTTCCTCGTCGCGTGCCAGATCTCGGCGCTCGCCGGGATCCTCTTCGGCGTTCAAGTCGACGTATTCCACTTCTCGTTGAAGGGCTGGTGGCTCGTCGCGGGCCTCGCCTGCGCGCTGCACGAACTCGCGATCAGGCCGGCACGCGTCTCGGCGACACGCGACGAACCCGTCCTTCGATTCAATCGCATCGCGAGGCATCTCCGATCATGAGTCTCTTCAGTCGCAAGAACGGCCGTGCAACGGCCCGTGGGCGCTTCGGGTCCGTCGCCACGCGCCTCGGCCATGCCTCGCAGGCGCAGGTCGACGCGGCGCTCGAGGAGCAGCGCGGCCCCGGTAACGGCCCCAATGAGCATCGACCGCTGGGCTCGATCATGGTCGAGATGGGCATGCTCACACCGATGCAACTCGGCCATATCCTCAGCCGCTCGAAGACCGACGAATTCCGGATCTCCGGGGACGCGTTCCGACTGGCTGCCCGGCTGGAGATGCTGTTCGAGGGCGGACAGGTCTTCATCTTCTCGGGGGCCGGGCGATCGCCCGCGCTGTCCGATCTGGTCAACCAGATCGCGATCGCGACGACCCTGCTCGGCCACGGGCCGACGCTGCTGGTCGACGGCGATCTGGAGCAGCCGAGTCTCCATGGGATCCACAAGCTGCCGGCGTCGCCCGGCCTCGGCGACGTCCTGCTGGAGAAGGCCAAGCTCGAGAGCGTCGTGCGGAACACGGCCTTCGACGGCCTATCACTCCTGGCGGCCGGCGATACCGGTCACTGCCCGATGCCGCTGATGCTCTCCGAACATGTCGGCGAATTGTTCGCGGAGATGCGGCGGAAATACAAGCTGGTCCTGGTCGCCGCCGCGCCGATCCTCGACGGATCGGAGACCAGCATTCTCACCGCGCACGCGAACGGCGCCGTGATCGGCGCGGTCGCCGGCCAGGACAGCCTGTCCAAGATCGCGCAGGCCGCGGAAATCTTCGAAGCCCTGCGCGTTCCCGTGCTGGGCTCCATCCTCTGTGAATGACGCCGAGTCGGGGCGGGAGAACACGATGCAGATGAGCCACGTCCTGGTCACCGGCGGCGCCGGCATGATCGGCTCCAACCTGGTCAAGCGACTCGTCGCGGAGGGCCACCGCGTCTCCGTGGTCGACAATCTCTGGCGCGGCAAGATCGAGAATCTCGATGGTCGCGACGGCAAGCCGGTGATCGATCTCGAGCGCGATTTCACCGCGCGCGATCTCGCGATCCCCGATGCGCTCGACGAATTGCTGACCCAGGTCGACTATGTCGTCCATCTCGCCGACATCGTTGGCGGCATCGGCTATGTCTTCAACAATCAATCCTCCGTGTTTCGACAGAATCTGCTGATCAACACCAACGTCGTGGCCAGCGTCAGCCGCTTCCGTCGCATCAAGGGGTACGTCTATCCGGGCACCGCGTGCAGTTTTCCCGCGCACATGCAAACCGGGACGGAGGCGCCACCGTTGCGGGAGGAGGATCTCTTTCCCGCAGCGCCGGAATCCGCCTACGGCTGGAGCAAGCTGATGGGACAGTACGAGGCCGAGTTGATGGAGCAGGAATTCGGCATTCCCGTCGCGGTGCCGATCCTGCACAACGTCTATGGCTTGCCATGCGACTTCAGCCGCGAGCGCAGCCAGGTGATCCCTGCGCTGATCCGCCGGGCGATCGACTTTCCGGCCGAGGATTTCGTCGTCTGGGGATCCGGGCATCAGGGGCGCGCGTTCCTGCATGTCGATGATGCCGTCAGCGGCATTCGCGCCTGCCTCGAGCATGGCCTCGGCAAAGGCACGATCCAGCTCGGCCCGAATCACTGCACGTCGATCGCCGAGATCGCCGAGCAGGTGGTGAAAATCTCGGGCAAGGACATCAAGATCCGGTTCGATCGCACCAAGCCCGAAGGCGATAGAGGACGCTGCGCGGATTTCACCAAGGCCACGCGCGTGCTCGGCTGGGCGCCGCGCGTGACGCTCGGGGACGGACTTACGAAGCTCTATCGATGGATGGAAGGCCAGCTGGCCGCGCCGAGGCTGCCGGTATAGGTCAGACCGGCTCGGCGCCAACACGCGTCAGATGGTCCAGGCAGCGATGGATGACGGCGCGCGTCGCCTCGTCCAGCAGATCCGCCTCGTGGGTGAACAGCACCACGCAACCATGCGCCGCCAGGATGCGATCGAGCCTGGCTTCGATCGCGCCGGGACCAAGCTGCTCGCGGGCCAGATTTTCGGCGCGGAGATGCGAGCGGATGAAGGCGAGCCCGCCATGGCTCGTCCGCCCGTTGCGCAGCAATTCGAGCCGGCACGATTCGGGAAGCCGATAGCTGCCCACTTCCTTGTCGGTCGTCAGCAGAGCCTCGACGCCACGCAGCCGCAACTCGTCGGCGAGTTCGAAGCACTCCGAGAAATAATGGAACCGCAGCCAGCGCGCCCGCTGCGCCAACGGCACGATGCGATCGAGACTATCGTAGACGCGGCGCAGCGTGCCGAGCTGATCGGCGCGCGATTGCGCGTGCAGCGGCGTCTCGTAATCCTCGGCATGAAGCCCGAACCGAAGCCACGCGGCCGCCGTCAGACGATCGGCGATCGACGGCGGAATCTCGTCGAGCGCGCGCATCGCGCCCGCGACCGTCGCGCGATGGAACAAGTAGAGATCGGTCGTCGCGCCGTGGCGCGCATGGAGCTCGGCAAGAAAATCGAGCAGCGGATGCGCGGGAGCGACCACGGCGCCAAGGACATCGTCGATCGAGAAGTGATAGCGCCGCACCATGGGCGATCAAGCCAGTTGGCGATAGAGAGCCAGTGTCTGCTCCGCGGTGCGCCGCCAGGAGAACGCCGCGGCGCGCTTCAATCCCGCCGCGCGGAGTTCGTCACGCAGGAGGCCACCGCCATGCAGTCTTTCCATGGCGCGCGCGATGTCCTGGACCGAATGGGGATCGACGAGTACGGCCGCACCGCCCGCCACCTCCGGCAGCGAGGAGATGTCTGAGGTGATCACTGGCGTCCCGCAGGCCATCGCCTCGATCACGGGGATGCCGAAGCCTTCCCTTAGCGACGGGAACAGGAACATCTCTGCGCCGCTGTAATAGGCGGGCAGATCCTCGTTGGGGATATGGCCGATCTCGACGACATGCCCCGCGAGATCGAGCTTGCGGACAAGCTGGTCGACCGCATCGCCCTGCCATGTCTTGCGACCCGCGAGGACAAGACGCGTCTCGGGCGCCACCTCGCGGCGGAAGATGTCGTATGCCTCGATCACACGCAGCATGTTCTTGCGCGGCTCGAAACGCCCGACATAGAGGATGTAGGGGCCGGTCACGCCGGCCTTCTCCAGCACCGGCTTCCAGATCGGCGCTGGGATCGGCCGGAAATGCTCGCTGACGCCGTTGTAGACGACCGACATGCGCTCGCGCGGTACGCCATAATGCTCGGCGGCGAGGTCGAGCACGTTCTGCGACACGCAGATGACGTGTCCGGCGCTCTGCATGCCGCGCCAGATCAATGCCTTCAGCCTGGCGCGGATCAGCGGCGGGAAGAAGTTCGGCCGCATGAACGGACTGGAGCAATGCAGCGTGAAAGCATGCGCGACCGGCGAGAACGGCGGCGAGATGTAGGCGGCGTGCGTGAAGCCGATGCGCCGCGACCTGAGCTGGCGCGGCAGACTGACCATCATGTCGAAGACGCGCGGACCGCGACCGAGAATCGGAAAGCTGAAATTCTCGTTCTCGACCCGCAGCGCGGCAGCCGCCACCTCGGTGAGGCACAGCACCGAATAGTCGGTCTCGCGGTCAAGCCGCGCCAGATTGCGGACCAGCTCGCGCTCGTAGGTTTCCGGACCACCAGCCTGGCGGCCGCTCATGACCGGGAAGATTCCGATATGCACCATCGCTCGTCGCTCGACCCGGATGCTTCAGCCGGTCGGCATCGTTGGCGGCAACCCGCTACTCATAGAAGCCAAGATCCGCGATCCACACCGCCCGGCTTCCCGTCGCGCCATCGACGCCGGCGCCCTCGCCGATCCAGAGCAGTTCGATCTGATCGGCGAGAAGCCGGCCATCGCGCCGTGTCTGGGGATCCAGCTTGAAGCGCGAGAACGGCACTTTGATCTCCTGCCATTGCGGCCCCGCGGGGACCAATTCGAAGAACGCCTCGCCGGAACGTTCTTCCAGGCGCAGCAGGAGCTGATCGCTCTTGTCGCTCTTGATCCACAGCCGCACGCCGCGGGCCTTGGCATCGGGAGCCACCGATGTGCGGCAGAGCTCCCAATCCTTGGCATACCGAACGATCCACAGCGTCGATCGCATGCCCGGACGCGGCGCATCGTTGCTGGTCTGCACGGTCGATGCGCCGGAGCATTGCAGGGCTTCCACCGGGCCGGGCAGCGGCGTCGCGGCCGCAGGGCGCACGACAGTCCCGCGGGCGGGACTCGCGGCGCCATCCTGCTGCTTCCAGAGCTGCCATACGTCCCAAGCCGGCTTGGGCTCGAGCGTCGGCGTGAATAGCCCGGCATGCACCCAGATGCGCATCCACTCCTTCGCGCCGGGCATCGCGGCGAGCAGCCGCGTGTAGTCGACGAGCACGAACCAGACCACGAACAGATACTGGTCGCGCTTGGCGGTCGCAACGATGTCCTCGAGGAACGCCTTCTGCAGCGTCGCATCGCCGATGATTGGCAGGCCACCGGCTTCCTTGATCACCAGCGACTCGGTCGTATAGCCGGTCTCGCAGATGGCGATGGGCTTGCTCGTATAGCCGCGCAGCCAATCCAGCGCGTTGCGCCACTGCGCCGGCGGCGGCGGCAGGCGGGGCGCGCCGAAATACTCGCCGAAGGACGACGCATAGGGATAGAAGCTGATGCCGAGGTAGTCGCTCGCCTCGACCGCCGGCTTCACGAGGGCCGCCACTTTCGGCACCAGCAGCGTCTGCAGCACCATCTCGATGCCGATCTGAATCTCCGGATGGGCCTGCTTCACTTCGCGATAGGTGTGCAGGAACAACTCCTGAAACGCCGGCCAATCCTTGGGGTGCTTGAGCGCCAGCTCGCTGATCTCGATGCCGATGTTCAGGAACTTCGGATTGAAGGTCTGCACGACGCGCTTGACGAAATTGACATAGGCGCGCTTGACCGCCGCATCGCTGAGTTTGGCATTGCGCAGCTGCGACGGCAGGCGCCCGGCGCTGCCCTCGCGCGCGCCACATGCCGGCGCCAGGCTGTGGCGATCCATCGAGGTCGGCGTGACGGCGACATAGACGGTCTGGTGCGCGCCGATCCGGCCGCGGTCCTTCTTCCAGCTTTCTTCGAGCCATTTCGGGAACGGCTTGTCGGCCAGTGCCTCGGCCCAGGGCATGCACTCGTCCATATGGATCGCGTAGAGCGACGCATTGGCCGAGATCAGCGCATCGATGCGGCTCTCGGCTTCGACGGTGAGGTCGTAGGGAAATGCCGTGAAGCCGTAGAGCACGCTGTGCGGCGGCTGTTGAGCGGCTACGGGTTGCAATCCGACGGCCAGCGCCGCCAGCGCCGCCAGGCACCGGAGAATCCGCGAAACGCAATGGCGTAAATTCATGCTCATCGCCGTCGATCCCCGGAGGACACATGGAAGGTTGGACGGCGTCAAACTGCCGTAGCTTCCGGCCCGGTGCAATGCTCCCCGGGTCGCGTGACCGGATGCGCACTTGAGCATTACCCCTGATGGTCGACAGGTCGATCCGGTACGCCACAACAACCGACAGCAGCGCGCGCGCCTCGCTATAATCCGCATCGCGTTAGCCAGCGCGCCAATCAGGGTCAGCGGAGGATCGAGTGCGGCGATTTCCTGGAATCTTGTGGGCATTGAGGCTCGGCTGCCTCGTGGTCGCGCTGACATTCGGCGGCGCGATCGGCGCGCGGGCCGCGGACGAACCCTATGCCCTCAGCACCGGCGACAAGCTGCGCATCGTCGTACACGCCCGCCCGGACCTTTCCGGAGAATTCACCATCGATCCTTCGTCGACGCTCGCCGTGCCGGTCCTCGGCCGCATGCAGGTCGAGGGGCTGAGTCTGGTCCAACTCGAAGACATGCTCGCCGACCGGTTGCTGCAGAAGGCCGGGTTGAAGGATCCGAATCTGAGCGTGGAGATCATGCAGCACCGCCCCTTCTTCATCCTCGGAGCGGTCGAAGCAGCGGGACAATACCCCTACGTCGCCGGCATGACGGTCCTCCACGCGATCTCGATCGCCAGCGGCTTTCGCAAGCCTTCACCGCAGGACGTGCTGCTGGTCCTCGAGGTGTCCCGCGCGCGCGAACGCTATCAACTGGCCGGCGAAAGCACCGCCGTCGCCCTGGCCCGCCGTGCACGATTGGTGGCCGAGCGCGACGGTGGGGCCGAAATCGCATTTTCTCCGATGATCACCGAACTCGTCGGCGCGGCGAGGGCCGACGCGCTCGCCGCGCATGAGAAGAACCTCATGGCCCAGCGCTCGGCCTCGTTGCAGGCGGAACTCGATACGATCGAAAAGCAGAAGGGCGTCATCGCCGATGAGATGGACGCGCTGCAAGGCCTGCTCGTCTCCAAGGAGACGCAATCGAAACTGACCGAACAGGAACTCGCGCAGCTTGACTCCCTGCGGCAGCGCGATCTGATTCCCGTCACGCGTCTGCTCGCCCTGCGCCGGCTCGCGGCCGAGCTGGAAGGCGATCGCCGCCAGCTGCTCGCCTTCCTCGCGCGTGCCCGACAGGAGACCACCAAGGTCGATCTGACGATTCTCAATCTGCGCAAGGCGCGCAACATCCAGATCGCCGAAACCTTGAAGCAGACGGACGACGAGCTGTCGCAGCTCGAGATCAGCCGGCGTGCCGCGGCCGATCAGCTCGGCCGCGCGGAGATCACGGAGCGACGCACAACCGCGCGGCTCTCGGCGGGCGATCCAGGCGCCGACGTGATCATCGTCAGGCGTGGACCGAACGGGCCGGTGGAGATCTCGGCGAGCGACCACACGCCCGTCCTGCCTGGGGATATCGTCAAGATCCCCGCGCCGGCGCCCAGCCGGGGCGAGTTCGACCAGGGCATCAAGGCGGCGCGTGCGCCGTGACGCAGCGCCACGCCACGAATTGAACGATGGCCGAGCGGACGAGACATCCCGCGCAGGTCACCCACGCGGCGCCGCTGGCGCCGTGGCGCGGGATGACGATGGCATAGGCGATCAGCAGCACCGGCGCGACGATGCAGTCCATGCGCAGGATCATCGTCTTGCGCCAGAGCATCACAATGGGCAGCGCCAGCGGAACCGTGATCATCGCCGCCAGCGTGCCGGGCAGCAGGATCAGCGCGATCTGCGCGGCCGGCAAGTGACGCGGCGGCAGGACCATCGGCATGGTGTCGGCCCAGATCACGAGCGCCAGCCCATAGCCGACGAGCCCAGCGACGAGCAGCGCCACCTGGACCATCGTGAACAACCGACGCAGCTCTCCGCTGCGCGCGTAAGGTATGATTCGCGGTGTCAGAACGACAGCCAGATAGTTGCCGAGCAGCTCCGGGATCGATGCGATCACCTGCCCGCTGGAAAAGGTTCCGGCTTGCCCGAGGGTCCCGAGCAGCCCGAGGGCCAGGATGTCGGCACGACCGATGAACGCGCCGAGCGCAACCGTCGCCAGGTACCATTTCGTCAGATCGAGGAGGTCGCGATAGCGGCGCCATGGCACCGCCTGCAGATCGAAGAGGTGACGGCCGGCAATCCCGGCGCCGACGAGCGCCGCCATCAGCGGACCGGTCGCTAGCAGGATCAGCAGCCACGGAACGCCCGGCGATGTCACGGCGAGAAGAATCGCAATGGCGCCGAACTTGGCGCCGATGTGGAGGAGATCGATCGCGCCATAGACGATGAAGCGCTGGCGCAGCTGCAGATGGACCAGCACACTGCGCAGCGCCAGCATCGCCAGCACCACAAGGCAGCTCAGCGCGACGAGATGCCAAGCGTCGTGGCTGCTGCTCGACCACCACGAGAATGCGATGAGCGCGATGCCGAGCGCCGCCGCCGCGCCGAGTTTCAGCCTGAGCGCCGCTCGCTCGATCGCCGTCGAATCGTCGCGCGCATCGGCTGCGGTGCTGGCCTGCCCAAACCGCAGCACGGCAAGATCGAAAGCGCCGCCGAGGACAGCGTCGGCGAGCAGGATACCGGCCATGCAGAGGCCATAGACGCCGTATTGCTCGACGCCGAAATAGCTCAGCAGAACGAGATTGAGGCCGAACACCAAAGCGCCACCGGCGATCTTCGGCAGCGCGATGCACAGGAAGTCGTGCAACGCCCGTCGAATCTCCGGCAGGGTTCGACTCCGCACGCCGCTGCTCACGACAATGTCAATGCGCGTAACAGATGCGGCGTCGCATAGCTAATCAAGACACTCTTGGTTGTGACCCACATCGTCGAATATCAGCTCGGCGTCAATGAGCGTGGCACTCTCGTCACAGCAGTCCATCCTCATGTTGGACAAAGTGCAGAGCAACTTCTGGCATTGCAGGACTGGGCGTGTTCGGTTCGGCGCGGGCAGTAATCTTGTCCGCGAAGGGCTGGACGAGCAGTAAGGCCAGTGTCACGAACTCAAGGCTCGTCGGTAAACGCCCAAGGTCTCTCTCGCCGTCCGCTCCCAGGAGAATTGCTTCACCCATTCCAGCCCCCTTTCACGCAGGAGGACTTGCAGACCTTCGTCGCAGAATAGCTTAATGATTCCCTCAGCGATGTCTGCCACAGAAAATGGATCAACCAACAGCGCCGCATTGCCGGTCACCTCAGGTAGGCAGGAGATGTTCGAGGTGACAACGGGAGTTCCGCACGCCATGGCTTCCAGCGCAGGCAGGCCGAACCCTTCGCACAGAGTTGGGAAGAGCAGCATCGTAGCACCGCTGTATAGGGCCGGAACATGGTCGGGCGGAACCCAACCCGTTTCGATGATGGCCTTCCGCAAACCGAATCGATCTATCGCTTCGTCCAACGCGTTGGAATGCCACGACCGCCGGCCCGTCAGAATCAATCGGGCAACGGAGCCACAACGCTGTCTAAAAATACTGAATGCCTCAAGCAGTCGAATCAGGTTCTTGTTTCCGACCCGTAGATTGCCCGAAAAAAGCAGATATGGCTGGGTAATGCCGTAAGATTCCAAGATCTGCAAGAGGTCATCACCGTCCACTCTTTGGAAGTGCTGATCAACCGCTTCCGGAATGACGGTTATGCGATCTTCATGTGCGCAATAATGCTCAAGTAACTGGGTCTTGGTCGTTTCGGTCGGACAGATAATCTGATCAAACGATCGCAGTCGCTTGTATACGAGCTGATCAAAACGCCAGCGGATGGAAGTGGGGTATAATTCCTGATGAGTCGGCATGCACACGTCATGGACAGTCACGACAAGGGGCACCGCACAGTGCAACGGTGGAACAAAAGTGGCATGAACAACTTCGACGCAGCTACGCTTGATTGCCAGGGGTAACGTGAGCGGAATGCTAACCCAACGGGTCCTCGGCCATAGGATCTGATATTTCACGTTGGGCTGGTCAAATGCGAACGCTGCGGCTGCATGATTATTGAGGCAGAACACTCGCAATTCATTTTCCTGGTCTAAAGCGGCTAAGTTACGGACCAGATTGAGTTCATACGTTTCTACGCCCCCGCCACGCTGCCCGGCGATCATCGGAAAGACTCCGATCTTCATCTCATTTCGCTCCTAAACCTTCGTTTTTGATCAACCATCATCGACCAGCGAAAAACTCCTCGCCGATCCTGAGAAATCCATCTGCAACAGTCCTCAGGCGACATTCCCCTCGCTCACCAAGCCTTCCGATGGGCCGAACAATTCGAACGCCGTAGAACTCGCCGTCAACGCCCTCTACTACTGACGGCCGCCCCATTCATGGCATGATCTATGAATCGCTAATTAACTCGCCGGATGTTGGCTACAGTACCAATCGACATAGGACTGAACGCCAGCACGCCAGTGAATCGACGGCTCGAAACCCCAGCGCTGAGCAACCGACATGTCTGCAACATAGGCTTGTGGGTCGCCGCTGCGTGATGTCCCAGAGAACGCGATGCTGATCCCTGATGCGAGCGTCGCGGCTAGTGCCCCCAGAATGTCGCGGATTGCGACGCTGGTTCCGGTCGCGCCGTTGGCGATCGGGCACGCTGGCGAAGCCTGCTGCGCAGCGATCTGCAGCAGCCGGACGGCGTCGTCGACATGCAGCCAGTCGCGGATCTCGGCGCCGCTTCCCGCGAAGCTCGTCTGGCCAGCGCCGAGTTTGTTGCACGCGTCCCAAAGCAGCTGCTTGCGCAGATGCGGACCGTAGATCGAGAAGAACCGCACGATCGCGACATGGACGCCGAAATGCCGGGCATAGGAGCCGCAGAGCGTCTCGGCGACAAGCTTATGCGTGCCATAGGGTGAGACCGGCATCAGGCGATCCCCTTCCGCGATCGGAATCCGCTCGGCGATGCCATAGACCGCTGCGCTGGAGGGATAGACGAGCCGCGCGGCAGGCGCGCGCAGGCGAATGAACTCGAGCACCGCCGCGGTGGTCGCCACGGTGCGCTGGAAATCTGCGAACGGATCCTGGAACGATGAGCCAACGGCGCCGGCGCCGGCGCAATGCACGACGATGTCAGGCTGTCCCGCATGCGCCGCGAGTCCATCGCGGTCAATGTCAGTGCGCTGCCAGCGTCGCATGCCCCAGGCTGCCGCATCGGACGCGCTCAGCTCGCCATGCCCCAGCCCGGTGACGTCGAATCCCCGCATCGCGAAGTGCCGGGCGACGTGACGCCCGAGAAAACCCGCGGCGCCAGTGACCAGGACGCGCCGCCCAAATTCATTCGACACGCGTCGGGGAACCTTTCTGACTACGACTGCTGAACTCGCAACACGGCTCAAATCAAACTAGGCCCTACGATGTTCTATTGTCAAAATCAGCTGATATTTCAGCGTCAGCTCGATGGGCCTTGCATGGCCGGAAGGCTGGCTCGCACATCGGAGAGCTGGCCCTGCGTGTCCTCTACCTGAACCGAACCTGGCAGATGGGCGGGGCGCAGACGATCATTCTGTCCTTGCTTCGCCATCTGCCAAGGCGCGGTTTCGAGATCATCGTTGCGCCCTATGACACCGGCCATCCCGCCGACGGCGAGTTCCTGGCCGTCGCGCGCAAGGAAGGCGCCACAATCGCGCCGGATCCCATGCCCTGGCGGGGGCCGCCGGATTGGTTCAAGGCACGGCGCGCCATCCAACATCTCGTCGAGCATCACCAGATCGACCTTGTGCATACGCATGAGAACCTCTCCTCCACCCTGGTCGCATCGCTGCGCCTGCCGACATCCTGCGCGCGTGTCGCGACCGCCTATGGCTGGTGGGAGCGCAACCGCAAGCTCCGCCTGTTCTTCGCCATCGAACGGCGTCTGGCGCTGCCGCGTTTCGATCGCGTCTGCACCGTGGCGGAGGATCTGCGGCGCAAGATCGTCGCAGGTGGGACCGATCCGCGGAAAGTCAGGGTAATCCATACAGGCCTTGAGCCCGAGCAATTCGCTCAAGCTTACACCCACGGTGACGCACGCGCGAAATTTGGCCTGGCAGAAGACGCGCTGGTCGTCGGGACGCTCAGCCGGCTAGCGCCCGAGAAGGGGCTACGTCATCTGATCGGTGCGGCCCACCAACTGCTGCCGCGATTCCCGAAGCTGATCCTGCTGATCGCGGGGACCGGCAACGAGCAGGCCGCGCTCGAAGCGCATGCACGCCACCTGGGCATCATCGATGCCGTGCGCTTCGCCGGCTTCGTCAGGGATTCGCGGGAGGCCTACGCCGCGATGGATGTGTTCGCCCTGCCTTCGGTGCTGCCAGAAGGTCTGCCCACGTCATCGCTCGAGGCCCAGGCCGCGGGGCTTCCGGTGATCGCCTCCGACATCGGCGGCACCGCGGATACGATCCAAATCGGGCGCACCGGTGAATTGGTGGCGCCGGGCGACTCGCGCGCATTGGCGACAACGCTCGCGGCCATACTCGACGAGCCGGAACGCCGCGCACAGATGGGACGTGCGGCGCGCGCCTGGATCGAAAAGGAATTCACCATGGCCAACATGATCGACCAGGTGGCGACGATCTACGGCGAAGCGGCCATGCTGCGCCGCGCCCCGCGCCCGGCTTGATCGACGACTGGCGCGCGTGCTTATTCGAAACCATGCAGAGGATCCCCGACATGACGCCGCGTTCGCTCATCTGCCCGCGCTGCCGATCGGCGGATCTGGTCGAACACGAAACAGGGCTGCGCTGCCGAAGCTGCGCGGCGATCTATTCGCGGGAGAACGGCTTTCTCGCCCTGCTGCGCGACCCCGGCGATCGGTTCGCCGACGAAACCGGGTGCTGCGATCACGACAACGAGGAGCAGTCGAACGCGTTAACGACGCTGAGCTATTACATGCCGCTCTGGGAGTCGCTCAAGCGCCGGTGGCAGCGTGCCGGCAGTCCGCCGCTCAAGATCCTGTCCGCAGGCTGCGGCGTCGGCGTGGACGTGGATCTTCATTGTGAGCACGGGATCGATGCCTACGGCATCGATTGCGGCGGGCGGGTCGCCCATTGGGGCCGGCGGCAGCAGAAATCGCGGCTGTTCATCGCCAACGTCAAAGCCGTGCCGTTCGGCGACGACAGCTTCGACGTCGTCAAGACCGATTGCCTGCTGCCGCATATCGGCGTCCGAGGTGACACGACGCAGGTCTGTCCCGATTATCAGGAGCAGCGCTTCGAGGTTGCGCGTGAGCTGATGCGCGTGGTGCGTCCCGGCGGCCTGTTGATCATGGCGAACCCGAACCGCGCCTGTCCGGTCGATCTGTTCCACAAGAGCCAGGTGGGTCACAGCCGTGGCCTGGGCCGTTTCCACTCGCCCAGCGAGAGATTCCTGCTGGCCTTCCACGATTATCGCAAGCTGTTCATCGACGGCTGCGGCGGCGCCGCGATCGAGACGCTGCCGATCGCCAATTTCTGGAATTTCAGCACCATGTCGAAAGCATCGCTGGGGCGGTTCGTGGTGCCCGTGCTGCGCGGCTATTTTGCGCTGCTGTCGCTGCCCGGGCTGTCGGCGATCCGCAAATCCGCCCTCAATCCCTGGCTGATGGTCGCCGTCACCAAGTGAGGCCCGCCGCGAACCCGCGCTGCCCTGACCGGGCGGGACGCATTCGCGGCGGCAACTTGCAAAGGCAGCGCCGTCAGATGACCGAATTGACCCATTCGTAGAGCTTGCTCTTGGGGATGCTGCCGACCTTGGTCGCGGCGACCTGCCCGTCCTTGAACAGCATCAGGGTCGGGATGCCCTGCACGCGGTACTTGTTCGGGGTCGCCGGGTTCTCATCGATGTTGATCTTGGCGACGGTGACCTTGCCCTGGAGGTCCTTCGCGAGATCCTCGAGCGCCGGAGCGATCTGCTTGCAGGGCCCGCACCATTCCGCCCAGAAATCGACGAGCACGGGCTGGCCGGCCTTGAGGACGTCGGCTTCGAAGGACGTGTCGGTGATCTTGACGGTGTTGGTCATGTTGGATCGCCTCCTTGGGGGGGCTGAGTGATGGTGAGACTGACCGGTCGGCCGGCGGGGTGTTCACTCCCGGGGAGAACGGCACCGACCGGATGGATGGTTGAATGTACGGAGCCCGCCGAAGGCGGGTCAAGCCACGCCAGGTCAATGGCTATTGGCCCTTAAGATCAGTCACTTGAAGCGCGGCCAGGGCGGCATCGAGCTGCGCGGCGGGCAGTTCCATGATCCGCGGCGCGGCGGTCCAGAGCAGGAATCCGCGGACTGCGCGGCCCGGATAGATCGGCCCCAGGCACGCACGGTAGAGCGCCAGTTGTGCGACATAGGCCGGCGGCGCGTCGGTGACCGCTGCCGGCGCCAGGCGGCCGGATTTGAAATCGATGATCAGGATTTCCTCGGGGCTGACCACCAGACGGTCGATCTGGCCGATGACCGGCTGGCGGCCGACCAGGCCGGCCACCGCAACCTCAGCGCGGCTGTCCGGGCCAAACAGCGAGGGAACCAATGCGATCGCGGCCAGGCACTCGTCGGCCAGCGCCTGCTGGGCACCAGCGTCGAGCTCGGGCAGATGATGCGCGACAAGGCGCCTTGCCGCCGCCGGGCGCGCCGCTTCCACCACGTCGGGCAGCAGCTCGAACAGCCGATGCAGGGCACGACCGCGGCGTGCCGCCGCCGCTGCCGCCCCCGAGATCCGCCCGCTCGGCGCATCGGCGACGGCGACAGCCGAGGGCGCAAGAGGGCGCGGCGGCCGTGGCTCGTCGGGCCCGGCCCTGTGGCTCCAGGCCGGCGCTTCAGGCGCGCTGGCCGGCGCTCCAACCGGGCGCGGCTGTGTGATCGTTTTGTGGCCCGGCGCCAGACGCAGCGCGACATCTCCCGAGGGCAGCAGCTTTACCTCCTCGGTGCGGTCGTCGGCGCGCAGTGCAGCCTCGACGAGCGCATGCCAGGAATCGTCGGGCCGCTGGCGCTGTCCGCTCCAGCCGCAGACATAGAGCCGGTCGCGCGCGCGCGTCGTCGCGACGTAGAGCAGGCGTCGATATTCGGCGAGCCTCTTCTCGTTGGCGGCCTCCTTCGCATCGCGGCTGAGGGCGGCGCGATTCGCGCTGCGCGCCGGCCACAACAGCAGCGGCGTATCGCCCGCGATCGGCCATTGCAGCGGCGGGTCGAGCTGCGATCCCGGCGGGCTCGCCGTGTCCGGTAGGAAAACGATCGGCGCTTCGAGACCCTTGGCCGCGTGCACGGTCATCACGCGCACCTCGTCGCGCGCCTGCTCCATGTCGCGCTTGATCTCCGCGCCGCCACGTTCGAGCCAGTGCAGGAACGCCTGCAGCGACGGCGCGTGGTCGTGTTCGAAGGCCAGCGCCAAGGCGATGAACTCATCGAGCGGATCGGTGGCCTCGTGACCCAGCCGGGCGAGAAACCGCTGCCGCCCACCTTCGGCGCCGAGCAGCTGCGCATAGAACTCGAAGGGCGGTACGCGATCGGCCCAGCGCAGAGCGCGCTTCAGCGACGCCACCGCCGCCGCCCAGCGCGGATCCTCATGCTGGCGCGCCTGGAACTGCGACCACAGGCGCTCGCGGCTGCCGATGCGCAGCCGCATCAGATCCTCGTCGTCGAGGGAGAAAAGCGGACTCTTCAGCACGCAGGCGAGCGCATAGTCGTCCTGCGGCAACAGCACGAAACGGCCCAGCGCCATGAGGTCCTGGACGGCGACATGATCGGCCAGCACGAGACGATCGGCGCCGGCCACCGGCACATCGCAGGCCTTGAGGGCGCGCACCATCTCGACGAAGAACGCGTTGCGCCGGCGCACGAGGATCATCACGTCGCCGGCGCGGATCGCCTTGCCGGTCGCCGCGAGACACTCGCCGGTCGTCAGCCAGGATTTGATCGTCGTCGCGATTCGCCGCGCCAGTTCGGCCGTCGGCGAATTGCCGGGCTGGTAGTCGAGCGGCGCATCCCAGGCGTCGTCGTCGACGGCAACGAGTGGCTCGACCAACGGCCACAGCTCGACGAGGCCCGGCTCGCCGGCGCGCACGGCACGGTGCAAGGTCTTGTCGTTGGCCACGCCGTTGCGCGCCGCCGCGCTGCCGAACAGCGTGTCGACCGCGCTGAGCACGGTGGGCGAGGAGCGGAAGGAAAAGGCGAGATCGACGATGTCGAACATCGGGGTCTCCGTGTTCGGGGCCGATTCGAAACTTTCGCGCATGCGGGCGAAGGCCTGCGGATCCGCGCCCTGGAAGCTGAAGATCGATTGCTTCTCGTCGCCCACCGCGAACAAGGTGCGCGGCATGGCGCCGCGCGCGCCTTCGCCGGCAAAGAACTCCGCCACCAGCAATCCCACCAGGCGCCATTGTTCGCCACTGGTGTCCTGCGCCTCGTCCACCAGCACGTGATCGATGCCGCCATCGAGCTTGTAGCGCACCCAGTCGGAATCCTCGTTCTGCAGCAGGTCGAGACTGCGAAAGATCAGATCGTCGTAGTCGAGCAGACCGCGTAGCCGCTTGGCCTCGTCGTAGAGCTCCATCAGCCGCGAGCCGAGCCGGATCATCGCGGCCGAGGCGCGAAACAAGCCGACGGCGCGGCGCTGTTCGACATGGTCGACGCAGCGCGCCGCCTCCACCTGCATGATCGCCAATACATCGCCATCGGCTTTCAAAGCGCTCTTGGTCGCGAGGTTGCTGTCGGCGAAAGCCGTCTGCGTGGTCGTGAGAAAGATCCGGAACCACCGCTCGACATTCAAGGCATGGGGCGCATCGCCAAGACACGCAATGATATCCTGCGCACGCCGGATGTCGCCGGGCGATCCCTTGGCGAGAGCGCGCGCGGCACGTTCGAGCTCGGCGCGCGGCAATGCCGCCGCGAAATCCGCATCAAGGCGATCGCGCGTCATGTCAGGCGCGATGCCCAGGGCCTGGCTCAATGACTGGACGGCGCGCTCGGGATCGCCGCCGTGATGCGCGATCACGTGGCGCAGCTGGCGGCGATCGCCGGCCAGCGCCTCGAGCGCGACGTCGAGCTGGGTCGCATCGACCTGGCCGACGATGTCGTCGAGCGCCTGGGCGATCAGCGGCTGATCGTCGACCATCGCGAACAGCTTGGCGCGCGAATCGGCCAGCAGCGCCGACGTCTCGGTGTCGCCGGCGATCGAGAAATGCACGCTCAGCCCCGCCTCGAGCGGAAAGCGCTTGAGCAGGGATTCACAGAAGGAATGGATGGTCTGGACCCGCAGCCCGCCCGGGGCATCCAAGGTCTCGGCGAAGAGGCGCCGCGCGCGCGCGCGCATCTCGGCATCTTCGGCGATCGCGCTGCCCGCGATATCGGCAAGCTGCGCATACAGCTCCGCATCGCCCACGGCGGCCCAGGCGCCAAGCCGATCAGCCAACCGCGCGCGCATCTCCGCGGCCGCCGCCTTGGTGAAGGTCAGACACAGGATGGCGTGCGGTCGCGCGCCGTCCAGCAGCAGCCGCGTCACGCGATCGACGAGCACGCGCGTCTTCCCGGCGCCGGCATTGGCCGACACCCAAACGGATCGGCGCGGATTGGCGGCACGCCGCTGCGCGACCTTCGCCTGCTCGAGCACGGCGCGAGGATCCTCGCTGCTCATCCCTCCTCGCCTCCCGCCGACCATTCCGCGACGCGCGCGAGGTGATCGTAGTCGCCGCGATCGCGCAGGAAGCGCACGCGGGGTCGCGCCAGATAGGGCGTGGCCGGATCGTCGTAGCGCGCGACCAGGCGGGTCAGGCCTTCCAACGCCTCTGACGCCAAGGCCTCGGGCGTGACGATGATCTTGTCGCGCTTCGGCGCGAGCGGTTTTTCCTCTCCCGCCGGTTCGCCGCCGGTCAGACGCAGATGCAGCAGCTCGCCCGGCACGACCGCCGCGACGCCGGGGAAGCCCGCGGCGCGGACGATCGCGGCTTCGAGCGGCAGCTGCGGCGCAAAGCCGGCGAGGATCTCCTCGCCGCTCGGCACGCGGCCGGTCTTGTAATCGAGAATCGACGCGCGGCCGTCGGGCAGCAGATCGATGCGATCGGCGCGCGCCTCGAGGGTGAAGTCCCCGGTCGAGGCCGGCAATACGAGAAGCCCCTTGGTCTCCACGGCCAGCGGCGTCACGCCGGCCGCGCGGCGTCGGCGCTCCCACGCGACGAACCACTGCGCCAGCCGCTCGAAGCGCGGCCACCAGACCGCGCGCACGACGGGACGATCGAGCAGCGGCGCGTAGGCCGCGCGGCCATGCTTCAGCAGCAGGGCCAGCGCATCCGCGGGCAGGGTCGTGCCGATCTCGTGAAGCAGATCGCGCAGCGCCGCATGCACGGCCGTGCCGCGATCGGCGCCGCCCGGCACTTCGTCGAGCGCATCGAGCGGCTTCAGGCCGAGCACATGGCGCGCATAGATCGAATAGGGATCGCGCACCAGCGTCTCGACCGCGGTGACGGCGAGCTTGCGCGGCCGTGCCGCGACCGGCGGGCGCGGTGTCGGACGTGAGATCTGCGATATCGCGACCGGCCGATCGATCGCGGCAGCCCAGTCGCGACGCAGCGTATCGCTGCACCCGGCCCATGCGGTGTTCTTGCCGAGAAAGGCCGACATCCGCTGCAGCCAGCGCGACGGCGCGGCCGGGACGCCGTCGAGCTTGCGACTGAACGCGAGGACCACATTGGGACCGGCGGCGGCCTGCACGAAATCATGCGCCGACAGGCCGATGCGGCGCTCGGCGGGCGGCAGGCCCAGCGCCTTGCGCATCGGCCGCGAGAGCCAGGGATCGTCGCCGATCTCCGGCGGCCAGGCGCCTTCGTTGAGACCGCCGAGCACGATCACGTCAGCGGCTTGCAAGCGCGCTTCGAGCGGCCCCCAGATCGACAGGCGTGGATGCGCGGGCAGACGCGGGCGCACGACGCGGCTCTCGAGCAAGGCATCGAGCAGCCCTGGCCATTCGCGTCCACGGATCGGCGCCATCGGTTCGAGCGCCGTCGCGAGCTCCAGCAACGCGTCGCGCAGCGCTTCTCCCGCGTCGCCCGACCACAGCCGCGTTTCGTCGGGATCCTCGGGCGACGCCAGGAATTCCATGAAGCCGATATGCGCGGCGAGAACAGCGGTGGGCGCGATCGCATCATCTTGCAGTGCCGCGACAAACGGAGTGGCCGCCGCCGCGAGCGCATCCGTGAAGGCGAGGCTCGCGGAATCATCGGCATTGACGACGGCGCGCCGCAACCCGGCGAGGCCGGGCCCGGGCCGCAGGCCGCGCAGCGCCTTGCGCTCTAGCCGGCGCACCGCACTTAGAAATGCGCCGCGCGCCATCCCGCCGCACGCCAGCGGATGCTTGAGCGCGGCGAGCAGTTCGACAGGCGCGCCGGGATCCCCCGCGAAGGCAGCCGTCGCACGCAGGAACGCGCCGGGGGCCGTACGCAGCAACGGCGCGCCGCCCGAATCATCGACAGCGAGTCCCCAGCGCGCGAGTTCGACGCTGACGCGCCGCGCAAGCTGGCGATCGGGTGTCACCAGCGCGGCCGTGCGCGCCGGCGTCTCGATGGTCTCGCGCATCACCAGGGCGATGAGCAGCGCTTCATCCTGCTGCGTCGGCGCTTCGATGCGCGTCAGTCCAACGAAGGCGTCACGGCCCGGCTGTGCCAAGTGGCTCCAGGCCGGCGTCGTCGAGGCCGGGCGCAGCGCCTCACCGAGCAGCCGAACTCGCGCGCCGGCGGGCGCAGCGCCGGGCCATGGCGTCACGGCGTCGCGTTCGACGCCGATGTGACGCAGCAGCCGCGCGAGACCGTGCTGCGGATGGGCCGGATCGTCATGGGCCGCGAGCCAGCTCTGCGCGTCGAGCGCCGTATCGAGACCGGGCAACACCACCGCGCCGTTGGGCAGACGCGCGATCGCGACGAGCAGATCGGCGGTCGCCGGCATACTGCCCGTCGAGCCGGCAGCCACGACCGCACCGCGCGGCGGCCGCGCTTCGAATGTCGCGATCCGCGCGCGCAACAGCTGCACACGCCGCATCGCCGGATCGGCCAGTCCACGTTCGGCAAGATAGGCTGGCCACGCCACGCGGATGATCTCGAGGATTTCGAGCGAGCGCTGCCAGTGGATCGCGAGATCGCTGCGGACGACGTCGTTCAGACCCTGCAGATCGATCTCTTCGAGCGCGGCGGAGTCGAGCAGTGTCGCCAGCGAGGTCGCCAAGCGGCATGCCAGGCCCGGATCACCGGCGACCTCGCGTCGCGCGCGCACCATCTCGGTCAGGACCGCGAGGCGCTCGGCCGGGCTGATCGCCGGCGCGAGATCGAGCCCGGCGATCTCCGGCGTCAGCAGCATTTCGTCGTCGTCGATGTCGCCGATCGCTTCCATCCGCGGCAGCAACAACGGTCGCCCCTCGCCGGCGCGCAGGAAGGCCTCGCGCAGCGCGCGCACTGCGCGGCGCGTCGGCACCAGCACGAGCGCGTCGGCGAGCGCGTCCGGCGACGCGCCGATGCGCGTCCGCAGACCGCGCGCGAGCAGATCGGCGAAGGGCGCGCCGGCGGGTATCGTGAACAGCGTCGGCGTCGCCCCGGTCATCGCGTCAGCGACTCCGCCACCGCCGCCGGCATCGGTCGGTATCCGAGCGCGACCTCCGTCGCCGAAGCTGCCGCGGGCGTCGCGATCCGGAACCAGAGACCATCATGCACCAGGCCGAAGAGCCGGCTGGCGCCCTCGCAGCGCTCGAAGATTCGCGCAAGCGGATAGGAGTCGGTTGGCGTCGCGCCCCAGCAGCGGGGATGCGCCAGCGCCACGCCGGCGAACACATGGCTGGCGATCTCGCCGCCGATGCGCCGGCGCGCGCGCCCCGCCGGATCGAGGAAATATTCACCCGGCCCGTCATAGCCGCGCGCCGTCACCGTCCCCTGCAGCAGCAGCAGGGCATCCATGCTCGAATCGTCCCAGGCGGCGGCGAGACGATCGAGCGTCGGCAACAAGCCATCGAGCCACAATGCGCCGGTGCCAAGCAGGAAAACGGGCTCGGGCGGCAGAATTGCCAGCGCATGCGCCGCCGCCAGCCCATCGCCGATCGGTTCCGGCTCGGCGAGCATCTCCAGCCTTGGCAGACCCTGATGACCGCGCAGCTTCGCCTCCAGCGCCGCGCGCTGGTGATGCAGGCTGACAACCGCACGCTCGACACCATGCGCCGCGAGGCGATCGAGCAGATGGTCGATGATCGGCTTGCCGCCGACGGGCAGCAGCGCCTGCGGCAGCGTCTCGGTCATCGGCCGTTGCTGCGCGCCGAGTTCGGCGGCGAGAATGATGGCTCGTCGGATCATTTACGCTCTCCTGCCACGACGCGCCGGCGCCGCGCTGGCGCCTGCGCATCGAACCACCGCCGCAGCTCGGCCAATCCCGGATGCGCCAGGGCGTTCTCCAGCAACCGCCATGTGCGCGGCAGATGGCGGAGATAACCGGGCTTACCATCCCGTCGCCATAGCCGCACCCAGAGACCGACGATGCGCGCATGGCGCACCGCGCCCAGGGTCGCGCAGGCGAGTTCGAATTCGGATGTCGCGAGCGCCGGCAGCGCATGGCGATGGCGCGCATGCATCGCCGCCGCGACGTCCGGCGAGACATCGCGCCGCGCATCCTCCAGCAACGAGACGAGATCATAGGCCGGCGAGCCGATGGCGGCGTCCTGGAAGTCGAGCAGGCCGCAACGCGCCGGGCCGACGCGTTCGCCCAGGACCAGGAGGTTGTCGATATGGAAATCGCGCAGCGCCAGCGTCGGCGGCAGCGCGAGCGCAGGCGCCAAAACGCGCTGCCATAGCGCGACGAACTCCGCACGCACCGCAGGCGGCGTGGGCTCGGCAGTGACTTCCGGGAGGTACCAATCGGTGAACAGCACGGCGCCTTGGTCCACGAGCATGGCGACGTCTTGCCGCGGCAATTCGATCGCGGCGGCGTTCGGATGGGATTGCAGCGCGATCAGCGCGTCCATGGCGAGGTCATAGAGCTCGCGCTCATCCGCGTCGCGCGCGAGCATGCGGGTGAAGGTGTCGTCGCCGAGATCCTCCAGCAGCAGGAATCCGTTGGGCACATCGGCGGCGAGGATCTCCGGCGCCGACAGGCCGAGCGTGCGCAGATGCCGCGCGACATGGACGAAGGGACGGACATCCTCGACCGGCGGCGGCGCGTCCATCACGATCGCGCGCTGCGTCCCGCGGACCAGCCTGACGTATCGCCGAAACGACGCATCGCCCGTGATCGGCTTGAGCCGCGCGGTCGACCAGCCAACCTGCGCGATGAAATCCGCGAGCAAGGCGGCGCGCTCAGACATCGCCGGCCACCAGCGCCAGTCGCGATATCCAGCTTGCCGAGGCCGTCAGAGTCGCGCGCCTGGCATTCGGTGACGCAGCGGAGTCGAGACGGATTTCCAGATGCTCCGGCGGCAGGAGATCGCCGAGGTTTTCCGGCCACTCGATCAGCGCGATCACCACGCCTAGGGCTTCCTCGATGCCGAGTTCCCAGGCTTCCTCGGGACGCTTCAGGCGATAGAGATCGAAATGCCACACCGCGCCATTGGGCAAGGCGTAGGGCTGCACGAGCGTGAAAGTCGGGCTCGGCACTTCGAGAACGGGGTCGCCGGCGCGCACGCGCAGGAAGGCCCGCGCGAAGCTGGTCTTGCCCGCGCCCAGGCCGCCGGAGAGCGCGATGACGTCGCCGGCCCGCGCCTGGCTGGCCAGCCGCGCCGCAAGCCGGGCCGTTGCCGCCTCGTCAGGCAGGTAGAGACTCCACGAATCGGGGCAGGTCTGGGACATCATCCTATCGTTCTATCTGCCGCAGCCGAGGGCCAGCAACACCGCGCGGCGCCGGCCGGGCCGCAGGGTTGATCGCGCGCGGGCGAGGCTTCATCCTCACGCGTCTTCATCCGAGAAGCGGAGCATCAATGTCCTCACTGCGCACTGACGTCGCCATCATCGGCGCCGGCCCCGTCGGCCTGTTCGCCGTATTCGAGTGCGGCATGTTGAAGATGCGCTGTCACGTGATCGATGCCCTGGATATCGCCGGCGGCCAATGCGCCGCGCTCTATCCGGAGAAGCCGATCTACGATATTCCCGCCTATCCGAGGATCGGCGCGCTCGAACTGATCGAGCGGCTGCAGGAGCAGGCCGCGCCGTTCGAGCCGACCTACCATCTCGGGCAGCAGGTCGAGGTGATGAAACCGGTCGGAGCGGATTGGGAGATCACGACATCCCGCGGCAAGACGATCACCGCGCGCGCGGTGATCATCGCCGCTGGCGTCGGGGCCTTCGGACCGAACCGCCCGCCCCTCGGCCGCCTCGCGGAATTCGAGGGCAGCGCGGTCCATTATCTCGTGAAGCGGCGCGAGGATTTCCGCGGCAAGCGCCTGGTCATCGCCGGCGGCGGCGACTCGGCGCTGGATTGGACGATCTCGCTCGCCGATATCGCGGCGCATATCGACGTGGTGCATCGCCGCGACAAGTTCCGCGCCGCGCCCGATACCGTCGAGAAAATGAAGGCGCTGGCCGCCGCCGGCCGCATCACCCTGGTGACGCCCTATCAGCTCGACTCGCTGGACGGCGAGAACGGAAAGCTGAGCGCGGTGATCGTCAAGGATCTCGACGGCAATACGCGCAGCCTGACAGCCGATCATCTCCTGGCGTTCTTCGGCTTGGCGCAGAATCTCGGACCGATCGCGCAATGGGGGCTGAATCTCGAACGCAATCTGATCAAGGTCGATCCGGCGACGTGCATGAGTTCGGCCGCGGGCATCCATGCGATCGGCGACATCGCGACCTATCCTGGCAAACTCAAGCTGATCCTGAATGGGTTCGCCGAAGCCGCGACGGCCGCGCATGCGCTGCATGGCCGCGTCCATCCTGGCGAGGCGCTGCATTTCGAGTATTCGACCAGCAAGGGCGTCACCGGCATCGCCGGCTGAGTGCGCGCGCGCCAGCCGATCCTCAACCGGATGGGGGCGACTCCGCGGCGGGCTCGGGCATCAAGGGGACCAGGCAGGTGACGGCCGTGCCGTGGCCGCCATCCGATTCGAGAATGACGCTGCCGCCATGCAGTTCGACGATCCGTCGCACCAGGCTGAGACCCAGCCCGGCGCCGGGCGAACGCTGCTCGACCTTCGACACGCGTTCGAACTCGCGAAACACGCGTTCATGATCCTTGCTCGCTATTCCGACTCCGGTATCCGTGACGACGAGCGCCGCCATGGTCGCCGAATGGCGCCGCGCGCCCAGCGTCACGCTGCCTCCCGCCGGGGTGAACTTGATCGCATTGGAGATCAGATTGCACAGCGCCTGTTTGAGGCGACGGCCATCGGCATTCAGATTCAAGCCCGGCTCGACCACATCCACGTATAGGCCAAGATCCACGCTGCGGGCCCAATCCGACATGATCTGAACGCAGTTCTCGAGCAGGCCCTGCGCTTCGGTCGGCTGGCGCTCGAGCTGCAGCCGGCCCGCCTCGATCGAGGCGAGGTCGAGGATGTCGTTGATGATCGTGAGTAGCCGATGTGACGCCGTGATGATGTCGCGGCAATACTCGATCTGGCGCGGGTTGAGATCGCCGAAATAGCGTTTTTCGAGGATCTCGGCGAAGCCGATGATCGTGTTGAGCGGCGTGCGCAACTCGTAGCTGACGGAGGAGATGAATTCGGATTTTAGACGATCCGCCATCTCCAGCGCCGAGGCGCGCTCGCGCAGCGCCTCCTCGACACGCGTCGTGTCGGTCACATCAGCATAGCTCAACAGCACCGCGCCGTCGGGCAGCGGCACCGAGCTCAGCTCGAGCACGATCCCGTCGCCGCGCTCCGCGCGCTCGCGTCGCGGCGTGCGATCCGTCAGCCGCGCGACCAGCCGATCGCGCTCCACTTCCCAGGGCTCCTCGCCGACGTAGTAGGCGCGCGTCTGATCGACGAGCTCGGCGATGTGCGGCTCGTCGGCCACCGCGCCATCGGCGAAGCCCCACATGCGCTGAAAAACGGGGTTCGACAGCTTGAGCCGGCCATCGGAGCCGACCACGGCGATCCCTTCCTGGAGATTGTCGATCGTCTCGCGCTGCACCGCGATCAGCGTGTTGTACGACCGCTCGAGCACGAGATTGTCGGTCACGTCTTCGTAGGTGAGCAGCAGCCCGCCGAGCGGGTGGGGAATGACGCGCGCGCGCAGCGTCGTGCCGTCGGGGATGTAGATCAACTCCTCGAGCGGCTCGATCAAGGCGGTGAACATGCGGATTCGCTGGCGCTTGAAGTCGCGGAAATCGGCGTATTCGGGGAGGCGACGATGCGATCGCAGCTCCTCCAGCACGGTCGCGATGTCGGGTTCGGCGCGCAGCCAATCCTCGTCCAGCCGCCACAGCTGCGCATAGGGCGTGTTGAAGAATTTGAGCCGCGTATCGGCGCCGAAGATGGCGATGGCGGTCTGGAGATTCTCGAGGACATTGGCCTGTGCGGCGTCCACTCGCCGCAGCTCGGCCTCGAGCTCTTCGCGCTCGGTCGTATCGATCGCGATGCCGATCGTGCCGCCATCGGGCAGCGGCGCTTCGGTGATGTCCAACAGACGCCGCGCCCCGCGGACCACGACATGCAGCGCCGCGCTCTGCGGCGTGTTCACGGTGTGTGAGGTCCGCGCCAGGACGAGCGCATGGTCCGCGACCTGCGGCCCGCCGAGCATGCGGCCCTCGGCGATCGCGCGATCGACGCTGGTGTCGACGGCGGCTGCGAAAGCCGGGTTGCAGTAGCTCATCGAAAGATCTGCCGCGCGGCGCCAGACCGGCACGACCAGCCGGTCGAGAGCGTCGGCGAGCCCTCTGCGTTCGGCCTCGAGTTCCGCGCCGCGGCGTTGCGCGGCGTCGAGTGCATGTTCGAGCCGCTTGATCTCGGCCGCTGCGACGTTGGCGGCCGCAGCTGCGCTGGCCTGGGATTCACGCAGCCGATGATCGGCCGCCGCCGCGATCACGGCATAACGCCGGCGGTACGCCCAGATCGTCCAGCCAAGCGCGATCGCGGCTCCCGCGGCCACGAACCACCCGAGTTGTGCCTCTACCATAGGGGCACAACTCTAGGTGATCGGCCGGCCAAGGAACAAGCGATGGCCGCCGCCTTCGGTCGGTTTCAGTAGCGGTAATGGTCCGGCTTGAACGGGCCCGTCGTCGCGACGCCGATGTAGTCCGACTGCGCCTTGGTGAGCTGGGTCAGCTTGACGCCGATCTTCTCCAGATGCAGCGCCGCGACCTTCTCATCGAGATGCTTGGGCAGCGTGTAGACCTTCTTGGCGTATTTCGCATTGTCGCGATTGGTCCACACCTCGATCTGCGCCAGGGTCTGGTTTGAGAACGAGCTCGACATCACGAAGCTCGGATGCCCCGTGCCGTTGCCGAGATTCACGAGCCGCCCCTCGGAGAGCAGGATGATCCGCTTGCCGTCCGGGAATTCGACCTCGTCGACCTGCGGCTTCACGTTGCTCCATTTGTAGTTCTTGAGCGAAGCGACCTGTATCTCGCTGTCGAAATGACCGATGTTGCACACGATCGCGCGGTGCTTCATGCGGCGCATGTGCTCGATCGTGATGACATCGACATTGCCGGTGGCGGTGACGAAGATGTCGGCGCGCGTCGCCGCGTCTTCCATCGTCGTGACCTCGTAGCCTTCCATTGCCGCCTGCAGCGCGCAGATCGGATCGACCTCGGACACCATCACGCGGCAACCGGCCTGACGCAGGCTGGCGGCCGAGCCCTTGCCGACATCGCCGAAGCCCGCGACCATCGCGACCTTGCCCGACATCATGACGTCGGTGCCGCGCCGGATGCCGTCGACCAGCGATTCACGGCAGCCATAGAGATTGTCGAATTTCGACTTGGTCACGGAGTCGTTGACGTTGATCGCCGGCCACAACAGGCGGCCTTCCTTCTCCATGATGTAGAGGCGATGCACCCCGGTCGTGGTCTCCTCGGTGACGCCGCGGATGTTCTTGCCCAGCGACGCGTACCAGCCCGGCTTCTCCTTGTTGGTCTTCTTGATCGAGGCGTAGAGGACCTCCTCCTCCTCGTTGGTCGGCTTGGCGACCAGCGACGGATCCTTCTCGGCCCGTGCGCCGAGATGGACCAGCAGGGTCGCGTCGCCGCCATCGTCGAGGATCATGTTCGGCGTGCCGCCATCGGCCCATTCGAAGATGCGATGGGTGTAGTCCCAGTAATCGACCAGCGACTCGCCCTTGATTGCGAAGACCGGAATTCCGGCGGCGGCGATCGCCGAGGCGGCGTGATCCTGGGTCGAATAGATGTTGCACGAGGCCCAGCGGATGTCGGCGCCGAGCGCCTGCAGCGTCTCGATCAGCACGGCGGTCTGGATCGTCATGTGCAGAGAGCCCGCGATCCGCGCGCCCTTGAGCGGCTTGCTCGGCCCGTACTCGCCGCGGATCGCCATCAGGCCAGGCATTTCCGTCTCGGCCATCGCGATTTCCTTGCGGCCCCACTCGGCCAGCTTGATGTCAGCGACGCGAAAATCATTGGCGATGGCCATGGAACGGCTCCTAAAACGGGCGGCAACGGGGGGAACCCGGGTCGGCGGACCCGGACAGCCGCGCCTGATAACAGCCCCCCGGCAGGGGTTCAAGAGTCGGACGTCGTTAACGGCCTCTCACCATCCCGAGGCGATCACCCAACACCAGAAGGGGAACTCAGCGATGACGGATTTCTTCGGCCAGCCGGAGCCCGGCGCCACCCGACCATTCAGCCGCGCCACCCGCGCCGCCGGGCTCGTCTTCGTCTCCGGCCACTCCGCGCCGCATGATCCGCCCCGCGGCATCCATCGCGGTGAGACGGCGCAGGCGCAGGTCCGCGAGTCGATCGCCGTCATCGCCGGCATCCTGCGCGACGCGGGCAGCAGCCTGGAGCGCATCGTCCAAGTCACCATGCTGATCACCGATCCCGCCGATTACGCGGCCTGCAATGAGGAATATGTGAAGCACTTCCCCGGCGGCCTGCCGGCCCGCCACACCGCGCGCTTCGGCGTCCCCACCGACGCCAAGGTCGCCTTCGCGTGCATCGCGCTGGCAGACGAATGAGTGGACTGGCGCCTGTTCGCGAGCGATAGGCGGGTGTCTCTGAGTGCGTCGGACGCACCGGCGGCGCGTGCAGCACCACCCCCACCCCGACCTTCCCCCGCAAGGGGGGCAGGGAGTTCGATTGTATTCGGCGCGCTGGGACTGACTCCCTCCCCCAATCGCTGCGCTCCGGGGGAGGGGCCGGGACCGCTTCCAATTCGGATCCTGCGCCACCCATCACACCGCCGGCTTCGGATCGAGGCGGTGGACCAGGAGCAAGGCGAGGAGCAGCACCGGCAGCAGGATCGCGAAGCTGGCGCGAATGCCGAATTGCTGCGCCGCGAATCCCATCAATGCGGGGACACCGAGCATGATCAGGCTCATCACCATGGTCACCGATGTGACGTTTTCGGATGCCGGCCTGCCGCCAATACGCGCCGCGGCGGAGATTGTCAGCGGATAGATCACGCAGATCCCGATGCCCAGAAATCCAAATCCGACCATCGCCTGGAATAGATCGCGTGCGGTCAAGACGAGGCCGAGCCCCAGCATCGCGACGCAGAGCAGCGCAGCGGCGAGACGCACCGGCCCGAAGCGCTCGACCAGAGCGTCGCCAAACAGGCGACCCGTCGACAGCATGAGCAGGAAGGCCGGCAAACTCAGGGCCTCGACCCAGCCAGGCACCGTGAAGCTGTCGCGCATGAAGATCACCGACCAGGTCCTGACGGTCGCGTCTGCCATCACACCGGCAAGCGCGATTCCGACCAGGAGAAGCGTCGCCACACGCGGCACCACGAATAGCCGCTTCGCGACCGCCCCGGCATGGGCGCGCGGCGCGGATGCACGCATGGGTCAGATGAGCAGGACGGCGACCGCCAGGACGAGCGGCAGCACGAGCCCGAGATGCATCGCCGGGACGAGCGCTGCGCCACGCGCGGCGGCGCCGACGATCGACGCCGCCAGGAATCCAGATCCCCACATGCCATGGCATCGAACCATCACACGCTCGCCGCACGATGCCTCGACCCGGTCGGCCTCGACATTCATGGCGACATTGGCCAGCGCGAAGCTCAAGCCGTAGGCGAACATCGCCACGAATGCGATCGCTGGCCGGGACGCCAGAGCGATCAGCAGCGTCATCACCGAGATCAAGGGAATACAGATCGAGAGCAGCCGCTTCGTACCGACACGCTCGATGAGGAAACTCGCGATTACGTAGCTGGTCAACGCGCCGATCGGCTGGCCGAGCAGAGTCCATCCAAGATCGCCCGCGCTCAGGCCCAGCCCGGCCTGGATATCGGGTATGCGCGGAAACAATCCGCCACCCGCGAAAGCCTGCACGATTAACACGATCATGATCGTGGCGCGCGGCGAGAATCGCGCGGCTCCTGCTCGAGCCCGGGCCGAGTAGATCGACAATGAGTGGCGTCCCGCCTCCAAGCGTCGCAATCGCGATTGCGGCCCGAGGCTACATCAGAAGCGGCCATACGCTACGAGCTCCAGATCACCGCCTGGACTGAGCAGCAACGACCCAACGACCGTGGGTTTGCACCGGGTCAGATCCAACGGTCAGGCGTAAGCCTTGGCTACCCAGCACCATTTCCCGCAACGGCATTTCTCCGAGACCGCCGCCGCTCACGTGGTAGCTTCGCCGCATGCGCCACCGGCATCTCGATCTCCCTGATGACGTCTACCCGGTCGCAGCCGTCCACTCGATCCTGGAGCGGGGCGGCGCGTCCGACATCTATCGCCTGCTGGCGGTACTGCGCCGCGATCCCTATGGGGACGCCGCATCGGCGGTCGAGCGGGCGATCTCGACCTCCAACGTCTATGGTTACCCAACCCTCCTACGGCTTTGCCTCGAGCGATTCCGTAGCGAGGGCACGTCCCGGACGGGCGCGGCGAGCGATGGCCGGGCTGCCTGAGGAATTCGACTGGGACGAGCTGCTTCGCGCGGCCGCTGTGCTGCAGGGCCTGCTGCCTGACGCCGTTCTCGTCGGCGACAGCGCAGCGGCACTGATCGCCGACCATCGCGTCTCCCGCGACATAGACTTCACGTTGGACGATCTACGCTCACGCTTCGACGCACTGCTCGAACAGCTCGAGGCGCGCGACGACTGGGTCACCGCACGCTATCGCAAGCCGCTGCTGATCCCCGGCTCCTTGTCCGGCGTCGAGACCGGCCTTCGTCAACTGCGTCGTACCGCGCCGCTGGAGACAACGACAGTCGCCACAAGATGGGGCGCGGTGCGCGTACCCACACCGGAAGAACTCTTGCGCATCAATTGCTGGCTCGCGCTGACCCGCAATCAGACTCGCGACTACCTCGATATTGTCGCATTGGCGCAGATTCTCGGCGATACGCGCAGCGTTGCCGCGTTGACGCTGTTCGACGAACTCTATCGCGATCTCTACCGCGCCGACACCGGCCGGGACGTCTCGCCCCTGCTACAGCTCGCCCGGCAGCTCGCCGATCCCAACCCGGAGGATCGCGACTGGATGGACCTTGGCGCCTACAAGAATCTGCGTGATCCCTGGCGTTCCTGGGACTGCGTCCGTCAGGCCTGCGGCCGACTCTCGACGGACCTGATCGCATCCCGAACATAGACCCGCACCGAGAACCGCGTGCCGCCACCAGCATCACGCCAGCGCATTGAAATCGTCGACCACGACATCCCGCCCGCCACCAAATGCACCTGGTAGGCGCGCACATCTTCCACATCGAACCGATCGGGCGGCTTGCCAAAATGCCGGCTGAACCTCGCGAGCGCGTAAACGTAAGATTGCTGCGTCGCTGGCGACAGATTGCGGATGGTCATGTCTTCGATCATCCGTCGGCGAAGAGGGCTCATGGCAGCCATCTGGGCATCATCTGTCCTCGGGTTGGGCTTCGACACCACAACCCAAGCAGACAGGAGAGCGCTCACGCCAATCGTGCCACCCCAGTACCGCGACAGCGGTTTAGTTCAATCGGCACTATAGTCACTTTGTCGGAGATCCACCTGGTTCAGAGAGACGTATAGGTTTCGGAGATGCGTTATGCTTTGCGAGGATATGAGCGGGCATAGCCAATGAAACTGCCTCCGATGCGAGAGAAAGGCCCACACTCATGATCGCAAGCACCAGGCACTACGTCTCATATGCATGGAATTTCTTATTTAATCACGAAGTTAGCCCACTTCGTAACATTCCCGACGTAGCCATTCGGCATTCTGTTTTGCAGGCGTTGGGATCGATGTGGGCAATTAGTTTTTCGCTTGCGATCGGAAGCTACACGTTCCTTGCTGCGAGCTTGTTGGGGCACACTGTTTTGATAGGCGCCGCAGCGATTACGGTCGCAACCCTCACGACCGCTGCGGTGAAACCTCGTGTGTTCCTTGGATCTGGTCGCCGCCATGATGGCGAGCACGAATAAGCGTTGTGACTTTGGCGGCTCACCAATTGGCTGGCAGGACAGCCATATGTTGCATTGCTCCGATCCAGGCCCAGTGGGACCGGCGGATATTCCTTGGCTCAGACCTCATCGCTTATTCGGCCCGACGCATCATTTCTTAGACTGAGCTGGGAGTTAGGATTGTGCAGGTACTGATTATCGGCGCCAGCAAGGGAATTGGGCTGGAGACGACTCGCCAAGCGCTTAAG
>Ga0163144_10000408_pt1 | contig 98963 bp, 96 predicted proteins | sample OliLak19BULKMAT1_FD_123175 | JGI IMG/M metagenome (GOLD analysis project Ga0163144, IMG submission 123175) | Freshwater microbial mat bacterial communities from Lake Vanda, McMurdo Dry Valleys, Antarctica - Oligotrophic Lake LV.19.BULKMAT1 | ecosystem: Environmental > Aquatic > Freshwater >...
GCCGAACTTCTTCGCCGTTACCACTGTCAGTGCCGCCGTCAACGTCGTCTTCCCATGGTCAACGTGACCGATCGTCCCCACATTCACGTGTGGCTTCGTTCTTTCAAATTTTGCCTTGGACATTACTACCCCCTGAGAAAGGACCGATTGCGTCGAGTTGGCGCGGCCGCAAAACTAGTTTAAAAAACATGGAGCCCATAACCGGAATCGAACCGGTGACCTCTTCCTTACCAAGGAAGTGCTCTACCGACTGAGCTATATGGGCGGCTGTCTGTGGACTCCGCATCGCGAAACCCTTCATAAAGCATTGGCCCAGCCCCAGCCCGAAAACCCCCGCTCCATGGAGCGGGTGATGGGAATCGAACCCACACCATCAGCTTGGAAGGCTGAGGTTCTACCATTGAACTACACCCGCCGGCTGTTAAGACTGAGCGAGCCCGCACCCCGCAAACGGTGGTGGAGGGGGTAGGATTCGAACCTACGAAGGCAGAGCCGGCAGATTTACAGTCTGCTCCCGTTGACCGCTTGGGTACCCCTCCAAAACGGTAGCCGGAAATTGTCGTAAGTTGAGCTGCCTCTGTCAACGGTGAATTGCTGTTTGGAGCAAGATTTCATCGCGGACCGTCACTGAACCCGACTTTCGCTCATCCAGCACGGGCTTCCGCACCCTATTATGGCGCCCGCTTCGTCTTCGCTTTGGCCTTGGTCTTCGCTTTGGCCTTGGTCTTCGCTTTGGGCCTGGCCTTGGCCTGCGACACTTTGGGCTTCGTGGTGGATTTTGCGGGTTTGTCTGCCGTCGGCGGTTTCTCGGCCTTCGGCTTCGCCGCCTTGGCCGGCTTCGGAGCCGGCGTGGCCTGTTTACGGCCGCGCCCGAAGGCCGGCTTGGCCGTCAGCAGCAGTTCCTGGCACTGCTCGAGGGTCAACGCAGCCGGCTCCTGATCTTTCGGGATCCTGGCGTTCTTGCTGCCATCCGTTACATACGGCCCGAAGCGGCCATTCAGCACCCGGATGTGCGTGTCGGGGAAGATTTTAAGTTCGCGGGCCGCATCCGCCAGCTTCTTGGCTTCGATCAGTTCCAGCGCGCGATCGAGGGTCAGCGTGTACGGGTCGTCCTCCACCTTTAGCGAGACAAATTTGTCGCCGTGACGGATATAGGGGCCGAATCGCCCGATGTTGGTCGACACTGCAATTCCGTCCGGTGAGGCGCCGAGTTGACGCGGCAGTTTGGTCAGCGCCATCGCCTCGTCAAGTGTAATGGTATCGATGCGCTGACCGGGCCGCAGCCCGAAGAATTTCGGTTTCGCGCTCTCGTCGTCCGGGTCGCCAATGGCGACGTAGGGTCCGTAACGCCCCATCCGGGCCGACACCGGCAGGCCGGAGACCGGGTCGATGCCGAGCTGACGGGCCTGGGTGGCTTCTTTGCGCGAAACGCTGGCTTCCTTGTCCTCGACCGTTTCCTTGAACGGCTTCCAGAACTCCTGCAGCAGCGGGATCCATTCCTTTTCGCCGCGCGACACCGCGTCAAGTTCATCTTCGAGCCGGGCGGTGAAGTCATAATCGACGTAATGGCCGAAGTGATTCGTCAGGAAGTTGTTCACAATGCGGCCGATGTCGGTCGGGCGGAACCGCTTCTTGTCGAGTTCGACGTAGTCCCGCTGAATCAGCGTGGAAATAATCGATGCATAGGTCGAAGGCCGGCCGATGCCAAATTCCTCGAGGGTCTTGACCAGGCTCGCTTCCGAATAGCGCGGCGGTGGCTCAGTGAAATGCTGATCGACCCGCACCCCGTCGAGTTTGACCTTCTCGCCCTCACGGAGGGCCGGCAGCGCCCCTTCTTCGGCCGTCTCCTCGTCCTGGCTCTCAGCGTAGACGGCCATGAAACCGGGCTCTGCGATGGTCATGCCGGTGGCGCGGAACACCGCGTCGCCCTCGGACTTCAGCTCAGCGGCGACGGCATCAATGACGGCCGGATTCATCTGGCAGGCCACCGTCCGTTTCCAGATCAGTTCATAGAGCTTGAACTGGTCGGGCGCGAGGTATGCTTTGATTTCCCTCGGCGTCCGCAGCACGGACGTCGGCCGGATCGCCTCGTGGGCCTCCTGCGCGTTCTTCGATTTCGTCTTGTACGCATGCGCCTTGGCCGGCAGCGCCTGGGCACCGTATTCGCGCAGGATGAAGTCGCGCAGTTCGTCGAGCGCTTCGTTGCCGAGGTTCAGCGAGTCCGTCCGCATGTAGGTGATCAGACCTTCGGACCCGCCCCCGACGTCGATACCTTCATACAGCTGCTGGGCCACACGCATGGCGCGCTGGGCCGTGAAGCCGAGTTTGCGCACGGCCTCCTGCTGCAGTGTTGAGGTGAGGAAGGGCGGCGCCGGATTGCGCTTGCGCTGTTTCTTTTCGACCGACTGGACCGTGAAGCTGCCGTCGGTGCCGGCCATGATGCCGGCCTGCACTGCTTCCGCCTGTTGCTGGTCGGTGATCGAAAACTGCTTCATCTTCTCGCCGCCGAACTGGGCGAGCTTGGCCGTGAAGCTACCGGCGGCGGCCGTCATATCGGCGTCAACCGTCCAGTATTCACGTGGAATGAATTTCTCAATCTCGGCTTCACGCTCGCAGATCAGACGCAGGGCAGGGCTCTGCACCCTTCCGGCTGACAGACCGCGCCGAATCTTCTTCCACAAGAGCGGCGACAGGTTGAAGCCAACAAGGTAGTCGAGCGCACGACGCGCCTGCTGGGCGTTCACCAGATCGGTGGAGATTTCGCGCGGATTGGCCACAGCTTCGGCAATCGCGCGCGGCGTGATCTCGTGAAAGATCACGCGGCAGACCTTCTTGCCTTCGAGCGCTTTCCGCTCCTTCAGGATCTCGAGGATGTGCCAGGAGATCGCCTCTCCCTCGCGGTCCAAGTCGGTCGCGAGGTAGAGTTCGTCGGCCTTGCGGGCAGACTTGGTGATCGCATCGACGTGCTTGGCGTTCTTTTCAATGACCTCGTAGGTCATCTCAAAATTATGCTCGGTGTCGACTGCACCCTCTTTGGGCATCAGGTCGCGGACGTGCCCGTAGGAAGCGAGCACGTCGTAACCTGGCCCCAGGTACTTCTTGATCGTCGTCGCCTTTGCCGGTGACTCGACAATGACCAATTTATGTCCCATCGGACTGAAATGAATCCTAACGTTGAGCGAACTGGAAAGTAGCGCTGGAGGAGGCCGTTTTCCGCCTAGTGCAGAAAACCATAGGCCCCTTCATTGACGAGGTCTTCCATTGAGAAGTAAGCCTCTTCCTGTCCAGGCATGTTGAACAGCACCATCAGGACGATCCATTTGAGCTGTTCGACATCGACATTGTCGGAGTCCAGCGCCATAACGCGCTCTATCACCAGTTCTCGCGTGGTCGACGCCAGCACACCGGTGGACTCGAGGTACAACAGGAAACCCTGGCAGTCCGGGTCGAGCTTCAGCTGCTCTTCGCTCGAGAAGCAGCGATGGGAAGTCGGCTGCTCAAGCACGGTCTCGGCGACATTGTCATGGTTCCAGGCCAGGTCCTTCAGCCAGTCCAGCGCGCGCCGCACGACGCCTGAATCGAAGCCGGCTTCACGCAGCGAGCCGCGGAGTCGATCGTGGTCGTCGAGGATGTCGGCATCGTCGTCCGCGAAATGCTCGAAGATATAAATTAGAACGTCTATCACAGTGTGATTCATGGTTCGTCTCGGGGCGAAGCTGGCGGCGATTCACTGTGTGAGGGCATTTTCGCGGAGCCCACTCGCGCCAACGGACGATTGGTTGTGCGTGCTGTGCACGGACTACGGGCTCAAGCGGGAAACATGCCAGTACGGACATAGGCTCCGCCGCCGGCGGCTCGAACTACTCCCTTCATCTCAAGCGCGGTCAGGATGGATGAAACCTCTGGGGCCGTCAATCCGCTCTCGTCGATGATGAGATCGATGCCTCGCGGTACAAAGTCGCAGTGCTCATAGACCCGGCGTTGGTCATCGGACAGGGTTGGTGGGGCTTTGTTCACGCTGCCCGGGACGGCCATGACCACGTTCGAACCGGTGCGCGGCGTGAAGCCCCGCAACTCGGCCAGGATATCAGCCGCGCTCTCGGTCAGCACGGCGCCGTCCCGTAACAACGCGTGACAGCCCCGGCTCAACGGGTTGTGAATGGAGCCCGGCATGGCAAATACCTCCCGCCCCTGCTCCAGCGCATGCCGGGCGGTCACGAGCGAGCCGCTCGTCAGCGCGGCTTCCACCACCAGCGTGCCAAGCGCGAGCCCGCTGATGATCCGGTTGCGGCGTGGAAAATGCGCCGGCGCCGGACGCTGTCCAAGCGGGAACTCCGAAACCAGGGCGCCTTCTGCCCGCACCCGATCAGCCAGAGTCCGATGGGCCGTGGGGTAGATGCGGTCGATGCCACAGCCGAACACTGCGAGCGTGGAAGCGGGTTGCCCGAGGGCGCCTTCGTGCGCAGCCCCGTCTACGCCGATGGCCAAGCCGCTGGTGATCGTCAAGCCGCAGCCGGCAAGCGTGCGCGCCAACTCCCGGGCGGCATCACAGGCGGCCGGCGTTGCGCGTCGACTGCCGACGATGGCGACCTGGGGCGCGGCGAGCAGCGGCGCACGGCCGGCAACGAACAGCACCGGGGGCGCTGAGAACGTGTTGGCCAACAAGGCGGGGTAGTCAATGCCGCCCAGCACGAGCAGGTGCCGATCGGGTGCCGTCAACCATTCGCAGGTACGCTCTCCGTCCGCCCAGTCGGGAGTCATCGCGTAGCGACTCAGCAGCTTGCGCACGGCGACAAACAGGGCCGGGCGCCGGGTGTTGGTGGCTACCAGCTCGCCGAGGCCGCTCAGGCCCGCAGCCAGCCGATCGGGCCTCGCGTGGAGGGCCGCGTGCAGCACCGCGATGAAAAATGCCGTGTCGATGTCCAGTCCGTTGTCCATCGGCTGGCATCGTAACGCGCCTCGAGGGCGCGTTTCACCGGGGGCGGAAGATCAGGGGTTGCCGACTTTATCCAGCACGTGAATCGGGCGCTGGGTGTTCATCACCAACCCATAGCTGACCGCATCGAAGCTGCGAAATATCAGCAGTTCCCCTGCGCGCTCCTCCGGTAGCTGCACTCTGACCGGCGTCCCGCCGATGCGCTCCCCGAGCGCCTTGTCAACCACCAGCTTCGCGTCCCGGACATCGTTCGCCACGCCATCAAAGAAACGACCAACGCTGGACGGGTTCTCGAGTTCCTGACGCTTCTGGTCTTCGAGCCGCCTGCGATGTGCCATTTCAGTCCCGATGGGATCGGTGATTTCCTGCCCCGCCTGGAAAATTGCCAGCACATGGCCCGGTTCGAGGCCGTCCACAGTTCCTTTATTAATGACCACCACATGGTGCTGGCCAATCTGCGATACCCCGTCGATGACCGAAATGATGCGGCCCTGGACTTCGCTGCCCGGTGCCCGCGGCACGAAATCAGGATATTCATCGAGTTCCTGTGGCATCAGACGATCGCCTTTCAGGACTTCCCGATTCGTCCAGGTCAGCACCCCGGTCGCCGGATCGCCCAGCTTGTGCAGTTGCATATCCGCCACGTGCAGTGCTTCATAGCCAAGAATGGCGCCGGTATCCGGGTCTTTGTACGCGCCGCCCGGACGAAACACGCTGTACTCGCTGACGGGGTTCTCAGCCAGCCCGCGCACGTAGACGCGGCCGCCACTGCCCACCGCCAGGTGATCGTCCTGGCTGCCAACCACATAGGCCGCGGCATCGATCTCGGCTTCGGTGACGACCTTGGGGCGGCTCAGGAACTGATGAATCGCGTCGAGCGGAATCGGCGGTATAGCGTCGTCGTGCGCGTATTCACGGACCGTCGGGGACAGCTTCACATTGCGCCCGCCAGGCATGCCACCGCGCGTCAGACTCAAAATGGGCTTGCCGTCCTGATACGTGAGCGAGATCAGGTCACCCGGGTAAATCAGGTGCGGATTGGCGATTTGCGGGTTTACCTGCCAGATATCCGGCCACTGCCACGGGTGCGTAAGAAAGCGGCCGGCGATGTCCCATAGGGTGTCGCCGCGCACCACGGTGTGGTTCTGCGGATGGGCAGGATTCAGCGTCACTTCGTCAGCCGAAGCGGCAGCCAGAAAGCCAGCCAAGCACATAGAAATTAGAAATTTTCTATGCATATCAATGCTCTTATGCGCGTAGGTTAATGTAGTTTAGCAGAAAACTCCCAGAATACGACTGCTCCGTCCAGTCCTTTGCCGAATGGGTAAATCGTGTTGAAAAATCAGTGCCTTATCCCTATCCTTCAGGAAGACTTAAGAGACCGGATCGACCATGGCGCTTTTGGAAATCCTGCATTACCCCGACCCCCGACTGCGCACGGTCGCGAAACCCGTCTCCGTATTCGGGGACGACGTGCAGCGTATCGTCGCCGACATGTTCGAAACGATGTATGCAGCGCCCGGCATCGGGCTCGCTGCAACCCAAGTGAACATCGGCCAGCGCATTGTCGTCACTGACACCTCGCGCGACGGCAGCGATCCACGCTGCTTCATCAATCCGCAGATCATCGAATTGCGCGGCGTTGAGCAGATGGAAGAAGGTTGCCTGTCGGTGCCTGACGTGTTCGAAATTGTCGAACGCGCCGAATGGGCCAAGGTTCAGGCATTCGACCAACACGGCACGCCGTTTGACGTTGAACTCGACGGACTGCTGGCCGTGTGCGTGCAGCACGAAATCGATCATCTGGACGGCAAGCTGTTCGTCGATCATCTCTCGCTGCTGAAGCGCTCGCGCATTCGTCGCAAATTCGAGAAGGCACAGAAGCTGGCGCTGTGATCGCCGCGGGTGCCGCGCACCGGTATCCGTCGCGATGCGCTCCACAATGAAAGACCAGGCGCGGCGCACCACGTCGCGCGCAACATGCGCCCATTGAAAACCATCTTTGCAGGCACGCCTGCGTTCGCCGTTCCGTCGCTGCATGCGCTGCTCGGGCATGCGGGCATACAGATCGTGGCCGTATACACCCAGCCCGATCGACCGGCCGGGCGCGGCCAGGCCTTGCGTGAAAGCGAGGTCAAGCAGGCGGCCATCCAGCATGGCCTGCCAATTGAACAGCCGGCTTCGATGCGCGATCCGGCGGCCCAACAGCGCTTTATCGATCACGGCTGCGAACTGCTGGTCGTCACGGCTTATGGTCAGATCCTGCCGCCCACCGTCCTCGATGCACAGAGTCACGGCGCGCTGAACGTTCATGCGTCCCTGCTGCCGCGCTGGCGTGGCGCGGCTCCGATTCAGCGCGCCCTGATGGCCGGTGACAGTGAAACCGGCATCACGATCATGCGCATCGTCGAACGACTCGATGCTGGCCCGATGCTGGTACGTACCCCTATGCCGATTGCGGCTGACGACACCGGCGGCAGCCTGCACGACAAGCTCGCGGCGCTTGGCGGCCGAGCCTTGCACGTGGCCCTTGATGGGTTGCTGGCCGGCACGCTCGAGGAAGTCATGCAGGACGAAGCGCTGGTCACGTATGCGAAAAAGATTGAGCGCCCGGATCGCACCGTCGACTGGACACACAGCGCCGACGCACTGGCGCGTCAGGTACGCGCGCTCAATCCCGCGCCGTTGGCCGTCGCCAACCTCGCCGGGATAACGCTGAACGTTCTCGCCGCGCGCGCGAGCGCCCGCGGTCACGCCGCGATGCCCGGCAGTCTCATCGATGCCAATGACGCGGGCTTACTCGTCGCCTGCGGCCGTGGCGCCCTGCTGCTGACGCAGCTTCAGCCCGCCGGCAAGCGCGCGATGACTGCGCGCGAATTCCTCAACGGTTACAGCAAGCACCTGCCACATTGAAAGCGCCGGCTGCACAATCACCGCGCGCACTGGTCGCGCGGGTCCTGATGGGCGTCATCCACGACGGTGTTGCGCTCGACCGCGAAATCGACAGCGCGCGACGCCTCACGCCGGATGTGCGCGATCAGGCTTTGATCCAGGAATGCGCCTACGGCGTGCTTCGCCATTACCATGCGCTACAGCGACGACTGGCGCAGCTGGTGGAGCGTTCGCTGAAGAAGCGCGATGGCGTCGTCGAAATGCTGCTGTTGAGCGGGCTCTACCAGCTGTTCGAACTGCAGATGCCCGAACACGCGGTGGTCGATGCGTCCGCCGCGGCGTGTCGCAGCCTCGACAAGCCCTGGGCGTCGGGGCTGGTCAATGCAATATTGCGGAACGCCTTGCGCCAACGCGCGCACCATACGCCGCCCGCTGCAGCTGAACCCGAAGCGTTCTGGAACCACCCGCAGTGGTTGATCGAACTGCTGCAGGTGGCATGGCCGGAACACTGGCAGCAGGTGCTGACGGCCAGCGCCAGGCGCCCGCCGTTCAGCCTGCGCGTGAACCGCCGGCGCGTTGCGCGGGATGTTTATCTGGCGCAACTGCGGGAGGCCGGCATCGGAGCGCACGCGCTGCCTCATTGCGGCGATGGCATCGTGCTCGATGCGCCATTGCCGGTAGCGGCTCTCCCCGGCTTCAACGACGGCCTGGTCTCCGTCCAGGACGGCGCTGCCCAGCTCGCCGCCTCCTTGCTGGAGGTTGAAAATGGTCAGCGCGTGCTCGATGCCTGCGCGGCTCCTGGCGGCAAGACGATGCACCTGCTGGAAATTGCCGATCTTGACCTTACCGCACTTGATATCGACACCGAACGACTCGCGCGCGTCGCGCAGAATGCGCAACGCGTGGGTCTCGAATGCCGCCGCGTGAAGGGCGATGCTGCGGCGCCGGCAGGCTGGTGGGACGGCCTTCCCTACGACCGCATTCTGCTAGATGCCCCCTGTTCGGCCACCGGCGTCATGCGTCGTCACCCGGATATCAAGCTGCACCGTCGCGCCTCGGATCTCCCGCTGCTCGCAGCCCGACAAGCCGCGATCATCGATGGCTTGTGGCCGCTGTTGCGCCCGGGCGGTAAGCTTTTGTATGCGACCTGCTCCATCCTGCCGCAGGAAAACGACCAGGTGCTCGCGGCGGCCCTGCAGCGCCATCCCGATGCGCAGGTGAACCGGCTCCCTGTCGACTGGGGCCACGCCACGCAACACGGCCGCCAGATTCTCAGCGGTGAACATGATATGGACGGCTTTTATTACTGCGTCATCGAGAAAATCGCGCATGTCTGAACGGGTCCACCGGCGTCGCTGGCTGCTGTGCCTACTGCTCGCGATCCTGTGGCCGGCCGTCGCGTTCGCCCGCAACATCACGGTCGAAAGCGTCGCCTCCCGCGTCGAGGACGGGCGCTTCATCGTGGATGCACGGCTCGACGTGAAACTGAACCCGAACACGAGCGAGGCACTGGAGAATGGCATCACGCTCCAGTTCGAACTCGAATCGAGACTGCTGCGGCCCCGCCGCTTCTGGTGGGACGCGCAGGTCACGACCACGAAGCGCCGCTTCCTGCTGGCGCGACATGCGCTCGCTGACGGGTACACCCTGACCGGGCCTGACGCCGAGCACCAGCAGACATTCAAGGATGTCGGCGCCGCGCTCGCGGCACTCGGCGACGTGCAGGGGTTCGTGGCGGATGACGCGATCAGCGAGCAACCTGCGAAGCAGTATCGGGGCCGGCTGCGCCTGCGGCTGGACATCGAAGCCCTGCCCGCGCCATTGCGGCCCATCGCCTATATATCGCCGGGCTGGCGGCTGTCGTCCGGCTGGTATGAATGGGTGTTCGTGCCGTGAAGCCACGTCTCGCGGTCGCGACGTCGGTAGGCCTGCTCAGCGTTTCGCTGCTGGGTTCCCTGGTGCTGATGAGCGCGGCGATTCAAAACTCGGGCCGCTTCGGCGCGCTGTTCTCGGTGCTGCTGATTACCAACCTGCTGGGCCTCTGTGCGTTCGTCGGTCTGATTGTCATCAACGCGCGCGACCTGCTGCGGCAACTGCGGCAACGACAGCCCGGCGCCCGCCTGACCCTGCGCATGCTGCTGATCTTCGTCGCCCTGTCGGTGCTGCCGATCCTCGTGCTCTATGCGTTCTCTATCAACTTTCTCGCGCGCGGCGTCGACAGCTGGTTTGACGTCAAGATTGGCGACGCACTCGATGACGCACTAGAACTCAGTCGTAGCGCGCTCGATCTGCGCATGCGGGAAGTGCTCAATCAGACCGAAAAAGTCGCCGAGGAAATCGGGCTCGGTTCCGAACCGAGCGGCGTATTGAACCTGGACGCCCTGCGCAATCCGGGCAGCACCATCGTGGCCAATGCATGGGATCCAGGTCCACGCGATCTCGACCTGCTTCGGCGGCGCGCTGGCGCCGAGGAACTCGCGATCGTGACCGTGCAGGGCCGGCTGCTCGAGTCGAGCAGCAGTGGTACGGATCTCGTGCCCAATCTGCCGTCGGCACCCATTCTGCTGCAGGTCAAACAGGGCCGCAGCTACATCGGCCTCGAGCCTATCGGCTCGGATGGCCTGTACATCCGGGTCGCAGTGGCGGTCAGTGAAGGCAATGAGGGCCGCGGCGGCCGCATCCTGCAGGCGCTGTTCCCGGTGGCCGCGCAGATGGAAGAGCTCGCGAGCAGTGTCGAAGGCGCGCATGCGAAGTACAACGAGCTGGTGTATCTGCGCGAAAAGCTGACGCTCAGCTTCGCGATGACGCTGACGCTCGTGTTGCTGTCGAGCATCGCGACCGCCATCTGGGCCGCGTTCTTCTCGGCGCGCCGGCTGGCCGCCCCGATCAGCGATCTCGCGGCCGGCACCGCCGCCGTTGCCGCCGGCGACTACGAAACCACGTTGCCGGTGACGACCGCGGACGACATGGGCTTTCTCGTCAGTTCATTCAACGCGATGACGCGCCGAATCGCCGTCGCGCGCGACGAGGCCGAAGTCCAGCACCGCTATCTGAACACACTGCTCGCCCAGCTCTCCTCCGGCGTGCTCGCCCTCGATTCGCACGGGCATATCACGACCCTCAACGATGCCGGCCGGCGCATCCTCGACGTCGGCGAAGCGACAATCGCCAACGAACCACTGGCAGCGCTGGCCGCCCAGCGCGAACATCTGCGGCCTTTCGTCGATGGCGTGCAGCCCCAGTTCGCGGCATCGACGCAACGCTGGCAGCAGGAAATCCAGATCTTCAGCCGCACCGGCCGGCGTGTGCTGATGTGTCGCGGTTCGAGCCTCTCTACCGAAGGCGAGGACGGTGCCGGGCACGTCGTGGTATTCGATGACGTCACGGTGCTGCTGCAGGGCCAGCGCGACGCGGCGTGGTCTGAAGTCGCGCGCCGGCTGGCCCACGAGATCAAGAACCCGCTGACCCCGATCCAGCTTTCGGCTGAACGTCTGCGCCAGAAGTATCTGTCGAAGATGGCCCCGGCCGACGCCGAAACCCTCGATCGCCTGACCAACACCATCGTCCAGCAGGTCGACACGATGAAATCGATGGTCAACACCTTCTCAGATTACGCGCGCACGCCGACGATCAACCAGGAGAAGACCGACCTGAATCGTCTGATTTCGGCGGTGGTCGATCTCTACCGCAGCGCCAACCCGGCCGCGTCCTTCGAGCTGTCCTTCGAGCCCACGTTGCCCCCAGCCTCGGTGGATGCGGCGCGCCTGCGCCAGGTATTCAACAATCTGATCAAAAACGCCCTCGAGGCCTCCGCCAGCGCCCAGACCGCGCCGCAGGTCTTCATCGCGACCAGACTGCTCAGCAGCGACACCGGCGATCATGTGGTGATATCGGTTGCCGACCGCGGCGACGGCATTCCCGACACGCTGCTCGGCAATGTGTTCGAACCTTATGTCACCAACAAGACCAAAGGCACCGGGCTCGGGCTCGCGATCGTCAAGAAGATCATCGAGGAGCACGGCGGGCTCGTGACGCTCGAGAACAACGACGGGCCTGGCGCCTGCGCTACTATACGGTTGCCGCTCGACGGCAAAGACTCCCCCGCCGGGGCCATAGACAACAGGAGGGCCTCATGACTGCTCGTCATATCCTGGTCGTCGATGACGAACCCGATATTCGTATCCTGCTCAAGGAAATCCTCGACGACGAAGGCTTCGACGTCAGCGTCGCCGAAAATGCCGCGCAGGCGCGCGAAGCCCGCCGACAGCGACGGCCGGACCTGATCCTCCTCGATATCTGGATGCCCGACACCGACGGCATCAGCCTGTTGAAGGAGTGGTCGGCGGACAATCATCTGGATGTGCCCGTGATCATGATGTCCGGTCACGGCAACGTCGAGACGGCGGTCGAGGCAACTCGCCTGGGCGCCTACGACTTCATCGAGAAGCCGCTGTCGATCGCGAAACTGCTGATCACCGTGCAGCGCGGGCTCGAGAACGCGAATCTGCAGCGTGAGAACATCGGTCTGCGCCGCTCCGCACCTCCGCTCGCCGAACCCATCGGCCGCAGCCGCACGATGGAGCAGCTGCGGTCGAGCGTGCTGCGTATCGCGCAGCACAAGACCGCCGTGTTCATTACCGGCGAATCGGGCAGCGGCAAGGAAGTCGTGGCGCGTTTCCTGCACCAGCACAGTCCGCGTGCAGGCAATCCGTTCGTGGCGGTGGGCGTTGCCGGCCTTGCCCGGGAAAATCCCGACGCCGAACTGTTCGGCACGGAGAGTGATGGCCATGTGACTTACGGTTCGCTCGAACAGGCGAACGGCGGCACCCTGTTCCTGAAGGACATTGCAGACATGGATCTGAGCACACAGGCGCGCCTGCTGAGTGCGCTCGAGCAGCAGGCCATGCTGCGCGTCGGTGGCCGCGAACCGGTGCCGATTGACGTGCGCATCATGGCCGCGACGCGCCGCGATCTACAGTCCGAGGTCAATGCGGGCCGCTTCCGCGACGATCTCTTCTACCATCTGAACGTGGTGCCGCTGAGGGTACCGTCGCTGCACGATCGCATCGAAGATCTCGACGAACTGCTGACCCACTACCTCGATTACTTCGTCAATCATGAAGGCCTGCAGCGGCGCGACTTCTCGCCGGGCGCGAAGGCCCGCATGCGCGACTATCGCTGGCCCGGCAACGTGCGCGAACTGCGCAATCTCGTGCAACGGCTGCTGATTCTCGGCAATGGAGAAACCGTCGAAGGCCAGGAAATCAGCGCCGCGCTTGGCATCCGCGCGCAACCCGAACTCGACTCCATGCCACCGGGCTTCGACCTGCCCTTGCGCGAGGCGCGGGAGCGCTTCGAGAAGAGCTACCTCGAGTATCAGTTGCACGCCTGCGAAGGCAGCGTCAGCCGGGTGGCTGAGCGCGTCGGCATCGAACGCACGCATCTCTACCGCAAGCTGCGCAGCCTCGGCATCGATCCCCGACATATCAAGGAAGCCAGCCGCGATTGAGAGGCGACGACGTGAACGAACGCATCGCGAATTTCGAAAAGCTGCTGGCCAAAGGGCCCGACTCGCCGCTGTTACGTTTCAGCCTGGGCAACGCATGGCTCGAAACCGATCCGGCGCTGGCAGTCGAGCACCTGCAGGCCGCGCTGCTGCTCGACCCGTCCTATGTCGGCGCGTGGAAGCTGCTGGGCCAGGCATTGGCCGCCAGCGGCAATCCCGAGGCGGCGAAAGAGGCCTATCGCGAAGGGATAGTGACTGCAGAACTGCACGGCCAGGTGCAGGCGGCGAAGGAAATGCGCGTCTTTCTGAAGCGGCTGCTGCGCTAAGGACTCTGGTCAACATTATCTTTACATTCGGCTGTTCCTGAGCGGCTGCCGCGGCCTTGCGCTGCTTGGCAAGAGCCCCCCGCTATTGCCTGCGCATCGCGCCTTGCTGCAACCCCTCAGGAACACCCTCGATGGTGACAAGATAATCCTGACCAGGGTCCTTAACCTCAGCGGCAGGCCGGTGCCGGCACTGCGGCCGGCGCGCCGTTCAGTTCCAGCGCGCCGACGATCTCGCTGACGTGGCCGTAGCCATGCCGGGCGAGGTAATCGAGAATGCCATCGTTGATTTCACGGCACACCAGCGGCTCATAGAACAGGCCGGTGCCCACGCCGACGGCTGTCGCGCCGGCGAGCATGAACTCGATCGCGTCCGTCGCGTTGACCACGCCACCCTGGCCGATAATCGGCACCTTGTGGGCGCGGCAGACCTGATACACCTGCCACACCTTCAGCAGCGCGACTGGTTTGATCGCCGGTCCCGACAGGCCACCCTGATTGTTGCCGATCACCGGCCGCCGTCGTTCGCTGTCAATCGCCATGCCCATCAGGGTGTTGATCACGGCGAACGCATCGCTGCCCGCTTCGAGGCAACGGCGCGCGTTCTCGGCGATGTCGGTCTGGTTCGGCGAGAGTTTGGTGATGATGGGTTTGCGCGTCGCGCGGCGACAGGCCTCGACGACGCGCGCCGACATGTCCGGGCTGTTGCCGAAGGCGACGCCGCCTTCCTTGACGTTCGGGCACGAGATATTGATTTCAATGGCGTCGATCGGGGAGTCGTCGAAGATCCGCGTGACCTCCTCATATTCTTCGAGCGTCGAGCCGGACACGTTGGCGATGAAGCGCGTTTCACTGCGATCGAGCTTCGGCAGGATGTCATCGACCACCGCGCGCGCGCCCGGGTTCTGCAGACCGATGGCATTCAGCATGCCGGAGGCCGTTTCGAATACGCGATGCGCCGGATTGCCGAGGCGCGGCGCGAGGGTGGTGCCTTTCAGGCAGATGGCGCCGACGTCGGCGTTGGAAAAGCCCTGGACCCGTGTATATTCCTCGCCGAAGCCGACGCAGCCTGACAACAGCACCAGCGGCGAGGCGAACGGCAGGCCGCAGAACGACACCCTCAAGCGTCCATCCAATCCCGCCTTTGCGTCCATGGTGCTGCCCTCTGCCAATGATTGCCGGATGCACGCCCGATGATGGACATCGCGCTCTTTGAGCCGGAGATACCCCCGAATACGGGCAATATTATACGCCTGTGCGCCAACACCGGCGCCGTGTTGCACCTGGTCGAGCCGCTGGGTTTTCGCCTCGATGAGGCCTCGGTGCGGCGGGCGGGCCTCGATTATGCGTGGCTCGCGCGGGTCCGGCAGCACGCGGACTTCGCGACCTTTTCCGCCGTCGTCGCCGGGCGCCGTCTGTTCGCATTTTCAACGCGTGGCGGAGTGAGTCTGTATGATGCCCGCTTTGCCGCGGACGATGTCCTGCTGTTCGGCCCGGAATCCCGCGGTCTGCCGGCCGCGGTGCTCGATGCGGTAGTCCCGGCGCAACGCCTGCGCATCCCGATGCAGGCCGGCAATCGCAGCGTCAATCTGTCTAATGCGGTGGCCGTCGGGCTGTATGAGGCTTTGCGCCAGCTTGGGCTGCCCGGCATGCGCTGAGCGGCACACTGAGGACGCTGGTCGACATTATCCTTCCCTTTTCGGCCGCGCCTGAGCGGCGTCTGCGGTGTGGCGTTGCTGGGCAATAGTCCCGCAATAGCCGGCGCAACGCGCCCCTCATCAGCCACTCAGGAACACCCTCGGTAGCCACACTAAAATAATGTCGACCAGGGTCTTTACGGCGCGCCGTCGGCGACCTGCGCCGACACCCGCCGTTGCACGTAGTCTTCGGTACCCTCGGCACCAGCACTCGCCGCGACCTCGAGCGCGAACACCGTATAGGACGCTGCGCCTTCGACCACCGCCACCGCCGCGCAATCGATGGCAACCACGAAGCCATCGAGGCCTGGTCCTGCGGGCTGCACGCGGGTGCCGGCCGGCACGCAGGCATGCCGGGCCGTGACCTCGGCAATCGCCCACTCGAGGCCGCTTTGCGCCGCAAAGCCGGCACGCGTCGCCAGCAGGCCGAGTACGCTGCCGCTGCGCTGGGCATTGCCTATCGACACGGCGAAACCCGCGATCATCGCCACCACGACGACCAGGAAGATTGCCGACAGCAAGGAAAAGCCGCGCTGGGAAATCCGGCTCACGGTGAGTTCGGAATGTGGACTTGTTCGAGGATCGTCAGCGGTTCGCTGGCGCCGTCCAGGTTTTGCGCACTGACGGTCAGGCGAATTACGACCAGCCCGGCGCGCGTTGCGCTGCCGGGTTCGTAACTGAACGAGCAGGCGCTCACGCGAGAGGCCAACGGGATGCCGGGGCTGGCCGGCGGCTCCGGCTGGACCGCTTCGATCGGATAGCCGGCGTGCCGCAACAGTTCGCCACCCCGACACACGAAGCTGACCGGCATATCCACCACATAGAAGCGCTGGCCCGGCGAGCCCGTAGGCCAGGGTGCCGGCTGATCGCTGCGATCGACCATGAGCATACCGCCAGCGGCGTCGAACTTGCTGATTGCCGCGAGATTATCGCCGCACCAGGCATTGGTGCGCGTGCCGGCCGGCTGCGCCGTGCAGTCCTGTGGGTTACCGGTGTTGTAAATGACGACGCAGTCACTGACGCCTTTGATGCAGGCCGCGCTGCCCCCGCCGTCGGTCTGCACGTTCGCCGGCAGCGGCCAGCTGCCCAGCACGTCGAAACTGTCGGTGAGCAGATTCAAATCGAGCGGATCGCTCGCAGCATTCGCCGGATCGGGCTGCAGCCGGTAGCGCCCGGTCCCTGCTGTCAGCATGAATTCGAGCGTGGTGCCGTCGCCGTTGATGCGCACGCTGTTGGGCAGCGCGAGGCGCAGTTCGCGCGCCATGCGCTGCGCCGCCAGGTTGGCCGTTGCCACGAGTTCGGCACGGCGGCCGAGATCGGCAAAGCCGCGCAGCGGCGCACTCAGATTGCGCCACACCACGGTCGACAGGATGGCGCTCACCACCATCACCGCGACCAGTTCCACCAGCGTGAAGCCGGCGGCGTGCCGCGCGCATTTCATTCGAGGTTTGCCCGATACGCGCTCACGGTGATCGGCGCCGCCAGGCCCGCGTGATCGACCCTGACCTCCACCCGCAGCACCTGGCCCGCATCCGCCGTGAGCGCCGGATCGCCCAGCGTGATGCCGGCATCGAGCACCTCGACATCAATCTGATAGGCCGCCAACTCCGCCAGCGCAATGCCGCGGCGATCGCGCGCGCCGTTATCGCGCAGGCCGTTGTAATCGCAGATGTCATCGAAGCTCGAACGCCCACCCTCGGCGCTGAACGCAGCGCCGCCGCAGCCGTTGGCGCACGCGCTGGCGATGCACTCCTGGCGGCAGCCCGTGCCGGGATCACCGTCCGGGTCATATTCGGGATCGCAGAAGCCGGCGAGCGAAATCTCCTCGAGATAGGCGCGCGCCATCGCGGTGGCCTGGCTTTCGATCATCGGATCGGCGCTGCGGCCCACCGCGCCGCTGACTGCCAGCATCAGGCCGAGACTCGCCACCGCGATGATAACGATCGCGGCGATCAGTTCCACGAAGGTGACGCCCGCCTGATGTCGCGGCGATGATCTCACTCGATGAGCCCTGTTTCGGGCTGGATGCTGATGTGCTGCGCGCCGATCGCGAGCGTCACGGCAGCCGTCAGCACCCCACCGTCATCGCTGCGTGGCCGTCCAAAACTGTCGAAACTTAAGGTCACCGCCGTCACGGCGACATCAGGCGGCGTGCGCGCGGTGTACAGTCCGCCACCGGGGCGCCCGATCGTGACTGTCTTGCCGTTGCGATCGTTGCAGTCGGCGCCACCGATCCAGCGTTGCAGGCGATAGGCGTCAGCTTCGATCTGTACGCGTGTGGCGCAGCCGGAAGCCAGCGACAGTGTCTGCGCATGGCGCAGGCCTGCGCGGAGTTCTGCGGCAAAGCCGGCCGCAGCAAAGGTGTCGGTGGCGAAAAAGCGGGGCACGGCGGTCGCCGCGAGAATACCGATAATCACCATCACGGCGATCAGTTCGACCAGCGTGAAGCCGGCCTGGCGTGCAGCCGCTGCGCAGCGCCCAGACGGACGTCGCACAGGGCTGGCAGGCGACATCAGATCAGGAACAGTCGCCGTTGTTGTTGCGCTCATTGGTCACGGTCACGGCCGGCGGCACGCCTGCGGCGCCGCCGAGCACGTAGGTCACGTTGCAGGTCGCGGCAGCAGCCCCGTCGACGCCGAATTCATAGCCGGCCTTTCCTGCCGCAGCGGTGTACCCGTCAAGCGTCTGCAGCACGCGGCGAACACCGGTGTCAGTCGCGTCCGGATACCCGGTGGTCGCGTCTATGTCGATGGTGACGCCTTCCATTGCAATGGTGGTCGGGCTGGTGCCATTGGCCAGCCACACGGCATGCGCCAGGGCGGCGCCGCTGCGGATACTGCCGCCCAGCCCGTCGATGGACGCAGATCGCGCCTGGGACTCGAGACCCGCGAAGCGCGGCAGCGCAAACGCGGACAGAATGCCCAGAATCACGATGACGGTGATGAGTTCAATGAGGGTAAAACCGGCTTGACGACGCATGGACGCTATTCCTCTGTTCGAGCTTGTACTCGAGTCATTTATCGGTCCGAATGAGCGGGTTCTTGAGTGACCTACTGTGAACGAGTCTGCAATTTCGTCAGCCGCCGCCAGAAAGTTTGACGCCGGCCAGATCCCACATCGGGAGAAACACCCCGAGCGCAAACACGAGCACGAGCCCCGCCAGCACCGCAATCAGCACGGGCTCGATGGTCTGGCTCAGATTCTTGACGTCGTAATCGACTTCCCGTTCATAGAAGCCCGCCACTTCGGCGAGCAAATCGTCGACTGCGCCCGTTTCCTCGCCGACCGCCAGCATCTGCAGCACCAGCGGCGTGAAGATGCCGGTGGCCGTGGCGCTGCGTGTCAGGGTCTCACCGCGCTCTACGCCGTTGCGGATGTTGCGGATGCGCTCGCCGATGAATTCATTGTCGACCGCCTGTGCCATCACGCTGAGGCATTGCGTCAGCGGCACGCCGGCCGCCAGCGACATCGAGAAGCCGCGGGAGAAACGCCCCAGCGTCGCACGCTGAATAATGCCGCCGACGATTGGAATGCGCAGTTTGAAGCGGTCCCACTGATAGGCGCCGGCATCCGTTTTCACCCACAATCGGAACGTGACGATGGCGGCAATGAATGCGGACAGCAGCACTGGCCACCAGGTGACGCAGAAATTGGAGGTCGCGATGATCATTTGGGTCGCCAGCGGAAGCGCTACTTCAGCGCGCTCGAAAATGCGGGCGAACTGCGGAATCACCACTACATTGATCACGCCGATCGCGAGCGTGATCGCCACCAGCACGAAGCTCGGGTAACGCAGCGCGGACTTGATCCGGGCGCGCGTGTCGCGCTCGCGGTCCAGATACTCCGCAAGCTTCAGGAACACGTCGTCCAGCCGGCCTGTGTTCTCACCGATCCGGACCGTACTCACGAACAGTGTCGAAAACAGCGCCGGATGCTGCGCCAGCGCGGTGGACAACTCGCGCCCGGACTCGAGCGTCGCGCGCACGTCGCCCAGCGCCGCGGCGAGCACGGGATTGCGCGTCGATTTCACCAGGCCGTTCATCGCCTGTGTAATCGGCACACCCGCACGCATCAGCGTGTACATCTGCCGGCAAAACAGAATCAGCTCACTGAGATCCGGACTGCGGGCGATCGACCAGCGGCGCAACTGCGCGAAGACATCGCCCTGCTCGCTGGCCTCTTCGATCGAAACCGGCGTGACGCCGCTGTTGATCAACTGGGCAGCGACCGCGTCCGCGCTCGCCGCTTCGAGCACGCCTTCTAGCAGATCGCCACGGCCGCCACGCCCCCGGTAACGAAAACTGGGCATTGCCTGTCGCCCCGTCAGGCCGCGACGTCGTCGATGTCGTCGAGCGCGTTGTCGGCCGCAATGCGCATCGACTCGGCGACCGTCGTCACGCCCTCTAGCGCGTAGTCGAGCGCGGCGAGGGCCAGCGGGCGAAAGCCTGTGCTCGCGCGCGCCAGGCGGGCGAAGCCGGCCAGATCGCTGGCCGCCAGGGCGAGCGACATCGCCGGGTCGAGTTCCAGCATTTCATAGATGCCCACCCGGCCGCGATAGCCCGTGTTGTTGCAGTGATGGCAGCCTTCTCCGCGGCGAAAGATGTGCGGTCCGGCGCCCAGCCGTGCCGCGGCCCAGGCGCGTTCGCCGACAGAAAGTCCATCTTCGCGCGCGCATTGCGTACAGTTGCGCCGCACCAGACGCTGGGCAAGTACCGCGTTCACCGAGGAGGCCAGCAGAAACGGCGCTGCCCCCATGTCGAGCAGCCGGCTGACCGTGCTGACGGAATCATTGGTGTGCAGCGTCGTCATCACGAGATGGCCGGTCATCGCCGCACGCAGCCCGATCTCAACTGTCTCCTGGTCGCGCATTTCGCCGACCAGCACGATGTCCGGATCCTGGCGCAAGGTCGTGCGCAGCACGCGCGCGAAACTCAGGCCCACCTGGGTGTTGACCTGCACCTGGTTCACGCGCGGCAGCCGGTATTCAACCGGATCCTCGACCGTGATGATCTTGACCTCCGGGACATTCAGCAGCTTCAGCGCCGAGTACAGCGTGGAGGTCTTGCCGCTGCCGGTTGGGCCGGTGACGATCACCATGCCGTGCGGCCGCTTGATGGCGGCGGTGAAACGGCGCAACACGCCGCCCGGCATGCCGAGCGCCTCGAGGTCACGCACGCCTTCGCTTTGGTCGAGCAGCCGCATCACGATGGATTCGCCGAACTGCAGCGGCATCGTTGACACACGCACGTCGATCACACGATTGCTGACACGCATGCTGAAGCGGCCGTCCTGCGGCAGACGCTTCTCCGAGATGTCGAGGCTCGCCATCAGCTTCAGTCGCTGTACCAGCGCCGGCGCGATGCGCTTCTCGTTCAGGATCTGTTCGTGCAGCACCCCGTCGATGCGCTGGCGGATGCGCAGTACCGCCTCGTCCGGTTCGATGTGAATGTCAGAGGCGCGCCCCTGCACCGCCGCCTGGAACAGGGTGTGCAGCAGTTTGACAACCGGCGCCTCGCTGAGATCGGCGCCGGCCGCGAGCTGATCGACGTCGAAATCGCCTTCCTTCAACTCGTCGCTGAGCTGTTCCGCGATGCCGCTGATCTGATCGTTCTGCTGGTAGACACGTTCGAGGCTGTCGAGCAGTTCCTGTTCGCGCACCACCGCGACGTCGATCGGTCGCCCGATAACGCGCGAAAGCTCGTCGTAGGCAAAGATGTTCGTGGCGTCGGCAAGCCCGACGAGCACGGTGGCACCCTTGTCCTTCAGCGCGATGGCGCGAAAGCGTCGGGCATGAATTTCCGGGATCAGCGCCACCACCGCCGGCTCGAAGCGATAGTGCGCAAGCTCGACGAACGGCAGATTCAACTGCTGCGACAGAAAGCTCAGCAGCGCGTCTTCACTGAGGTAGGCGCTGTCGATCAGGATGCGCCCGAGCTTGCGGCCGGACTGCTTCTGATCGTTGAGCGCTGCGTCCAGCTGCTGCTGAGAGATGATCCGGTTGTCAACGAGCAACTCGCCGAGCCGGAGCTTCTTGCGGACTGCACTCATCGCCGACGATCTTTCAGGCGCACCAGTTCGCGGGTTGCGAAGGCGCGCAGCGCTTCCGGCAGCGCGCGGTCATCGAGGGCGCGGGCAAACGCCGAGAGGGCGTCGGCGTCCTCGCCCACGGCAAGCAGTGAGATACCGAGCGCAACGAGCCAGTTTCCATTCAGAGGCTGCTCCTTCAGCAGCCCACGATAGCGCGTGATCGCGAGACCGTGCGCGCCAACGCGCTGTTCGGCCGCAGCCAGCAGCGCATGAAAATCGGTCTGTCCGGCGAGCGGTGGCGTCGCCGGCCGCAACACCTCGAGGGCCGCCTGGGCATTGCCCGCGGCCAGCAGCAGATGGGCGAGCGGGCGCGCCAGCGTCGCTGACTTCGGCGCCAGGCGCAGGCCCGCGCGCAGGACGGCCTCGGCTTCCGTCGCCTGGCGCCCAGCCATCAATTCGAGCGCAAAGCGCTGTCGCGCCTCCTCATTGGTTGGCTGCGCATTCACAAAACTGCGCAATATTGACATGGCCTCGGCGCGGCGGCCATTGGCGAACAGGGATTCAATCTCCGCATAGCGTCGCGCTTCAGGCGTCGCGGCGGGCGTGGTCGACTGCTCGCGCCGAAAACTTCCGCGGTACTCGACTGACGGCTCCGCTGTCAGCAGCGGCACGCGTGACTCGTCAGGCGTCGTGACCGCGGCTTCGTCTTCGAGATACACCGGCCCGAGATCCGCGGGAACAGCCGGTGGCGGCGCGACTTTCGCCGCCACTGGAACGCGAGGTTCGAGCGGCGCGGGCACAGCGGCCCTGATCTCCCCGCTAAGCTCCACCGCCGGCGCGGCCACAGGTGCGATCGGTGGCGCTTCGAGCACCACGACCGGGGTCAGCGGCAATTCGCTGACAGCATCGAACGTCGCCGGCGGCGCGGGCGTTGCCGGTAATGCCGGCGCGGCCGGCACGCCAGGAAGCGCTAGCGGGCGCGTCGTGACGGCGCTGTCACGCGCCGTCAGCAGGTCCAGCAGCGGATCGCGCGTAGTCCACAGTGCCGCGAGCATCACCACGCACAACAGACTGCCGCCGAGGAGACGCGAATGTTCGAAGGCATGACGGTCGAGCGGCGCCGCGGCATGCAACCCGTCGAGGGCGGAATCGACATGGCGCAGGGTGCCGCCCTTACGCGCTTCGAGATCGGCGAGCATCTGATTGATGAGACTCATGACACGCTGCTCGACAACCAGTTGCCGATCCCCAGCCAGCTCCCCGGGCGCTTGCTGGCGGCGCGTGCATCCGCCGTGTCGGCCACCGCCATCTGAGCGTGGCGACGTTCAATGCTTGTCGCGCCCTGGCCAAAGGCCGCCATCAGCGACTTGTGCGAAAGGATATTGATCAGACGGGGCACGCCGCGGCTGCCGCGATAGATTTCATCGATGGCCCGGCGCTGGAACAGGCGTGCGCCTTCGTATCCGGCCACCGCCAGGCGATGGGCAAGGTAGTCGTCAATGCCTGCGCGATTCAGCGGCAGCAGTTCATAGCCGAACGAAATGCGCTGACGCAGCTGACGTATCGACGGCTGATCGAGCACGCCATCGAGTTCAGGCTGGCCGAACAGCACGACCTGCACCAGTTTGCGCTTTTCGGTTTCGAGATTGGTCAGCAAGCGCAAGGCTTCGAGCGTCTGCAGCGGCACGGCCTGCGCCTCATCCATGCAGAGCACCACGCGCCGGCCCTCTGTCACGAGTGCCAGCAGCCCGTCGTTCAAGACGCGCAACAGCTGATGCTGCGTGGCGCGCTTCGGATATTCGAGGCCTAATTCGTCAACGATGGACAGCATCAGGCTGGACGGTCGCAGATAGGGATTGGGCAGATACGCGCACTTGAATTCACCGCCCAACGCGTTGATCAGCGCGCGACACAGGATGGTCTTGCCGGTGCCCACTTCGCCTACCACTTTCACGAAGCCCTCTCCGCTGCGCAGCGCAACGAGCAGCACGTTCAGCGCGTCGAGATAACCGGCACGCTCCATGAAGAAGGCTGTATCGGGTGTCAACGTGAATGGAAATTCACGAAGTCTGTAGTGCTGCAGGTACATGATTCTTCCTTGCTTCCGGCAAAATGGCGCGAAATTGACGCGCTCAGGGCACGGCAATGCCGACGTTGCCGCCGGCCGGGGCGCCCCAGCGACCCAGTTGTTCATTCATCTGATCGAGTTCGCCGCGTGGGCCATTGATGGCGGCGGCCCACTGTTGTGGCCCTTCAACGACGATCGGCCGCACCAGAATCACGAGTTCGCTCTTCACACTCTCGGTACGCTTCTGACGGAAGAGCGCGCCGATGAGTGGCAGATCGCCAATCATTGGTGTCTTCGCGTCCTGGTTGCGTTCGCGCGTCTGCATCAGGCCGCCGATCACCACTAGCTGCCCACTGCGGGCCTGAACCACCGAATCGGATTCACGCACGGTGCTGCGCGCGAGCGGCAGGGTCTGGTCGACGCCGCCGATGGTGATGTTCTTCTGCTGATCGACCACTTCGCTGACCGACGGATGAATGTGCAGCATCACGTCGCCATCGCGGCTGATCTGCGGCGTCACGTCGAGTGCAATGCCCGAGAAGAACGGTGTCAGCTCGATATTCGGCGTGGTGGTCGTCGCGGTGCCGGTGATCGTAGTCGTCGACACATCGGTGACGAAGAACTCGTCGGTGCCGACCTTGATGATCGCCTTCTGGTTGTTCATCGTCGAAATGCGCGGGCTCGACAGCACCTGCACATTGCCCTGGGTTTGCAGCAGTTCGAGGAAGGCCGAGAAATCCCCACCGTTCAGGGCCAGCGAGAACACGCCGCCGAAAGCCGAGGCCGGCACGCCCGCGATGTTCGTCACGCCAGGGATCAGATCGAAGGCCGCGCCCTGCAGATCGCTACGGCCGGATTCGCCTTCGAACACCTTGCCGCCGCCGGTATGACCCACCGTGAACTCGCTGAACACGCCAGCCCAGTTGATGCCGGCCTGGAAGCCGTCCGAGAGTTCAACTTCGAGAATCTTGGCTTCGAGGATCACCTGACGCTGGGCGATCAGCTGCGCAGCCTGCAGATAGGCTTCGACTTCACGCAGCTCGGTCGGAATAGCGCGCACAACAACCACGCCGGACTGCGGATTGACTACGACACCGCGGCCCTGACCATCGCCCACGATGGCGGTGACCGCGCTCGCGAGTTCCTGCCAGAAGCTGGTTTCGGGAAAAATGGTGTTGATCTGCGTGCCGACCACCGTGCGCTGGCCGCGGCCGCCCTCGTTGTTGCTGGACCCTGATGAATCGTCCTGATTTTCGCCCCCCTCGAGCGGCGCATTCGGCCCCTCCTGCAAGGTGCCAGCACTGACAAAGGTTGACGACGCGCCGCTGCGCTCGATATTCAGGTAGTTGATCTGGAACACGCGCGCTTCGAGGCGCGACGGCAGCACCTGGAAGCCATAGGCAGTGCGTTCAAACTCGAAGCCGTAGACATCGCGCGCGGCGGCGATGACCTCGGGAATCGACACGTTCTTCAGATTCAGCGAGATTTTTCCGCTGACTTCGGGGTGCACGACCATGTTGTATCTGGTGCCGTCGACAAGACTCATGAAGAACTGCTGCGCGGGTACGTCATTGACCGCAATGTCGAAGCGCTGGTCGTCAACCACCTGCGGTGCCTCATGCGTGTCGAGCCGCAGACTCGGCAACAACGCGCGACTCACTTCGTCCGGCACGCCGGCGGACGGCGGCGTGGCCGCTTCGGCGTTCAGGGTTTCGCGCATGTCGTCGAGCGTTTGACGCTGCGGCGGCGCGCTCTGGCAGCCCGCGAGCGCGAGCACGATCAGGGACACGAGGCCGCGCTCAGCGCGGGATCGTGGGGTGACGTTTGATTTCATGGTTAAGCAGACTCAGGCTCGTTGTCTTGTTGCCGACCTCAATCACGACCGTGCGCGGCTTGATCTGAAGCACGCGGGCACCGTCGATCTCGTCCCCTTCGGTCACCATCTGGCCATTGATCATCGCGCTGCGCCGGTGCGCTTCGATCTTGATCGCGCGCACGCGCCACACCGCACGTTCAGGCTCCGGTGCTGCTTCGGCAGGCGCGGCGGGCGCCGCCGGAGGCTGCATCGGATCCAGCAGTTCGACGGCCGGCACGGCGACAGTCATCAGCGCGGCAAGCGCCCCCCACGCGAAGCGCGGCTTACACACCAATCCAGCCCTCCTCGAGGCTGACCGTGTAGACCACGATCGAGCCTTCGACGCGCGGGAAATCCCGGGTTTCGAGTTCAACCCGATCCCAGAAGAATCCCCAGGGCAGCGCTTCAAGTGCCTGCAGATAGGCAATCGTCGCGAGGTAGCTGCCGGCAAAGCGGATGCGGATGCCGTGACGGTAGGCGGTTTTTGGGCCCTCACCCGCCGCGCTCACCACAAGCTCGCGCGCCTGTCCCGGCAGATCACCCGCGCGCAGAACCGGTTGTGCGGCCTCAGTGGCGACGGTCACGGGCTCGACCAACGCTTCAACGCCGAGCCCTTCGAGGCCCAGGAACTCAAGCTCGCGAAAGCGGCCGAGGACGGTCTCGAGCACGGCGGCCATCTGCGCCGGCGGGACGACGCGACCCACCTTGGCCTCGACCGACTGCGCAAGTGCCTTCAGTTCCAGATCGCGCGCGGCCAGCATCTGGCGGGCACCGGCGTCCGGGTCGACGTGGGCGCCGGCCATCAGTTCATTGCTGACCGCTTCGAGTCGCTGCAGCGAATCGGCGGTGCTCCCGATTTCGGCGGCGAGCGCGCGCCGGCGAATGTCGAGCGGCTCGAACAGCAAGGCGTGCCAGCTCATGGCGGCACCCAACAGCAGTGAAACCGAAATCAGCACCCGCTCCTTGAGCGTCATTGCGTCGATGCGCGCGATCATCTGCGCCGGCAGACTCCCTGCGGGTTTACGCTCGAGGCTCATCGGGCTTTCTCTGTGCGTTCGATGCCGACGGTGGCGAGCGAGAACGCGACGGCTGTTTCAGCCGGCGCGCGGGCGAGTTCGAGGCGGCTGAACACCTTGCCTTCGAAAGCCCGCTCGGCGGCGAGCCGCTGCACGTACATCGGCACCAGCTCAGGCGCCTGCGCGCGGCCCTCAACACCGATTTGCGCCCCCCCGGCGGCGATGTCGACACGCGTCAGCCAGGTGCCGGCCACGTGCTGACGCGCCAGGCCGGTCAGGAACGGCGACAGGCCGGCGGTGTTGCCGAAGGCCCCTTCGTTCAACGCCGCAGCAAGCCGCCGCGTCTGCTCGAGTTCCGCCTGCAGCGCGGCGACACGTGCCGCCAGCGCCGGATCGGCGAGACGTTTCGGCAAACGCGCCTGCAGTTCGGTGAAGCCCTGTTCCGCGGCCGTACGCGCGGCGCTCAATTCACGGGCCTGCGCGGCCAGCCGGTCGACCTGCCACCAGGCATAGCCATGCACGGCAAACAGGCCCACGACGACCGCCGCCAGCGTGCGCAGCATCGCGCGCGCGGTGAACACGCGCTGCGGTTCGCGCAGGCCCGGCTGGAAAAGATTGATCTGCTGTTTCATGCGGCCACCGCGCACTCGCGCAGCGCGGCGCCGATGGCGAGCACGCAGCGTGCAAGCGTCGCCGGCTCGGCGCGCGCGGCCTCGGGACACAGTTGGGCGAGATCGAGCCAGCGCGTCGGGATCCCGAGTTGCGCTTGCAGGTATTCGGCCAGGCCTTCGATGGGTCGCGGCAGCCCCGCCAGCACGATGCCGCCGATCGAGGGCTGCGCAAAATGTCGCTCGTAGAAATCCAGCGAACGCTGAATCTCGATGGTGAGCGCATCCAGTGTGCCTTCGAGCGCCGGCGTCAGGGCCGGCCCGCTCTCCTGCAGACGTTCGCGGCCACAGTCGAGGCGGCGCGAGAAATAGAGCGCACCCCGGCGCGTGACGGTCACGAGGCCATGGCGCGCGTCGAAATGGATGAGCGCCACACCAACCCCGTCTTCGGGCAGGCGCACCGCCAGATTGCGCAGCGCGAACTCTGGAATGTCGATGACCTCGAGCGCAAGACCGGCCGTTTTCGCCGCCGCGACGACGCGCTGCACACGCTCGCTGCGCGCGGCCACCGCATACATGCGGCGTGTCGCGCGGCCGTCGTCGACGGGCACGTCGAAGACGTCGATCACGGCGTCGTCGATGTGAAAATCGATCAGCTCTTTCAGCCGCCAGCGCATCGCGGCGCGCAGTTCAGCGGGCGGGACTTCAGGCGTGTCGACGAGCACCAGGCTGTAATCGGCGGGTTCCATGAGGCTCACGCAGCGCGCCTGACCCAGGCGTCGATCACGTGCATGACGTGCGAGCAGCACCGCGCTCTGTGCGGGGGTGCCGGCCAGGTAGTCGAGCTGCGTCAGGGCCGGACCGCCCGGTGCGGCGTGATCGATCAACGCCACGGCACAGCCGTCGTCATGGAAACAGGTGGCGAGTGTCTGTCGCCCCTGAGGGCCTCGGCTCGGGAAAAATCGCATGGGTCCCCCGTGATTATGGGGGACGCTCATTCGTCCCGCCGCTTTCACCTGGAAGTGTTAGCGGCGTCACCTATCAGAGATTGAGTGCCGGGCTCAGCAGCCCTGCCAGGCGCGGTCTTCGGTGCCGGGCTCGCGGGCCATCAGCGCGGCCACGGCCGCTGCGGGCGCGGTCCTGCCGGCGAGCACGAGCGCCACCTGTTCGACGATGGGCATGTCGATCTGCAGCCGCGCGGCCAGCGCCGCGACCGCCGGCGCGGTGGCGGCGCCTTCGACAAGCCCGATGCCCGCCTGGGCCGCGGCCACCGGGGTGCCACGCCCGAGCGCGAGCCCGAAGCGGCGGTTGCGGGACTGGTCGTCCGTGCAGCTCAGCACCAGATCGCCGAGCCCCGACAGGCCCATGAACGTTTCCGTCCGCGCGCCGAGCGCCACGCCGAGGCGGGCGATTTCCGCCAGACCCCGCGTGATCAGCGCCGCGCGCGAATTGGCGCCAAGGCCCAGCCCGTCCGCAATGCCGGCGGCGATGGCGAGCGCGTTCTTCACGCTGCCGCCGATGGCGACGCCGGTCAGATCGTCGGTCAGATAAGGTCGGAAGCGGCTGGTGTGAAAGCCGGCCAGCAGCGTGGCGCCGAACGCCGCGCTGCTGGCGGCGATGGTGACGGCCGCCGGGCGGCCCTCGGCGACTTCGCGCGCGAAGTTCGGGCCGGACAACAGCGCAACGTCGACGGACGCGCCGAATTCGTCGCGCACGACTTCATGCACGAGCCGGCCGCTGGCGAGTTCGAGCCCCTTTGCCGCGCACACGAGGCCCTGCACCTGGGGGGCCGATGCCCGGAGCGCGCGCGCCATGTCGCGTGTGGTCTGGCAGGGCGTGGCCAAGACGGCGGTGATGCAATCCGGTGGCGTGTCTGCCAGCCGTTCGACGATCCGGATGCCCTCGGGCAAGCGGATCCCGGGCAGATAGCGTGCGTTTTCATGACGCGCGCCGAGTTCGCGCAGGGCCACGGTATCGCGGCCCCACAGTGCGACCTGACGGCCGCGATCGGCGAGTACACAGGCGAGCGCCGTGCCCCAGGCACCGGCCCCCAGGACCAGAAACGCCGGAGCACTCACGCGACGGCCTGTCGGCGACTGCTCAGTGGGTCTGGTCGCCCGGCCCGGCGCGGCGGCGCTGCAGTTCCTGCGCGTAGAGGGCGTCGAAGTTCACCGGCGACAGCAGCAGCTGCGGGAAGCCGCCCTTGGTGACGATGTCGCAGATCGCTTCGCGCGCGAACGGGAACAGGATGTTCGGGCAGGCGGTGGCGAGTATCGACGGCAGGTGCTGTTCGCCGAAACCCGCGATGTTGAAGATGCCGGCCTGCTGCACCTCGACGAGGTAGACCGTGCGATCGTCCTGCTTGACGGTGCAGGTCACGGTCAGCACCACTTCGTGGACATCCTGGCCGAGGCTGGTCGCGGCGTTTGCAAAGTGCAGATCGAGCGCGGGATTGAGCTGCTCGGTGAAGATTTTCGGCGCATTCGGCGCCTCGAAGGACATGTCCTTGACGTAAATCTTCTGGATCCCGAGCTGGCCCTGGACTGCCTGCGCGGCCGGAGCCTGTTCGTTTTCATTGGCCATGATGAGCTTGCCCTGTCTGTGAGTTGAAACGGTGCGCACGACGCTGTCGGCGAACGCCTATTTGAGCGTCTGAACCGGGAGGTTTTCCCCGCGCCAGGCCGCGATGCCGCCCTGCAGGTTGTAAACCTTCGTAAACCCGAGCTTGCGCAGCGCCTTCAGGGCGCTGCCCGACTGTCCCCCGCTGTCGCAGTACACGAGCAGCGGCCGCTCTTTGTACTTCGCGAGGCGCGTGGCACCAGCCCCGATGTCCGCCGCGCTGAGGTTCAGCGCATTGATGATGTGCCCGGCCTTGAACGCGGCATCCGGCCTGATGTCCACCGGCAGGGCATCGTCCTGGTTCAACAGCAGCACCGCGCGCTGCGGCGACATCGCGGACGTGCCGCCGCCCTGGATCAGCGTGTAGAGCAGCGCCAGCAGGACGCCGATGAAGCCGGCGATGAGGGTCGGGTGGTTACCGATGAATTCGATCAATTGCGCCATGCGCTGGGCCTGTCTTTCAGATGGTAGTGCGGTTTCGTGACGCGCTGTTGCAAGCCGGAGCGGCGAGGGGCCGTATGATACACTCAAACCCGCTGCCCGCCGCATGATTGCCGCCACCGACAGGCTGCCGGCGGGCGCGTAAACACCGCATTAGCGAGACCGCAAAAGTTCAGCCCATGGCCCAGGTGCAACACCCCGTATTGCTGGTCGTCCTCGATGGTTGGGGGCACTCGGAAGAAACCCGCTTCAACGCAATCCATGCCGCCCGGAAGCCCCACTGGGACGGCCTGTGGCAGGACAGCCCGCACACGCTGATCAGCTGCTCAGGCCTGGCGGTCGGCCTGCCGGACGAGCAGATGGGCAATTCGGAAGTGGGCCACATGCATCTGGGCGCCGGCCGCCTCGTCTACCAGGACTACACCCGCATCTCGAAGGCCATCATTGACGGCGATTTCTACGCCAACCCCGTGTTCCGCGACGCCTTCGAACTGGCGGCGCGCAGCGAGCGCGCCGTGCACCTGCTGGGCCTGCTGTCGCCGGGCGGCGTGCACAGCCACGAGGATCACACCGTCGCCCTTATCGAACTGGCCCGGCGCTGCGGCGTGCGCCGCCTCTACGTCCACGCCTTCCTCGACGGCCGCGACATGCCGCCGAAAAGCGCCGCCTCCTCGCTCGCCCTCATCCAGCGCAAGTGCGCGGCATTCGGGCTCGGCCGGATCGCGAGCATCGTCGGCCGCTATTTCGCGATGGACCGCAACAAGAGCTGGGATCGCGTGCAGCAGGCCTACGATCTGATCGTCGACGGGCGCGGTCGGCATGTCGCGAATGACCCGCTCGCCGCGCTCGACGCCGCGTATGCCCGGGGGGAAACCGATGAGTTCGTCGCCGCCACCGCGATCGTCGATCACGGCACCTCGGTGCGTGTCGAAGACGGCGACGTCGTGGTGTTCACGAACTTCCGTGCCGATCGCGCGCGCCAGTTGACGGACGCGCTGACGACCCCGGGCTTCGCGCACTTCGCGCGTGCGCGCCTGCCAAGCCTCGGCCGCTTCGTCGCGATGACCGACTACAGCGAGCAGTTCAAGGTGCCGGTGGCCTATCCGACGATCGACCTGCGCCGGACCTTCGGTGAAGTCGTTGCCGAACAGGGGCTGCGCCAACTGCGGATCGCCGAAACCGAGAAATACGCCCACGTCACTTTCTTCTTCAACGGTGGCGCGGAAACCCCGTTCCCGGGCGAAGATCGCATCCTCGTCGCCTCGCCGGCCGTGGCCACCTATGACCAGGCGCCAGAAATGAGCGCGGCGGAAGTCACCGACAAGCTCGTGGCGGCCCTCGACAGCCGGCAGTACGACGCGCTGATCTGCAACTACGCCAACGCCGACATGGTCGGCCATACCGGCGATTTCGACGCCACCGTGCGCTGCATCGAGGTGCTCGATGTCTGCCTCGGCCGGCTCGCCGAGGCTTGCCGTCGCACGGGCACCGACATGCTGATCACTGCCGATCACGGCAACGCCGAGAAAATGCGCGCCGCGCCGGACGGGCACACCACAGAGGCGCATACCGCGCACACGAGCAATCTCGTTCCGCTGGTGTATGTCGGTCGAGCAGCCAACATGGCCAGCACCGGCTGCCTCAGTGACATCGCGCCGACGATGCTCGCGCTGATGGGCTTAAAGCAGCCGGTGGAGATGACCGGCCATTCGCTCGTGCAGTTGAAAACCTCCGCGCAACATGCCGCCTGAGCGCCACTGCTGACGAGCTGATCCGCGCAGGAAGCTGCGCGGGCGTTCATTTTGCGCGTGTCTGCGCCCCGAAATCCTGCATAATGACGCAGCGCCCAAATCGCGGCGCGGTCAACTCAGGTGTGCATCACACTGCAATGAAGATTCGCCTCCACGCCGCGGTGCTGGCCGCCCTGCTCGGCAGCACCTTCGGCCCGGAACTCGCCGCCCAGCAGCAGACGCCGGTCGCCCCTGTCGCGCCGACGGCCCCGCCAGCGGTGGTCGCGGCACCCGCCACCGCCGCGCCACCAACGGCCGAACCGATTCCAATCGAAGACATTCGCCTGCTCGTCGAGATCTTTCACAAGGTCAAGAGCGACTATGTCGAACCGGTCACCGACAAGAAGCTGATCGACAGCGCGATCAAAGGCCTGCTCGCGGGCCTCGATCCGCACTCGACCTATCTCGACGCCGACGCCTACGAAGAACTGCAGGAAGGCACGTCCGGCGAGTTCGGGGGTCTTGGCATCGAAGTCGGCACTGAAGACGGCTTTGTACGCGTGATTGCGCCCATTGACGACACGCCGGCGAGCCGCGCTGGCGTGCAGGCCGGTGACACGATCATCAAGCTCGACGACGCGCCGGTAAGGGGCGTCACGCTGAACGAAGCGATCAAGAAGATGCGTGGCAAACCCGGCAGCAAGATCGGGATTACGCTGATCCGCGAAGGGGTCGAGAAGCCTATCGTGCTCACGCTCGTGCGCGACGTCATCAAGATTCGCAGCGTGCGCGGCCGCCTGCTCGAGCCGGGCTTCGGTTATGTGCGCGTGTCGGCGTTCCAGGCCAATACCGGCGACGACCTCGTGTCCCAACTCGAAAAGCTGAAAACGGAATCGAAGTCCGCGTTGAAGGGCCTGGTGCTCGATCTGCGCAACAATCCGGGCGGCGTGCTCGGTGCGGCGGTGGCCGTGTCCGACGCATTTCTCGATGCCGGCCGGATTGTCTATACCGAAGGACGCATCGAAGACGCGAAACTCGAATTCGACGCGAAGCCACCGGATCTGATCAGCGGCGCCCCCCTGGTGGTGCTCGTCAACGAAGGCTCGGCGTCGGCCTCGGAGATCGTGGCCGGGGCGCTGCAGGATCGGCAGCGCGCCGTGATCATGGGTCGCCAGACCTTCGGCAAGGGCTCGGTACAGACCATCCTGCCGATGAACAACAAGGCGGCGATCAAGATCACGACAGCGCGCTACTTCACGCCCAACGGACGCTCGATTCAAGCCGAAGGCATCAAGCCTGACATTCAGATCGACAAGCTCAAAGTCGCTGATTTCAGTACCGAAGAAGGCGCCTTCGTGAAGGAATCTCAACTCGCGCGACACCTCGAGAATACCAACACGAAGGACTTCGCCAGCGGAGAAGACGCCACGGCAGACACTGGACAGCGCGCGGAGCTGGCCAAGCAGGATTATGAACTCTACGAGGCACTGAACCTGCTGAAAGGCATGGTGCTGTTGCAGGCGCGAAGCACGCCGCCGTCGGGCTGAGCGACAGGTGTCCCTCGCGGCACTCGCGCTCGCCGCCTGCGTCGCCGCCGGCCCAGCGCCGGCGGTCGCTATCCTGATCGACGACATCGGCTATCAGATCGCTGCCGATCTCAGTGCCCTGGGCCTGCCCGGTGCCTTCTCCTATGCCGTGCTGCCTCACGCGCCACACAGTGCGCGCTTCGTGGCCGCGGCGCGCGCGCTGCGACGCGACAGCCTGTTGCACCTGCCGATGGAAGCCGAGGTTCGCAATGGACTGCTCGGGCCCGGCGCGCTGACCCACGGCATGACGAAAGCCGCCATCGTCGACACCCTCGACAAGGCACTCGCGAGCGTGCCGGCGGTCGTCGGCATCAGTAATCACATGGGCAGCCGCCTGACCCGCGAGCAGCGGCCGATGGACATCCTGGCGCGCGAAGTGGCCGGGAAACCCGCGCTTTTCTTCGTGGACAGCCGCACGACGGCGCGCACCGTTGCCGCCCACGTGATGCGCCAGCGCGGCGTGCCGACACTCGAGCGTGATGTGTTCCTCGACAACCTGCGGCGCCCTGCCGCGATCCGCCAGCAACTCGCCACGCTGATCGCACGCGCGAAACGGCAGGGATTTGCACTCGGGATTGGTCATCCGTACCGTGAAACGCTAGCGGTGCTGCGCGCCTGGCGGCCGGTAGCGGATCAGGTTCGCCTGGTGCGGATCTCGGATCTGCTCACGCTGCCGAAAGCGGTGGTGACGCCGGTGCAAGGCGCCACCGACTGCGCCACATTGCCACGCAACGGCCAGGTGAGCAGAGAACAGGCGCCCAGTTGAGGCATCGCCGCGCGAGCACGGCACCGACGAAGATGGAGACGGTATTACAAATCGCGCGCGACTAAGGCCCGCACCAGCATCAGCGCGCCGACACCACCGAGGATCCACACGCCGATCGGAAATGCCGTCCAGCGGCCGCCATCACCGCCCATGCTGTGGAGCACGCCGGCGGCGATGATGAGGCCGGCGCCTGCGACCGAGTAGGACAAACGCTGGTGCACGTTGCGGATCTCGCGGCGGATTTCATCGAGAATCTGATCATGCGTCCCGACTTCGATGCGGCCCTGCTTGAGGCGATCGAGCACGTCGAACGCGAGCCCCGGCAGTTCAGGCACGCGGTTGATCCAGCGCGGCACGCTCTCACGCGCCGCGCGGACCAGACTCTTCAGGCCAACGCGTTCGCCCATCCAGCTCTCAAGCGACGGCCGCGCGGTGCGCCACAGATCGAGCTCCGGATCGAGCTGACGCCCGATGCCTTCGACGTTGACCAGTGTTTTCTGCAGCAACAGCAGCTGCGGCAGGATCTCCATGTGAAAGCGCTGCGCGGTCTGGAACAGACGCACGAGCAGCTGTCCTATCGAGATCTCGCGCACCGGGCGATCGAAAATTGGTTCGCAGACGGTGCGGATCGCGAACTCGAAGTCGTCGACCCGCGTCTCCTTCGGTACCCAGCCTGATTCCACGTGCAGTTCCGCGACGCGGCGGTAGTCGCGCTCGAGAAAGGCGTGAAAATTCTCGGCCAGATAGCGCTGATCAAACTCCGACAGCGAGCCCATGATCCCGAAATCGACGAGCACGAACACCGGCAGGCCGCCATCCACGCCCGGGCGCACGAACAGGTTGCCGGGGTGCAGATCCGCATGAAAGAAGTGATCGCGAAAGACCTGGGTGAAGAATAGCTCGACGCCCGTCTTGGCCAGATGCTGGAGATCGACGCCCGCCGCGCGCAGCGCGTCGATGTTGCTGATCGGGATGCCGTCGATGCGCTCCATCACGAGCACGTTCGGCCGCGACAGGCCCCAGTGGATCTCAGGCACGTAGAGATCCGTCGAAGTCGCGAAATTGCGCCGGATCTGCGAAGCGTTCGCCGCTTCGCGCAGCATGTCGAGTTCATCGAGGATGGTCTTTTCGAATTCATCGACGACGCGCGCAGGTTTCAGCAGACGCCCGCGCGACCAGTAACGCTCGGCGGTATCAGCCAGTAGCCGCATCAGGCCGATGTCGCGTTCGATCGTGCGGCGAATACCGGGCCGCACCACTTTTACGATTACCTCGCGGCCGTCGTGCAGCCGCGCCACGTGGACCTGCGCGATCGACGCTGAAGCGAGCGGCTGCTCGTCAAAGGTGCTGAATACTTCACCGACGGGCTTGCCGTAGGCGCGCTCCACGATCTCGCGGGCCTGCACGCCAGGGAATGGCGGCACGCGATCCTGCAGTTTAGAGAGTTCTTCGATGATATCGTCCGGCAGCAGATCGCGGCGGGTCGACAACATCTGGCCGAGCTTCACGAACAGCGGCCCAAGTTCCTCGAGCACGGCGCGGATGCGCGAAGCACGCGGGCCGTAATTTGGACGGGTCCAGTTCCACGGCAACAGGTAACGCACAAAGCGGAGCGGCTGCAGCATCGGCATCGCGAACAGAATCTGGTCGAAGCCATGACGGATCAACACGCGCTGAATCGTCAGGGCGCGCAGAAAATGACCTGGCAGCCCGGTCATTGCGGTCGCTTGCGTTCGAGCCGCGTGATGCGCGCCGCGCAGCGATCCAGCGCCATATCGAGTCGCAGGGCCTCGGCGCCGAGCTGTTCGATGTCGTGCGCGGTCGGCATCAGGCGCGCCTCCTCGAGCAGATACTCGCCGACATCACGCTCGAGGCTTGCGTGCGACTGGCGCACGAAGGCGAAAGCGCCTTCGATCACGCGGGAAATCTGACGCGCCGGCACGTCGCCGACAACGCGCGAGAGCTGCGCCTCCCAGTCGATCGACAGGCTGTCCAGCGCGGACTCGAGCTGGCGCACGGTCGCGATATCGCCCTGGATGCGAACCTTGCCGGCGGGTACCGCAGCGCCGGCCTGATGCGCGCGGGCCATCGCAATGAAATCGGTGAGGGTGCCTTCGAGCACGATATCGGCCTGCGTGGCGCTGCGCGTGGCGAGCAGAATGCCGTCCGCTTCGATGGCGATACAAAGCTTCAGGCCGAGCCGCGTGACCTGCACCGCCACGGTCCGGCCGGCGAGATCGCGAAGCTGCGCGCTGGCGGCTTCGTCCGCCCGCAGCAGTCGGTTCACCATTCCGGCGACCCGATCGAGCACGCGCTGCGGCGCCAGCAGATCCGCCATCATCGGACGCTCACAGCCGCATGCCGCTGTGCAGGGCGACCACGCCGCCCAGGATGTTCAGGTAGCGGCAGCGCTCCAGACCCGCCTCGCGCATCATGTCCGCGAGCGCTTCCTGCCCGGGATGTACGCGGATCGATTCAGCGAGATAACGGTAGCTCGCTGTGTCCTTCGCAATCATCGCGCCGATGCGCGGCAGCAGCTTGAACGAGTAGAGATCGTAGATCTTCGACAATGCGGGCGAGCTGACCTGCGAAAACTCGAGGATGTGTGCCGTACCGCCCGGCTTCAACACCCGAGCCATCTCGGCGAGCGCCCTCTCCTTGCGCGTGACATTGCGCAGTCCGAACGCCATCGTGATCACATTGAAGCTGCGGTCCGGGAATGGCAGCGACTCCGCATCGGCCTGCACGAAGCGCACGTTGCCGATGGTGCCGGCGTCGGTCAGGCGGTCGCGGCCGACATCGAGCATGCTGCGGTTGATGTCGAGGATCACGACTTCGCCGTCCGCCCCGACGTCACGGGCGAGCAGCCGCGTGAGATCGCCGGAACCGCCGGCCAGATCGAGCACGCGGTCGCCGGGGCGGGCACTCGCGATGAACACCGCCATGCGCTTCCAGAGGCGATGCATGCCGAGCGACATCAGGTCGTTCATGAGATCGTAGCGGCCGGCGACAGAATCGAACACACCGCGCACGTGCGCGGCCTTCTCTTCTTCGCTGACGCGCTGGTATCCGAAATGCGTTTCGCGGTCGCTGCTCAAGACGCGGGCCTCAGTTACCGGCAGTGGCCTTCCGTTCGTAGCCGGCCGCGGTGAGTGCGGCGAGGTATTCGCGCCAGTTGGCATCGAAGTCGCGGCCGAGCTTGTACAGGTAATCCCAGGTGTAGAGCCCGGTATCATGGCCGTCGTCGAACACGAACTTGACGGCGTAATTGCCGACCGGCTCGATGGCGCGCACGTTCACCGCCTCCTTGCCCGTCTGTAGCACGCCCTGCCCTGGGCCATGGCCGCGGACTTCCGCCGACGGCGAGTACACGCGCAGATATTCACAGGGCAGACGGAAGTGGGCACCGTCATCGAAAGTGATCTCCAGCACGCGGGAAACCTGGTGGAGCTCGATGTCGGTCGGGGTGTGTTGAGCCATGGCAGCGCAGCCTACAGGATATACCGGGCCCAGTCCTCATCCTTGACCAGCTCGCCGAGGTGCTGCTCGACATAGGCGCGGTCGATGAGAACGGACTGTCCGGCGCGGCTCGGCGCGGTAAACGAAAGCGCCTCGAGCAAGCGTTCCATGACGGTATGCAGGCGCCGCGCACCGATGTTTTCGCTGCGGTCGTTGATGTGCTGCGCGATTTCGGCGATGCGCCGCACGCCATCTTCCGCAAACGCCAGTTCGACGCCTTCGGTCTTCAGCAGCGCGTTGTACTGTTCGGTCAGCGAAGCGGTCGGCTCGGTGAGGATGCGCACGAAATCCTCGACATCGAGCGACGACAGTTCCACACGGTTCGGCAGGCGGCCCTGCAGTTCAGGGATGAGATCCGATGGCTTCGACAGATGAAATGCGCCGGACGCGATGAACAGGATGTGATCGGTCTTGATCAAACCCTGCTTCGTGTTCACGGTGCAGCCTTCGATCAGCGGCAGCAGGTCGCGCTGCACCCCTTCGCGCGACACGTCCGGGCCGTGCGTCTCGCCGCGCCGCGCGATCTTGTCGATTTCGTCGAGGAACACGATGCCGTTCTGCTCGACATTGGCGACCGCGCTGAGGCGAATGTCATCTTCGTTGACGAGCTTGCCGGCTTCCTCGTCCGTCAGCAGCTTCAGCGCTTCTTCGATCTTCAGTCGTCGCGAACGCTTGCGGGTATTGCCGAGGCTCTGGAACATGCTCTGCAGCTGACTGGCCATTTCTTCCATGCCGGGCGGCGACATGATTTCCACGCCGCCCGGCGCCTGCGCGAGTTCAATCTCGATTTCCTTGTCGAGCAGCTTGCCCTCGCGCAGCATCTTGCGAAAACGCTGGCGGGTGGTGGATTCATCGGCTTCGGTGGTTTCGCCGAAGGCGCGCGGCGGCGGCAGCAGGGCGTCGAGCACGCGCTCTTCCGCGGCGGCGGCAGCTTTCTCGCGGACCTGGGCCGTGGCCTCGGCCCGCGTCATCGTCAGCGCCACTTCCATGAGATCGCGGATGATCGATTCGACATCGCGACCGACATAGCCGACCTCGGTGAACTTCGTCGCCTCGATCTTGATGAACGGTGCGCCGGCAAGTTTCGCGAGGCGCCGTGCGATTTCCGTCTTGCCGACCCCGGTGGGGCCGATCATCAGAATATTCTTCGGCATGATTTCGTTGCGCAGGCCGGCCGGCACCTGACTGCGGCGCCAGCGCGTGCGCAGCGCGATCGCGACGGCGCGCTTCGCGGCATCCTGGCCGACGATGTGCTTGTCGAGCTGGTCGACGATTTCCTGTGGCGTCAGCGCCATCAATTGTTGTTCGCGGCTCGGCATGGGCTTAGGACTTGATCTCTTCCAGAACGATATTCGAATTGGTGTAGACACAGATGTCGGCAGCGATGGCCAGGCCTTTGCGCACGATCATCGCCGCGTCGAGGTCTGTGTTCTCGACCAGCGCGCGGGCCGCAGCCTGCGCGAAGCTGCCCCCGGAGCCGATCGCCATGATCGAGTCTTCCGGTTCGATTACGTCACCATTGCCGGAAATGATCAGCGAGGACTCGTGATCGGCGACCACCAGCAGGGCTTCCAGCCGGCGCAGCATGCGGTCGGTGCGCCAGTCCTTCGCCAGTTCCACCGCGGCGCGCACGAGGTTCCCATGGTGCTTGTCGAGCTTGCCCTCGAAGCGCTCGAACAGGGTGAAGGCATCGGCGGTGCCGCCGGCAAACCCGGCGATGACGCGTTCCTGGTAGAGCCGGCGCACCTTGCGCGCATTGCCCTTCAGGATGGTATTGCCCATCGACACCTGGCCATCGCCGCCCACGACGACATGGCCGTGGCGACGCACGGACAGGATGGTGGTCGCGTGATACTGCTCCATGAAACGGACTCGGAAAACGGGCCTCAAATTGTACACCACGGGGCCTGGCGGCCCGCCTGAACCGAAGCACTGCCTGCGACTCGGCGGGGCCGCGGAGCACCCGGCGCATAGAGCCCGGCATCAACTGCAGGCCGCCAGCGAGCAACCGGGGCTGCAGCCCGCGGACGCCAGATCTGCCTCCGCGCCTCCGTGCCCGCTACGCGCCCGTGGGCGGCGGGCCGGCGAGTCCTCGACAAGCCCGCTGGCCTGGGCTCCAATGAATGCCCGAACAATCTGGCCTGTGCCGCGAGCAATTGATGGGTCCCCTGTTGACCTTGGCGGTCCACGACGCACTGGTTGATGCGGCGTGCGCCGGGCTCACCCACCTGAGCTGTTCGCTCAATCTCAATCGCTCGCAGACGACGGTCGAGGTGAGCGCGACGGCCTGGCGCTGGCAGGGCCTTGCCTACCCTTTTCTGGCGCGCTGCAAGCCGCGCACCGTCTACGCCTGGCGCGAAGGGGAGTTTTACGCGGTGGCGCGGTACTCGACCGCACTCTACAAGCTGGTGCCGACCGAACAGGGACCGCCGACCTTTGAAATCGACGGCATCAAGATGTTGCCGTCAGCGCAGGTGTCACCCTACGCCGATGCCAACCGCAAGGTCGGGCTGATTGAACCGCGGGCCAAACGCATTCTCGACACCTGCGGGGGCCTGGGCTATTTCGCCGCGTGCTGCCTCGATGGGGGCGCACAGCAGGTGGTGTCCTGCGAAAAGAGCCCGGCGGTCTTGTGGCTGCGACAGCACAATCCGTGGTCGCCCGCGCCGGATGCGCGCCTGCTGCTGATGGAGGCGGACATCACCCAGGCCATCGCCAGCTTCGAGGCCGCCGCGTTCGACGCCGTGCTGCACGATCCCCCGCGCTTCGGGATTGCGGGCGAACTCTACTCGCAGGTGTTCTATGCCGAACTGGCGCGTGTCCTCAAGCGGAGCGGCCGTCTGTTCCATTACACTGGTGCCCCCAATGCGCTGACCAGCGGGCGGGACGTTCCGGCTGAAGTCGCGCGCCGGCTGCAGCGGGCCGGATTTTCGACCTCCTTCAACGGTGATGGCGTGCTCGCCGAGCGACGTTGAGCGCGTGCCTACACTGCAGGATTACCCATGACCTTTGCCGAACTCGCCGTGCCGGCGGATCTGATTGCCGCGCTCTCCTGGCAGAAGATCCACGCACCGACCGCCATCCAGACCGCGGCGATGCCGGTGTTGCTCGAGGGCAGGAACGCCTATCTGCATGCCGAAACCGGCACCGGCAAAACCCTGGCCTACCTGCTGCCGGTGTTCTGCCGGCTCGATCTCGCACTCGCGGCCACCCAGGCGGTGATCGTGGCGCCCACCCATGAACTGGCGATACAGATTCAGCGCCAGTGTACCGATCTCGCGCAACACGCCGGCCGGGCGGCCCGCATCCTGTTGCTGATCGGCGGCACCTCACTTGATCGCCAACTCGACAAGCTGAAGAAAAAGCCGCATCTGGTGGTGGGTTCGCCCGGCCGAATTCGCGAACTGGTGGAGATGCGCAAGCTGAAACTGCAGCAGTTGCGTTATCTGATCGTCGACGAAGCCGACCGCCTGCTTGGCGCCGACGGGCTGCCGGATATTCGCGCCCTCATCCAGGCTGCACCGGCGACCCGACAACTGATTTTCGTATCGGCCTCCGAAGAGGCCGCGCTCACCGCGACCGTCAGCTCCCTGGCCCCGGAGCTGGCGATGGTGAAGACCGGCGCGGCCGCCGTGAACGAGAACATCGAGCACTATTACGTCACGTGCGATGAACGTGACAAACCCGACATGGTGCGCAGGCTGTTCCACGCGCTGGATCCCGAACGCGCGATGGTCTTCGTCCATCGCAACGATACCGCCGGCCAGGTCGCCGCCCTCCTCGCGCGACAGACGGTGCCGGTCGCGGATCTCAGCGGCACGCTGAACAAGCTTGATCGCAAACAGGCGATGGACGGATTTCGCAGTGGTGCCGTGCGTGTGCTGCTCGCGTCGGACGTCGCCGCGCGCGGACTCGACATCAAGGGCGTCACCCACATTCTGAATCTGGACGTGCCCACGCTGAGCAAGGACTACCTGCACCGCGTCGGTCGCACCGGGCGGGCGGGCGCACGCGGCATCGCGATCTCATTGATAGCGGAAGGCGATGTCCGCCTGGTCCGTCGCTATGAGGAAGAACTGGGCATCCGGATGCGGCAGATCCGGGTTCGCGACGGACAGGTGAGTGTCATCGGGGAATAGCGCGACAGTCGCGCAAGGGAATGGATCGACGTTCTCTCCTGCTGATTTCCGTTGGCCCTGATGCAATGTGGCGCCCTGCGGCCCGGCCCCGGCGCGGCCGGGACCAAAACCGTCTAGAGTAGACGCTCCCGTCACAACGAGAGCGGCCATGGCAACACCAGCAACCCAAGCCAAGCAACGCACGCCCGAGACGGCACCCTGCGACTACGACGTCATCGTCATAGGCGCGGGGGTGTCCGGCATCTACCAGATCAAGCGGCTGGTCGATCTCGGCGTGCGCGCAACGGTGCTCGACGCCAACCAGGATCTCGGCGGCACCTGGTACAACAACCGCTATCCCGGCGCGCGCTTCGACTCCGAAAGTTATACCTATGGCTATTCGTTCTCGTCAGAACTGCTCAACGAGTGGCACTGGACGGAACGCTTCTCGCCCCAGCCCGAAACGCTGCGCTACCTGAACTTCGTCGTCGACAAACTGAAGCTGCGCGAACACATGCAGTTCGGCTGCCGCGTCGAGGCGATGCGTTTCAATGAACCGACAGACACCTGGCAGCTGAGCCTGAACGACGGGCGCGCGCTGTCCGCGCGGGTGGTCATCGCCGGGATGGGCCCACTGTCGACGCCGACGCTGCCGAAATTCGCCGGCATGGCTGACTTCAAGGGCATCTCGTTCCACACGGCGAACTGGCCTCATGCGCCGCTGGACCTGACCGGCAAGCGCGTCGCCATCATTGGCACCGGCGCAACGGCGATTCAGATCATTCCCGTCATCGCACAACAGGCGGGTCAGCTCACGGTGTTCCAGCGGCGCGCGAACTGGGCTGCACCGCTCAACAACGGACCGATCTCGGCGCCGGAAATGGCCGCGATCCGCGCCCGCTACGACGACATCTTCGCGGCCTGCGCGCGCTCGCCCGCAGCGTTCGAGCACATCCCGGACAGCCGGCGCTTCTACGATGTGCCGCCAGCAGAGCGCCGCGCATTCTGGGACCGGCTCTATGCCGAACCCGGCTTCGGCATCTGGCTCGCGAACTTCGCGGAGATTTTCCTGGACGAGCACGCGAACGCGGAAATGTCGGCGTACATCGCCGACCGGATCCGCCAGCGCGTGAAGGATCCTGCGCTTGCCGAGCTGCTGATCCCGAAGGACCATGGCTTCGGCATCCAGCGGCTGCCGCTCGAGACGAACTATTTCGAAACCTACAATCGCGACAACGTCGAACTCGTCAATTCAAAGGCGACGCCCATCGAACGGATCACGGCGACGGGCCTGCGCACGAGCGAGCGTGATTTCGAGTTCGACGTCATCGTCTACGCCACCGGCTTCGACGCCTTCACGGGCGCCTACGATCGCGTCGACATCCGCGGTCTCGGTGGACAGTCGCTCCGCGACAAGTGGGCCGAGGGTCCCGTCACCTATCTCGGCATGCTCGTCAGCGGTTTTCCGAACATGGTCATGCTGGGTGGGCCGCAGACGGCGGCCGCGAACTTCCCGCGCGGTTCAGAGATCGCCGTCGACTGGATCATGCCGCTGCTCCAGCACATGCAGGCGCAGGGCCACACCCGTTTCGATGCGCAGGCCGGCGCGGAGCAGGCCTGGTTTGACGCGGTCAAGCTGAGTTACCAGGGCCTCCTGATGAGCAAGGCGCAAAGCTGGATCACCGGCTACAACTCCAATCTGGACGGCCATGAATACGGGCACACGCGCTACAACATCTTCGCGACAGGCGGCGTCCAATACGCCAGACATCTGAAGGCGGCAGCGGACGGCGGCTACGCCGGGATCGCGTTTGCATAGCGGGCATGGGCGCCCACGCGTCGCCGGGCGCCGTCGCCCGCCGGCACGCAGTGCCCCACATGCAGCATCTTCCCCAGACGTCGAAGGTCGGGCCGGCCGGTTGTCCCCGGGCAGCCGGCGCGTGCGGCACCCACGCAGCGCGGTCGGTCGCATGAACGAACACCCCGGCATCACAGCGCACCCGGCGGCCGGGCAGTCCGCGCGCCGGCTTCGCAATATCCTCGGCGCGTCGGCCGGCAATTTCGTTGAATGGTTCGACTGGTTTGCCTACGCGTCCTTCGCGCTCTATTTCTCGCGTGCGTTCTTTCCGGCCGGCGATCAGACCTCCCAGTTGCTGAACACCGCGTTCGTCTTCGCGGGCGGTTTCCTCGTGCGGCCCCTGGGTGCGCTGCTGTTCGGCACCTACGCCGACCGCGTCGGCCGCCGCGCCGCGCTGACGCTGTCGGTTGCGCTGATGTGCGGCGGATCGCTGTTGATTGCGATCACGCCGACCGGGATCGGCGTGCTGTCACCGACCCTCCTCGTGCTGGCCCGGCTGCTGCAGGGCCTTGCCGTAGGCGGCGAATACGGCGCGTCGGCCACCTACGTCAGCGAGATGGCGAGCCGTTCCCGGCGCGGGTTCTGGTCGGGCTTTCTGTACGTGACGCTCATCGGCGGCCAACTGGCGGCGATGAGCCTGCAGGTGGTCTTGCAGCGTGTGTTGAGCGAAGACGCGCTGTATGCCTGGGGCTGGCGCATTCCATTTGCAATCGGTGCCGCGCTTGCGGTGGCCGTGTTCTGGATCCGGCGCAACATCGAGGAGACGCGAGCGTTCGAGGGCGAGCAGTCCGCGCCCGAGCAGCGCGGCCGGCCGCTCGCGCTGCTCGCCGAGTATCCGAAGGAGACCGCGATTGTCTTCACGCTGACGGCAGGCGGCGCGGTCGGTTTCTATACCTACGCGATCTACATGCAGAAGCTGCTCGTCAACAGCGCCGGACTGCCGAAGGGCGTCGTTGCCGAAACCATGACCGGCGTGCTCGCAACCATGATTTTCTTTCCGCCGCTTGTCGGCTGGCTGGCCGACAAGGTCGGGCACAAGCGCACCATACTCGTCGCCTTCGGCAGCAGCGCGCTCTGCGCCGTGCCGACGCTACACGCCCTCAGCACGGCGACCGACCCGTGGACCGTCTACCTGCTGTGTGTCGCTGTGCTGTTCCTGCTCTCCGGCTATTACGCGCTCAGCGCCGTGCTCAAGGCCGAACTCTATCCCACCCACATTCGCGGCCTGGGCGTCTCTCTACCCTACGCGATTGCGCTCGCCATCTTCGGCGGCAACGCCGAAAGTGCCGCGCTGTATCTCAAGCAGATAGGCCTCGAGTCGGCCTACTTCTGGATCGTAGCCGGGCTGTTTGCCCTCGCCTTCATCGCCGCCGCGCTGATGCCGGACACCCAGCGGCAGGGGCGGTTGGGGGCGTAGCCGTGTTACGTGGGTGACCGGCTGCTGTTGAATCCAGGGTTCGTCTCCCCGGCCGACGCTTGAGCCGGGCATGATAGCAGCGCCGTCCGGCCCCGTGGCCGGACGGCAGTACCCTGCTTGCATCTCGCGGACGTCGTCGGCGCCAGCCGGCGACTCAATCGATATTGAGCCGCTTCGATTGCGCCTGCGAGCGCTTGGGCAGCGTCAGCATGAGGATGCCGTTCTCATACTTTGCCTTGGCCGCGGCCGCATCAACTTCCTGCGGCAACTGGAAGCTGCGCGAAACAGATCCGTAGTAGCGTTCGCTGCGCAGAACCTTCTCGTCCTTCGTCTGTTGATCCTGCTGCTTCACGTCGGCGGAGATGGTAATCACCCCGCCTTCGACACCGACCTGAATGTCTTCTTTGCCGACACCCGGCACTTCTGCCTGCACGGTGTACGCATTGCCGTCTTCCTTGACATCGATCTTGATCTGCGCCGGCAGCGGATCGCCGTGCAGCGGTTTGACGAAGTAGCCGGGCGCGACGTCGCGAAAGAAATCGTCGAACAGACTGCGGCTGCCGAAGTTGATGAGATTCGCCATGATGTAATTCCTGTGTGTAGGGGGCGAAACGCGCCTGCGTTCCGGATGCACAGTAAATGGTGTGCGCACGGCGCAATTGCAAGCCGGCGATGGCCACCGGCGATGCGAAGTTGATCACGATCAATCGACCGGGCCTGCAGCGCCACGGCCCGCCGCCCTTGAGGATCCTGAGCAACGCATGCGAGCCTCCGCCGATGCATGCCGCCTCCCTGCCCTCACGCGCCCTGTTGCTGCTCGGCTTCCTGACCCTCCCTGATCTGGGGCACGAACTGGCCGCTGTTTCCAAGCGCGATGCGCGAGATCTCGGTGTGGACCTTCCGTGCCCGCAGCATGACCGGCGCGGGCCTGATGCTGCTCGTGATTGCGCGCGGGCGTGGGCAGGTGCTCGACGTCCCACGCGCGCACTGGCGCGCATTGCTTGCTTCATCGTTCTGTTATCTCGTGGTGTGGAACCTTGCGAGCGCTAAGGACCCCGGTCATTCCGTCCGGCCAGACCGCCGTGCTCGGCTTCACGATGCCCTTGTGGGCGGCCTTGATTTCATGGGCTGTGCTTGGTCAGAAGCTCGGCCGGCGCCAGGTCGCGGCGGTAGCGCTCAGCGGACTGGCGGTGTGCCTGTTGATGTGGCCGGGACTCAGAACTTACGCGAAAGCACCCCTCGGCTTTGCGCTCGGCATTTTTGCCGATCTTGGCTGGGCCGTCGGTACGCTGATTCTGCAGCGCAGCCCGATCGCTGTCCCCGCCCTCGTGATGACCGGCTGGCAGTTGCTGCTCGCCGGCTTGCCGATCAGCGTCTGCGCGTGGTGGCTCGGCGATCATAAGTGGTTCATGCCGAACTGGCAGACGCTCGCCGCCGTCAGCTACATCACGGTGGTGCCCATGAGTCTCGGCAATCTGTGCTGGTTCTCGATAATCGGCATGCTGCCGGCGAACATCGCCGGTGTCGCGACGATCCTCGTGCCGATAGTGGCCATGATCTCCGGCGCGATCGTGCACGACGAACCGCTGGGCCTGCTCGAGTTCGCGGCCATGGCGTGTTGTGCAGGTGCCTTGTCGTTGATGGTGTTGAAGCGCAATCCGGCCAAGTTGGCCGGGGATCAGCCGCAACGGGAACAGACATGAGCCAGGCTTGCGTCCAGACCGCACCAGGGTTCAGCGCGCCGCTGCACTTGGGCTAAACCGCTTCTGTCAGGGCGGCGTGGCCGGCTTGCCCGTCACCGCGCCCGTCGAAACGTCAGATTGATGCGTCGTGCCCTGAGCAACGGGTGCACGCCGTCCTTCAACGCGAGCACGCCATGCAAGCGCAGGCGCGCCGGGCCGCCCCACACGAGCACGTCGCCGTGTTGCAACGTCAGGCGGCGGGTCGGCTCGGCACGCAGTTGCCCGCCGAGCACAAAGTTGGCCGGCAGACCCAGTGACACCGAGACGATAGGCTGCGAGAAGTCCCGCTCGTCGCGATCCTGATGCAGCGACAGTCGGTTGCCGGGCAGGTACTGGTTCACGAGGCAGACATCGGGCGAAAAATCCGGAAATCCTGACGCGGCGGCGGCCTCGATGGCCAACGCGCGAAAAATCTTCGGCATCGCCGGCCACGCGAGTCCGGACTCCGGATCGGCCGCCGCATAGCGATAGCCTTTCAGGTCCGACACCCAGCCCACCTCACCACAGTTCGTCATCGCCACCGACATCGTGAGGCCGCCCGGCGTCACCATCTGCCGCAACGGCGCGGTGACGAATACGGTCGCGAGTTCACCGAGCAGCGCCGCCGCGAGCGGCATCGCGTGGCCCCGCAACAGCACCACGCCTTCGTCGATCCGCTCGGGCACGGACTGGCCAGTGTCGGGGGCGGCAAAGAGATCGAAGGTTTCGGACATGCGTGCATGGTGCAGGAATATGGCGCGCACGGGCAGCGGTGCACCGGGCGCGCGGCCAGGCTGGCTTAGGACCCTGGTAAACATCATCTTAATAGCTGACTGCAAATCCGCTCCAGTCGAAGTTGACGAGGCTGGACGCCGATGCCGACTATCCCTGCGGCGACCGTGCGCGCGCAGGACGTGCGCGCTCGAGCGATACAGGGGTGTACTTGAGCGAGTCGACGCGGGAATAGTCAGCATCGGCGCCCGGGGGTGGCACCAACCCACTGACCGATATTTACGCTCAGCTATTTTGTCAACACCGAGGGTGTTCCTCAGTGGTTGCTGCAAGGCGCTATGCGCAGGCAATAGCGGGGCTATTGCCAAGCATCGCAACGCCGCAGCTGCCGCTCAGGAACAGCCGAATGTGAAGATAATGTTGACCAGGGTCCTTAGGGCTTGCGGCGGGCGCGCGGATGCGCGGCGTCGTAAACCCGCGCGAGATGCTGGAAATCCAGGTGCGTGTAGACTTGCGTGGTGCGGATGTCGCGGTGGCCGAGCAGTTCCTGCACGGCACGCAGATCGCCGGAGGATTCGAGCAGGTGCGTCGCGAAGGAGTGACGCAGCATATGGGGATGCAGCGGCACGTCGAGGCCCTGGGCACGCGCCCAGACCTTGAGCCGCGTCTGCACTTCCCGAATCGCGATGCGCCGGCCGCGCTTGCCCACGAACAGTGCCGGTTCATCCACGCCTGCGAGCGTGGCGCGCACCGGCAGCCAGCGCTGCACGGCCGCTTCGGCCTTGCTGCCCACCGGCACAATGCGTTCCTTGCGGCCCTTGCCGAGGACGCGCACGTCAAGCGCGCGCAGATCGATCGTGTCGAGGTCAAGCCCCACGAGTTCCGACACGCGCAGCCCGCAGGAGTAGGTCAGTTCCCACATCGCGAGATCACGCAGCGCAAGCGGCTCGGTTGGGGTGCTGTCGAGCAGCCGGTTGGCCTGATCGACATCGAGCGTGCGCGGCAGACGCTGCGGCGACTTCGGCGCGCGCACATCCGATACCGGATTCTCGCGTAGCCGGCCGTGCCTGATTTCATGCCGATACAGGCCGCGCAGCGCCGACAGCGCGCGCGCAATTGAGCGGCCGCTGTGGCCAGCCCGATGCAGCCAGGCCACGAAGCCGCGCACGACGTGCGCATCGACCACGTCGTTGCCCGCCGCCGCGGCCTGCGTCCAGTAACGCAGGAAGTGCGCGAGATCGCGCCGGTAGGCGGCCTGGGTATGGGGCGACGTGCCGCCAAGGCTCGTGAGCCAGGCGTCGATCATCGCAGCGTTGAAATGGGCGGGCATCCCGGACAGGCCGCGCCAGAACCGCTTACGGACTGCGCCGGGGCTTTGCGACCCACGGCTCGATCACGAGCGTAAAGACGTCGCGCAGGAACGCGAGAAATTCGGTGCCCATGGTCGATTCGAAGCGCGTCGGATCCTTGCTGCTGACGACGAGCAGACCATCCCAGGTTTTGCCGTGGAGCGGCAGGACGACGTGCGACCCATCGAAGACTTCGACACCGAACAGCGCCTGCGTCTGGGCCTGCGTCAGGCGGCCGCAGACGGGTTCACGTTTCACGAGCGCATGCTTGAACGGCTCGCGCCGCGGCGAATCGGTGCCGACGAACTGCCGTGCGTCCTCGCTGTCGACAAACGCCGCGCTGGCAAACACGAGGCCCGTCACGCGATCGGCCCCAAAGTTCTCGGCGAGTCGCGCAGACAGCAAGCTGAACGCGGCCTGCGGGCCGGCGGTGTCCATCAGTTCGAGCGCGAGGCGCTGGATGCGGCGAATCACCGCCTCGTTGTGCTTGGCCTGTTCGATCAGTGCTTCGAAGCGCACCCGCGAGCGCTCCAGTTCCTCGCGCAGCGCGGCTATCTGGCGCTCCCACAGCGATACGGCCTGGCCGGTTGCGTGCGGAATTTCGAGCGTCCGCAACAGGTCAAGCTGCTGATTGAAGAATTCGGGATGAGCGGCGAGATACCGGGCTACCGCAGCGGCGCTCGGCATCGGTTCGGCAGCATGATCGCGTTCGGACGTGACATTCACAGCTCGATGTTTCCTTCGAAAACGGACACTGCCGGCCCGCGCATCCACAGACACTTGCCCGGCCCATCCCACGCTATCGTCAACTCGCCGCCGGTCAATTCAACCACGACGCGGGCGCCCAGCAGCCCCCACCGCACGCCGACCGCTACTGCGCCGCAGGCGCCGGTGCCGCAGGCCGGCGTTTCGCCGGTGCCGCGCTCGAACACGCGCAGGCGGATGCGGCCGGCGTCGAGCACCTGCATGAAGCCGACATTCACGCGCTCCGGGAACTGCGGCTGCTGCTGCAGCCAGGCACCGAGTTCGGCGACCGGCGCCGTGGCGACATCCGGCACCTCGAACACCGCATGCGGATTGCCCATCGACACCGCGCCGAAGACCCAGTCGCGTCCGGCGTGCGTCAGTGCATAGCGTTCGGCTCGCGCGCCAGTGACCAGCGGCAGCGCCGCCGGCTCGAAGTCGGGCTCGCCCATGTCGACGGTCACCGTCGCATCGTCTTCGAGGCGCAGCGCGTAACCGCGCCCGCCGAGTTCGATCACGAGGTCGCGGCCGCTCACCGCCCCGTGTGCATTCAGATAGTGGGCGACGCAGCGCACCCCGTTGCCACAGTGCTGGGCCGGACTGCCGTCGGCATTGAAGACACGATAACGCGCGGCCGCACCGGCGAAGCTGCTCGCTTGGATCTGCAACACCTGATCGCAGCCGACACCGTACCGGCGATCGGCCAAGTGGCGCAGTTGCCCAGGTGTCAGCTCGAGCGGCGCACGCCGGGCATCGAGCAGCACGAAATCGTTGCCGAGGCCCTGCATCTTGGTGAACGGAACGCGCATGAGGTAGCGGTGGTGCCCGGGTTGATCGGTGGCGAGTGGATCGCTCGCGATCCTACCAGCGCTGATCGCAAAAATCGTGGGGCAGCGCCGAGCGGCAGCCGCGAGCTTAGGACCCTGGTCAACATTATCTTTACATTCGGCTGTTCATGAGCGGCTGCCGCGGCGTTGCGATGCTCGGCAATAGCCCCGTTATTGCCTGCCAATCGCGCCATGCCGCAACTCCTCAGGAACACCCTAGAGGGCGACAAGATAATGTTGACCAGGCTCCTTAGCGATCGATCGCGCGCACGCGAAAGCCGGCGGCGGTCAGCCGTTCGAGCAGACCACCCGGCCCCGGCAGGTGCAGCGCGCCGACCGCCGCGAACGTGCCTGGGCTGTCGAACCGGGGAATAAGCCGCGTCGCCATGCGCGCGTTGCGATCGTTCAGCAGCGTCGACATCAACCGCGACTGCGCCGGCGAGTCGTAACGCAGGGCCTCAGCGTAGAGCCGCGCGAGATCGCCTGCCGCATAGGCCTCGACCAGCGACTGCAGCTCGCGCTGCTGGGCGTCGTAGTGGCACACCGTTTCGCGCAGCAGGTCGATCTGATCGGCCGCTGACAAATGCTCGAACACCGCGAGCTGCTCGGCAAGCGTTTCAACGCCGAACAGATCTTTGCCGGCCTGCTGCGCGACCTGCATCAGCAGGAGATCGAGCGGTGGCCCCTGCTGCTCGGCCGGCAGACTCAGCGTGGTGTACACCGCCCAGGTCTTGAGCTGGCCGGCGGCGGCTTCATTGATGCCATAGGCCGCCAGCAGCTCGACGGTGCGGCGATACAACGCGGCGTCGACCTGCGCCCGCAGACCCTCGGCCTCCCCGCCCCACATCGACCGCCCGAGGCGCTCGAGGGTCGGGGCGTCGAACAGCACTTCCAGGCCGAAGCGCGTGCTGCCTTTGAGGACCGCGCGCAGTTGCGGCGACAGGTTCGTGACCTCGGGTGATGAGAGATGGATGGTGCCGAGCAGGTGGCCAACGTCGCCCGCCGGATTCGTGATCTCCCACAGCAAACCTTCGCGATGCGTGGGCGCCATGACCGGCGCAGCGCGTTCAATCCGCGCCGGGCACTGGAGCGCACCCGCCAACAGCGCCGGCGCGAACAGGGCCAGCAGCAGGCCGAGGGTGGCACCCATCGGGCGCTCAGGCCGGCGCATCGTCGCCCAGTTCGAGCGACGGCGCCGCCGCGAGCCTTTCTACGGCATGGCGCGCCAGCGCATGCCGCGGATCGGCCGCGAGTTCGAGTTCACCCAGCGCATGTCGCCCATGCATGCGCATCAGGCGGACCAGCGACAGGGGGTGCGGCTGCACGACCAACTGACCGAGCAATTGCTCGACCGCCGGGCGGTCGTTGCACACCAGACAGATGTCGCAGCCCGCGCCGAGCGCCTGGTGGGCGCGCTCAAGGTGACTGTTGCCGATGGCCGCGCCTGACATCGAGAGGTCGTCGCTGAAAATCGCCCCCTGAAACTGGAGTTCACCGCGCAGCACCTCGGACAGCCAGCGTTTCGAGTAGCCCACCGGCACGCTGTCGACCGCCGGGAACAGGATATGGGCCGGCATGATGGCGTCGATGCCGGCGGCGCACAGCAGGCGAAACGGCACGAGATCGCGATGACGCAGTCGCGACAGCGGGCGGCGGTCGATTGGCAGTTCGTGATGGGAGTCGGCGATGACCGTGCCATGACCCGGAAAATGCTTACCGACCGCCGACATGCCGGCCGCGTGCATACCGCGCACAAAAGCCTGCGCCAGCCGGCCGACGACTTCCGGCTCGGCGTGGAAGGCGCGGTCGTTGATCACCCGGCTGGACGCCGTGTAGAGATCGAGCACCGGCGCGAAGCTGAAGTCGACGCCGACCGCGCGCAGTTCTGCGGCCATCAGCCAGCCGAGTTCGGTGGCCAGCGCGAGCGCCGGTAGCGGGGCGCGCGCGAAATCTTCGCCCAGCCGCGCCATCGGCGGCAGTTCGGTGAAGCCCGCGCGAAACCGTTGCACGCGGCCACCTTCGTGATCGACGGCGATCAGCAGCGGCGGATTGCGCCGTGCATGTATGTCATGACACAGCGACGCGAGCTGGGCGCGATCGGTGTAGTTGCGCGAGAAGAGAATCACACCGCCGATCAGCGGGTGCGCGAGCAGTTCACGATCGCGGGCATCGAGCGCCAGGCCCTCGATGTCGATCATCAGCGGTCCGAGGCTCAAGCGCGGTTCCTCAGCGTTTGATTTGCCAGCGATCGCGCAGTCGATCGCCGAGCAGGTTGGCGCTGATCGCCACCGACATCAGCGCGGCGCACGGGCCCAGCAGCATATGCGGCGCGACCAGCAGATATTGCATCGCCTGGCGGATCATACTCCCCCACGACGGCGTTGGCGGCTGGGCGCCGAGCCCGAGGAAGGACAGCCCGGCTTCAGCGACGACCATCGCTGCCAGCGCGAAGGTCGCCTCGACGATCAGCGGCGCGGCGGTCAGCGGCAATACGTGGCGCACGAGGATATAGCGCGGCGAAGAGCCCAGCGCGCGGCCAACCGCAACGTGATCCCGCGCTTTGATCGCGAGCGTCTGCGCGCGCGCGAGCCGCGCGAATCCGACCCAGCCGACGGCGCACAGCGCGATCAGTACATTGCCAGCACCGGGCCCGAGAATGCCGGCGAGGCCGATCGCCAGCAGGATCCCGGGAAAAGCCATGAAGACATCGATCACGCGCGTGCCGATCGCGTCCACCACGCCGCCCGCATAGGCGCAGACGACGCCGTACGCGGTGCCAATCACGAGCGACAGCGCCACCACCACCACACCAATGCCGCAGGACACCGCAGCGCCCGCCAGCACGCGCCATGCGATTGAGCGCCCGAGTTCGTCGGTTCCGAGCCAGGCCGTCGGCGCGGGCGGCGCGAACAACTGGGCGAGGTGGAGGGTGGTCGACCGCGGCAACAGCCACGGATGCAACAGCGCGGCGAGGCCCCAGCCGAAGGCCAGTGCCAGCACGACGGCGGTGCTGGGTCGCAGTTTCATGTCGCGTTGGTGCGCGGATCGCAGACGCCATAGAGGGCGTCGGTCAGCATGTTGATCGCGACATAGCTCGCGCTGACCACCAGCACGCAGCCCTGTACGAGCGGATAGTCCCGGCGCTGGATCGCTTCGATCGTCAGCTGCCCGAGTCCCGGCCAGCCGAACACCATCTCGGTGATCACCGCACCGCCGAGCAGCCCACCGAGCTGCATGCCGACGATGGTCAGCACCGGCAGCGCGGCATTGCGCAGCGCATGTCGCCACAGGACCCGGCGCTCCGGCAGACCGCGCGCGCGCGCGGCGCGGATGTATTCCTCGGCCAGCACCTCGCGGACCGCCGCGCGCACCATGCGCGCGAGCAACGCGGCAAGCGCGAGGCCGAGCGTCAACGCCGGGAGGACCAGCCCCGCGGGGGTGCCCGCGGCGGCCACCGGCAACCAGCCGAGCCACACGGCGAACACCATCATCAGCAAGGGTCCGAGCACGAAACTCGGCACTGACATGCCGATCACGGCGCCAATGCTGGTGAATGTTTCGAGGCTGCTGCCCGCGCGCAATGCACTGTAGAGGCCGAGTGGCAGCGCAAGTGCCAGCGCGAAACCGAGCGCGGCACTGGCCAGCGCCGCGGTGTACGGCAGGCGCTCGCCAATCGCGTGCGCAACCGCCGCGCGCGTATGCAGGGAATGGCCGAGATCGAACTGCGCGAGGCCGCGCAGATAGCGCCCGTACTGCACCGGTAACGGGGCATCGAGACCGAGTTCAGCGCGCAGCGCCGCGCGATCGGCACCGCTGGCGCTTTCGCCGAGCATGGCCTCGACCGGATCCCCGGGCGCGAGATGCAGCAGCAGGAACACGAGCGTCGCCACGCCGAGCATCACGCCGAGCGCGGCTCCGCCGCGCATCAGCAGACGCGAGAACACGGGCAGAAAGCACGGTTTGGGCGTGGCATGGCCGCACGATAGCCGATCCCGCGCCGGGCCGGAATCGCGCCGCCGGTCGCCTGCGACGGCCTGTGCTACATTGCCTCGCGACGCCCTGGGGGCAACAGAGGATTTCGCGCATGGCCCGCTATCAGTTCAATGAAGAGACAGCGCCCACCGACTGGCAGGAGCGCGGCACGCAACTGTCGCAGTTTGTCGTGCGCGGTTTCGGTTTCGTGCTGATGCTGGTGGGCTTGTGGATCTCGCTCGCGGTGATTGCGGAGTCGTGGTCGCTGTACAAGAACCCGGTGAACATCGAGCGCCTGGCGAAGGCGATCGAACGCGGATCGAACCTCGACCACGCGCTGTCGCGCGTCAGTCAGCAGGGTCAGATGCCGGCCGAGGCCACGGCCGGGCCCACCGACATCGAAACCGGGGTGCTGGGTTTCCGGATGTCCTATTTCGTAGCGTGGATCATCGCGATCCTGCTGTTGATGCTGGTTGGCCGCCTGGCCATCGCCGCCGTGAAGACCGGCGGCGAACTCGTGCTGCACGACGCGCAGATCAAAAAATTCGCGCGCGAACTGGTGCGTGAAAGCCTGAAATCCGGCACCTGAACCGGCGGGATCAGTCGAGCGCGAGTCGCAGCGGCACCATCGACGACATCGCGAAACCTTCCGTGCGATAAAACGCCTGTGCACGCACGTTGTCCGCATCCGTCAGCAGGGTGATGCGCCGACAACCGTGATCGCGCGCGAAAACGATCGCCGTACGCAGCAGTTCGGCACCCACGCCCCGGTTGCGAGCTCTGGTTGTGACGACCATGTCCTCCAGCAGCGCCACGCGTGTGCCGAGCGCCGTCGACACCGTGAACAGCAGGTTCACCATGCCCAGGACGGCCCCCCCGTCGCGGGCCACGAGGATAGTGCCGACTGCTGGATCGTTGATGATCGCCGCGAGCCCGCGCTGCTGGGCGGCTGGATCCGGCCGGAACTCTGCTTCCTGCGCGAACAGCAGGCTCAGCAGGTCGCTCAGCGCCGGAATGTCAGCGACCGTCGCCGCATTGACTTGCATACCTGATCTCCGACCAGGCTCGCCCGGCCCGGGTGCTGTTGTCTGGTGCCATGCCGGCGGTCGAAATACCGATCCTCGACGACGGCAGATATTGTCCGGGTAACCCGGCTCGCCTACCATCGGTCGGCTCGGCGACGATTCAAATCACGAAAGGGATTGTGCATGAAAATCAAACTCACGGCGGGGATCTGCGCCTTGTTGCTGGCTTCAGAATCCGGGGCGGCCCTGCCGCCACCGGCGATCATTGCGTTCGACGCGGCGTACATGGTGGCCGCGCCGCTCAGTGAAACGCAGGTGTCGGCCTTTTCGATCGACGGCCCCACGCCGTGGCTGTTCGTCGACTTGCCGGGCAGCAGCCCGTTCACTTTTCTCGATTCGACATGGTTTTTCGGGGACGCACAGCAGTTCGTCAGCGCCCTGACCCAGCCGGCGGGCACTGACAAGTTCTGGCTGGCACCGACCGACGCGGTGTGGAACGCCGAGAAGGTCCTCGGCAACTGGCAAGTGGATACGCGCTACGCCTTCGGCGACATCCTGTTTGCCGAGAACGGCGGCATTGGAGTCGGCATTACAACGGCCACGGGCTCAGCCTCGGTCAACTTCACCGTGACCCCGGCGCCGGTCCCACTGCCGGCGGGCATCGCGCTGTTCAGTGCGGCCCTGGGCTTTCTCCGCTGGCGGCGGCGGCGCCCCGCCTGACGCTGCTCGCCAGGCGGATCCCGCGGTGGCCGACCGGCGACCACGGGGCGTGCCACGCAAAAGCGCTGCGCGGCCAGGATGACTCCGGCACTATGCAGCTCATATTTTCCTGCCGACGGTCAATGCCATGTCCCCCACGCCGCCCGATCTCGAAGTCCTGATCATTGGCGCCGGATTTTCCGGCCTCGGCGCCGGTATCGCCCTGAAAAAGATGGGCCTCGACAATTTCGCCATTCTCGAGCGCGCAGACGATCTCGGCGGCACCTGGCGCGACAACACCTATCCCGGGCTGACAGTCGACGTCGCATCGACCTCCTATTCCTACGGCTTCGAACCGTATCCGGAGTGGACACGGCTCTACGCGCCGGGTTCCGAAGTGAAGGCCTATGCCGACCACTGCGCGCAGAAGTACGGCGTGCGGCAGCACATCCGCTTCGGCAAGACCGTCACCAGCGCCACGTACGACGACAAGACCAACACCTGGCTCACGCGGACCGCCGGCGGCGAAGAAATCCGTTCCCGCTTTCTCGTCAGCGCGACCGGCCTGTTCGGCCCGCCGAAGCTGCCGACGATAGCAGGCATCGAAGGCTTCGCGGGCACGATCATGCACACCGCACAGTGGGACCACAGCGTTGATTTTGCCGGCAAGCGCGTTGCAGTGATTGGCACCGGCGCGACGGCCATCCAGGTGATCCCGGAAATCGTCGACCGTGTCGCCAGTCTCGATGTCTATCAGCGCACGCCGATCTGGTTGCTGCCGAAGCTGGACCTGAAGATCAGCGATGGTGTGCGCCAGCTGTTCCGCAACTGGCCGATTGCGCAGCGTGCGACGCGCGTGGTCACCAATGCGCTTAACGAACTGCTGTTCGGCCTCGGCTTCTCGCACTACCGGCAGATGCCGTGGCTTTTTGCCTGGCTCGAAAAGGTCGGTGTGGATCACATCCGCAAGCAGGTCAACGACCCGGCACTGCAGGAGAAACTGATTCCGCGCTACAGCTTCTTCTGCAAGCGCCCGAGCTTCTCGAATGTGTACTTCCCGGTGTTCAACCGCCCGCACGTGTCGCTGGTCACCGCGGCGATCGAGCGCGTGACCCCGCAGGGCATCGTGTGTCGCGATGGCACCACGCGTGACGTTGACATCATCCTCTGCGCCACGGGCTACAGCGTGTTCGAGAAGGGCATCGTGCCGGCCTTCGACACTTTTGGCCGCGATGGCACGGAGATCGGCGACTACTGGAACCGCAACCGTTTCCGTTCTTTCCAGGGCATCACGGTGCCGAACTATCCGAACTATTTCATGATCTTCGGTCCCTACTCGGCGGCAAGTGCGTCGTGGTTCGGCATGATCGACACCCAGGTGCGGCACCTGGCGCGCTGCCTGAAGGCGGCCCGCAAACATAACGCCAATTACATCGAAGTGAAGCAGCGCGCCTTTGATGACGACTTCGACAAGATGATGAAGCGACGCGGCAACCAGCTGCTGTTCTTCGGCAACTGCGCGGCGTCGAATTCGTACTACTACGACAAGCACGGCGATGCGCCCCTGATCCGGCCGGCGACGCAGTTCGGCATGTGGCTGCGCAGCCACTTCGTCAGCATGAACAATTACATATTCATGCAGCGCGGGTGATGGCGGCGGTTTACTTGCTGCTGAGCAGCGCGCGGCGAATCGACTGGGTGACGGACACCGGATGAAGTTCCTGCGGATAAGCAAAGCGCAGCAGCAACTGCAAGGCGAGGGGCGCATTCTGACTGACGTCGCTCATGGTCACGGCCCTGCGCGGTGCGTGCCCGAGGCCGAGCGGTTCGTCGCGACGCAGGATCCGGAAGGCCATCGCCCATTGTTCGAAGGCGCGCTTGCTGATGGCTTCATCGATCAGGGTGGTGACCCGGTGATGTCGCGGGTCGCGGCAGATGGCGGCGAACACAAGATCCACCTCGACCCGGCTGCCCTCCAGCATTTGAATGAAGACCCCGTCGCGGAACAGCAGGCAGCCGGTGATTTCCCGGCGCGCGTTGCGCACGCGGGCGTGCTCTCGAATGGCCGCCAGTGCGTCCTGATCAACGGTGCCACGCGCTGCCGAGCTGTAGACGATATGCTTCATGGGACGCGTATCGGCGCCGCCCCAGACGGCTTTAGTGTTTCAACCGCGCGACTGGCCCAGCAGGGCGCCCATCTGCGCATGGATCAGGCGCACTGCCTGCAGCGGCCGCAACATCACTTTGAACTCGGTGATCCGGCCGTCCGCGTTCCAGGTCAGGATGTCCACGCCGTTGACCTCGAGTCCGTCAATCTCGACGGTGAACTCGAGCGCGGCGCCGGTATCACTGACGAATTCGCGGCGATAGCGAAAGCTGTCATTGATGAAAACCTGCAGCGCGGCGGCCAGATAGCGCCTGGTGATCGCCCGCCCCTGCTGTGGCGTGTGCACGACAGGCGAATGGAACACAACGTCATCCGCAAGCACGGCATCGAGCGCTGCCGGATCGCGCGACTTCACCATCGCATGCCAGCTGGCGAGGGCTTTGGACGTCATGCGCTGAGTGGCTTGTTCACGGGTTGGCGCCCGGCCCGAACAGCGGCGCAGAGAGAATGCCGGGGATGCCCCAGACGCCGCGTCCGGTCTGCCGTGCGATGCGTTCGAGCACGTGATACTCGAAGGGCGCGTCGGGCAGGGCGACGGCCCAGCCGTATTCGATCAGATGGGCGGCGAGATCGAGGCCGCGCGGGTAGCCGTCGGCGTCGACGCGACAGGTCGCCTCCGTCACGCCGTCGCTTCGCTTGCCCTGCGACGTGCAGTGGACAAAACCTTCGGCCTTGAACTTCAGCGCAAGACTTGCCTGTGCGCCGCATTCTGGCGGGCGGGTGAACGTCTGGCAGTCTTCCGCCGTGCGCGTGATGTAAATGCCCCACAGCGCCACGCGACGGCGTCGGATCGACAGCGTCGCATCGTGGTTCACGAACGCGAGCCCGGAGAAATCACGCGCGACGGCGGGCGTGCTCACCACGATCAGGGCCAATGCGGCGAGCCCTGCCCGCCACCACTGCCGGCCGCGCTCAGCCAACATACAGCAGCACTTCGTCGCCAACCTCGATGCGCTCGAAGAGTTCGATGATGTCGGCATTGCGCATGCGCACGCAGCCGCGCGAGCCGGGCGCCCCGAGCGGCGTGGCATCCGGCGTGCCATGCAAGTAGATGTAGCGGGCGCCACTATCGACGTCTCCGCCCTGGTTGAAGCCGGGCTGGAGGCCGGCCAGCCACAGAATGCGCGTGAGGATCCAGTCACGCCCCGGCGGCTGCGTGGCGGCAAACTCGCGCGAGTAGATTTCGCCGGTCGCCTGGCGCGCCACGAACACGCTGTTCGCCGGTGCGCCGGCGCCAATCTTCTCGGCTATCGCGTGGCGGCCGCGCGGTGTGCATTCGCTGTTGAGGACTTCACCCGGCCCGTTGCGCGCGGTCGACACCCAGTATTCGCTGGCGAGTGACTGCCCTACATAGAAACGCATGCGCTGGCGTAGCAGGTCGATTTCAAGGTGTCGGCGCGGCATGGGTATCCAGTTTGCTGACGTGGGCGAGCGCATCGAAGTTCCCGCTCGCGTCGGTATCGTAGCCGATGAGGCGTGCGCGGCGTACGACGATCTGATTTTCATACCACAGCGGTGAATAGGCCAGATCCGCGAGTAACAGGGCCTGAATGTCACGATACAGGGGGGCCCGCCCGGCGAGACTCACCTGCGCTTCGGCCCGCGCGATCAGCGCGTCGACCGCAGGGCTGGCGTAGCGCCCGCGATTCGCGCCGGCCGGTGGCGTGGCGCTGCTGTGAAAAGCATAACGGAAGATATCCGGGAGCTGCAGGCCCACCCACGACAGGCCGTAGAGCTCGAAGTTGCCGGCCTTGATGTCGGCGTAGAACGTGCCCCAGTCATAGCTGCGGATGTCGAGTGCAATGCCCACTTCGGCGAGCTGTGCCTGCAGGATCGTCGCGATGCGCAACCGGAACTGATCGCTCGAGGTCTTGTATGAAATCCGCAGCGGCCGTGCGCGGTCGTAGCCCAGCGCCGCGAGCAGCGCGCGGGCCTGCGCCGGATCGTGCGGCGGCAGCGGCAGCGCCGCGGATCCCGCCCAGTGATCGGGCACGAGGATCGCCGCCGCCGGCCGTGCCTGCCCGCGGAATACATGGCGCACAATCGCGGCGCGATCGATCGCTAGCGAGATCGCCTGCCGCACGGCGGGCTCGGTCGTCGGCCCGCGCGCGAAATTGTAGCCAAGATAGCTGAACGTGGTGCCGTTGCGTTCGAGGACTTCGAGGCCCGGCGAGCGCGCCAGCCAGTTCGCGACTTCTGGCGCAAAACCACCCTGCACGAGATCGAGTTCACCGCGCGTGAGCTTCAGCGCGCGCGTAGTTTCGTTCTCGACGACTTCAAAGCTGAAGCGCTGTCCGTCCGCGCGCCGTGTCAGCTCAAGAGCCTTGGCCGCGACGCGGCCGACGGCGAACGGGCCGCTGCCGATCGGCTGTGCCACCCGTTCGGCGGCGGCGTCGCGCGCCGGCATGACACCGATCACAAGCAGTCCGGGCAGCAGCGGATCTGGCCGGCGCAGCCGGACGTCGACGGTGCGCGCATCGACCACCGTGACGGCCTGCACGTTGGCAAGCGAGCCCCGATGCGGCGAGGCGCGGGCCGGGTCGAGCACGGCGCGGTAGGTCGCGACGACATCGGCGGCCGTCAGCGGACTGCCATCGTGGAAGCGCGGTTCGCCGCGCAGCGTGAAGCGATAACGCGTGGCCTCGGGCCGGGTCCACGACATCAGCGCCGGCATCGGCTTGAAACGCGAGTCGAAATCCGCCGGCGCTTCGAAGATCAGGCGGCACAGCCGATAGGACGTCGCATCGGTTGCATAGCGCGGATCGAGTGTCACCGCCGGTGCCATGAGGCCGATACGCAGCACCTCATCCGGCGGGCGGGCACAGGCCGCCAGCAGACATAGCATCAGCAGGGAAATGAAAGCGCGTCGCGAGTGCATGGCCGACGATAGCCGGCGCAGGTGGCTGAATTCAACTGTCTGCACCCGCTTCGGGACAGCCCCTGATTGCCGGTACGACGCCCCGGTCGCCTGATCGCGCCATGCAGTGTTATGGCCAGCCGGCTGGCCGCTGCGGTGGCGGGAGATCGTCTGACAGCCCTTGGCATGCGGGCTTCGTAGCATGCAGGCGAGTTCGTGTCCCGGCCCGACGAACTTGCGCAAACGCAAGCCGGGCGTTTCACGATCCAGGAATATCGTTGTGCTGACCGGCGACCACGACCGCGCTTCCCTCACGCCGGACCCGTTGACCACCACCGGCGTCGCGCGCCGCGGCGCTCTGGCAGTGGGCGTCGATCGCTGCCTCGACACGCTGCAGGCCGGGGCACTGCTGGGTGAGTGCCGCGCGTGATAGCGGATCAAGGCGATGACCGATCGAAGTGAGATCCCGCCTGCCGGCGCGCCCCCTTCGACGCAGCGTGGATCTGCAACCGGCAATCAGGATCTGCCCTGCTGCGAGGCCGACTCGACCAGTTACTGCGCCGCGTGCGCGCGGCTCAGTACGTATTGCTGAATCTGGGCGATCTGATCGGCGTTGAGCCATTCCTTGAAGCCCGACATGCCGTTCGCGCTGAGGGCGCCGTCGTGCACGATGGCCTGCCACTGTTCGTGCGTGGCAGCGGTGGCATAGCGCACATCGGGGATCACGTTGCCGCTGACAGCATTGTCGCCGTGACAGCGTGAGCAGTAACCCTGGTAAAGCGCTTTGCCCTCGGCGACGACTTCTGCCGTGGCGATCGCCGCCGGCAGATCCGCGGCGACCTTGCGTTCGATGACAGTGGCCGCCGGCAACGTGGCCGCGCCGTTCAGCGCGAACGCGAGCACGCGGCTCCTGTTCGGCGGCAGACTGTGCGACGCAAGCTGGCCGCCCGGCAGCGCCATGGCGGTGCCCGAGCCGGCGCTGATCGCGATGAACTGCTGGCCGTCGACGGCAAACGAGATTGGTGCGGCGTGGATGCCGGTCTGCGCATCGGCGCTCCAGATCTTGTCGCCCGTGTCGGCGCGGTACGCATTCAACGCGCCGCGATTCGTGCCCTGGAACACGAGATCGCCGGCGGTGGCGAGCACGCCGCCGTTCCACACATCCTGCAGTTCCACATGCCAGCGCGGCTTCTTCGCGATCGGATCCCAGGCCGTCAGCGCTCCGGTGATCGACTTGGCAATCTCGCCCGCCTTCACGTTGTCTTCCGGCAGCGCGCCGGCGTCGAAGTGAATGCCGAGGTTGTAGTGCGCGTCAGAACGCTCAAAGCTTTTGTCCTCCTTGTAAAGGAAGGGCAGATCCTGCGTCGGCACGTAGATGAGACGGGTCTTCGGGCTGAACGCCATCGGATGCCAGTTGTGGCCACCGAAGGGACCTGGCTGCAGCGCCTGCTGCGAGAGATCGTAACGCGCGTTCGGCGTTTCAACCGGCCGCCCCGTTTCGAGATCGACATGCGAAGCCCAGGTGACCTTCACATACGGATCGGCGCCGAGCAGTTCGCCGGTCGCGCGATCGATCACATAGAAGAATCCGTTCTTCGGCGCCTGCATCAACACCTTGCGCGGCTTGCCGTCCCATTCGAGATCGGCGAGCAGGATGTGCTGCGTGGACGTGAAGTCCCAGGTGTCACCCGGCACCGTCTGGTAGTGCCATACATATTCGCCGGTGTCCGGCCGCAACGCGACGATGGACGTCAGGAACAGATTGTCGCCGCCGCCAGGGCTGCGCAGGCGCTGATTCCACGGCGCGCCATTGCCGGTGCCGACATACAGCAGGTCGAGTTCCGGATCGAAAGCCATCGAATCCCACACCGTGCCGCCGCCGCCGCCTTTCCACCATTCGCCGGTCCAGGTCTGCGCGGCCGTCGCCATCGCGGCGTTTTCGAAACCGTCGGCCGGGTTGCCGGGCACGGTGTAGAAGCGCCAGGCCATCTTGCCGGTGTCCGCGTCATACGCGCTGACATAACCGCGCACGCCGAACTCGGCGCCGCCGTTACCGATGATGACCTTGCCCTTCGCGACGCGCGGCGCGCCGGTGATCGTGTAGGGCTGACCTTTTTCAATCGTCAGTGTTTCCCACACGAGTTTGCCGGTCGCGCGGTCGAGCGCGATGAGGCGGCCGTCGATCACACCGACGAAGACCTTGTCGCCCCACACCGCCGGACCGCGATTGACGACGTCGCAGCACGCATAGAACGCCTGCTTGCGATCGGCCTGCGGGTCGTACTTCCAGAGTTGCTTGCCGGTTTTGGCATCCAGCGCGTAGACGACGCTCCACGAGGCCGTGGTGTACATCACGCCGTCAACGACGATCGGCGTGGCTTCAACGCCGCGATTGTTGTCCAAGTCGAAATACCAGGCGAGCTTCAGATCCTTGATGGTGTCCGCATTCACCTGATCGAGCGGACTGAAACGTTGTTCACCATGATTGCGGCCATGGCTCATCCAGTTGCCGGGTTCCCGATCGGCGGCGGCGATGCGTTCGCCGGTGATCGGGCTTGCAGTATCAGCAGCCACCGGTGTCGCGGCAGGGGTGGCTTCCGCTGCTGGCGCGGGCACGGCGGCCAGCGCCGGAACGGTGGCGCTTGTGGTGGCCGCCGGAGGTTCTGGATCCGAACAGGCCACGAGGGCGACCAGGACGAGCGAACCCGTCAGATGACGCAGTTGCAACATGAATTCTCCCCTCTATCTGCCGGGCCATGAGCCCGCGCCAGTTATTTTTGTGAGCATGGACACGAAGGGCGAATCATCGCATCCGGCGGCAGACCACCGCCAGATCCCCTGTTCGCGCGGCAGTGTCGGCGCAGGGGCGCTAGCAGGCTGGTGAAAAACGAGCGAGAGCGCCGCCTGCAAGGCGCGGGGCCGTCGAGGAGCGCAGGCGGGCCCGCATCGCCGCAGGCGATGGTCGTAGCCGTTTTCCACCAGCCTGCTAGGCCGCCGTGAAATCCACTTGCCTGATTCGCTCGACGGCGCGGTCGGCCGCATCGGCAAAGGTCAGCAGGATCACGTCGACCCCTCGCGCTTTGAGTGCAGCCTCATCCGCCGCGCGCTGTGTCAGTACGGCGAGCTTACCCGCAAATCGGCGCGCCTTCAGTCCATCGATCAGCACGGCGACGGGATCTTCCCGCGTGAAGCCAAGATCGTGCTGTGGCATGGCCGAGACCACCCACTTGACGCCTGCGAGAGGCAGGCATTCGATGAACTCGGGATCGCTGGCATCACCGTAAATGACACTGAAACCGTCCGCGCGCCAACGCCTGACCTCATCGGGATTGAAGTCGATGCCGAGGAAACGCACACCCACTTTTTTCAGCTGATGCGCGATCGCCGCACCGTGACGCCCCAGGCCGAGCAGGATGGTATCGTGCGCTTCATCAGTCGATTCCGTGCTATCGGCCCCATCTTCACGATGAGGCAGTTTCCGTTCGAACAAATCAAATGCCGGCTCCAGCCACCGGTAGAGGGCGTGGGAGTAGGTGATCATGTACACGGACAGGGCGATCGTGATGAGACCGACGAGCGTCACCAGCCCCATGGCATCGCTGCCCACATGGCCCAGCGTCATGCCCATCGCGATGAAGATCAGGGAAAACTCGCTGATCTGCGCCACGGTCAGGCCGGCCAGAAACCCCGTGCGTTTTCGGTAACCCATGTAGCCCATGATGGCCATCACAATGAGTGGATTGCCGATCAGCACGAAAACGGAGAACACCAGCGCGGGCCCGATTTGCGCACCCAGAGTACTCATGTCGAGCTGGGCGCCGAGCGCGATGAAGAAGAACAGCAGCAGAAAATCCCGCAAGGACGCCAGCCTGGCGACGATCGCGTCGCGAAACGGCGTCGAGGCCAGCGAAACCCCGGCCAGCAAACCGCCGAGTTCCTTGCTGAAGCCAACGTGGTTACCCAATGCTGCGAGCAGGGCGGCCCAGGCAATGGCAAAGGTAACCAGCAGTTCCGAAGACTTCGCGATGCGCGCCAGCAAGCTGTTGGCCAGACAGTGTATGAACAGCCAGACGAATATCAGCATAACCGAACTGCGCAACAGCACCGTCGCGATAGCCCCGAGAGCACCGGACTCGCCGGCGGTGCGGGCCCCCACGCCAAAGGCGGAAAGCATCATCATGGCGAGCACGACCACGAGATCCTGAACGATAAGAAAACCGATCGCGATGCGCCCGTGCAGCGAATCCGCTTCTTTCTTGTCGGACAGCAGCTTGACGACAATGATGGTGCTGGAGAATGTCAGCGCCACCGCCACATACAGCGCGGCAACAGGCGTGAGGCCCAGGCTCAGACCGATCAGGTAGCCAAACCCCGCCGTGAACAGCACCTGGCCCAGCCCGGTGGCCAACGCCACCGCACCCAGCGTGCGCACAAGTTTGAGATCGAGCTTGAGACCGACGAGAAAAAGCAGCACGGCGACGCCGAGTTCCGCAAGCAGTTCGATGTTCTCGTGCGAGTGGATGAGCCCGAAGCCGGAGGAGCCCGCGAGGATCCCCGCCAGGATGAAACTCACAATCATCGGCTGTCGCAGCCATTGGCCGGCAAAGCCGATAATCGCCGCGAGGGCGAGCAGGGCCGTCAGTTCGTAGAATGGCGACGCATGCACAAGATGCAGGATATCCGTTGCCAACTCACGGCATCCTGAGCATGCGCAGCCGTAGGCGCAGCTGCTTCTCGGCTTCGAGAATGGCGAAGAACACGGCACCCAGCATCACCAGCAGCACGCCATCCAGTAACGCCACTGACGCCGTTCCGAAAATCGCGTGCGCCACGGGCAGATAAGTGACGCCGAACTGCGCCAGTACCACCACGCCCACGGTTGACCAGACGGCGGGCGTGCCCCGGGCAGCAGCCCAGGTCAGGGAGGTGCCGTAGATGTTACGGATGAAGAAGAGATGGAAGATCTCCAGCACCACCAGCATGTTGACGGCCAGCGTCCGTGCCACTTCAACGGGATAGCCGCGGTCCGTCGCATAGGTAAAGATGCCATAGACCCCTCCCAGGAACAGCAGCGACACCAGCACGATATGCCAGATCAACGCGCCGTCGAGCAGCGGCTCGCCGCGACGGCGCGGCGGTCGTCGCATGGTATTGGCTTCGGTCGGTTCGAACGCCAGTGCAATGCCCAGTGTTGCTGCCGTGATGAGATTGATCCACAGGATCTGGATCGGGGTCACCGGCAGGGCCAGGCCTAAGAGCAGGGCCACGATGATGGTCATCGCCTCACCCCCGTTCGTCGGTAAGGTCCAGCTGATCACCTTCCTGATGTTGTCATAGACCGTGCGGCCCTCGCGCACGGCTGCAGCGATGGACGCGAAGTTGTCGTCGGCGAGCACCAGCTCTGCCGCCTCCTTGGCAGCCTCGCTGCCATTGCGCCCCATGGCGATGCCGGCATCTGCGCGCTTGAGCGCCGGCGCATCGTTGACACCGTCGCCGGTCATCGCCACCACCAGGTCATGCGCCTGCAGCGCCATGACGAGGCGCAGCTTATGCTCGGGGCTGGTGCGGGCGAAAATGTCGCAGTCGAGTATGGCATCCTTGAGATGCGCTTCACTCATGCCGTCCAGATCGACCCCCGTCAGCACCCGATGCGGGTTCTGCAGCCCAATCTGCGCGCCGATTGCCAGCGCGGTCACCGCATGGTCGCCCGTGATCATCTTCACGCGGATGCCGGCCTCGCGGCATTCCGCCACTGCTTCGATCGCTTCCGCGCGCGGGGGGTCAAGCATGCCGACGAGGCCCAGCAGCACCAGAGAGCCCTGCACGTCGGCAAACTCGAGTACGGTATGTTCACGCGGTACCGATCTGACCGCGATCGCCAGCACGCGCTGCCCGAGTGCCGCGATCTGATTGGCTTTCAGCAGCCACGGGTCACCCGCCAGCGGTTCGACGCCACCTGTCTCGGCACGCTGATCGGCCGCCATTGCGATAATTTGCTCGGGCGCGCCTTTGACGACAATGAGCGCCTGCCCGTGGTGATCGTGATTCAGCGTCGCCATGAAGCGATGCTTGGCATCGAAGGGAATGGCGTCGGTGCGGGTCCAGGCTGCCTGGGTGCTCACAATGTCCGTGCCGGTCCGGCCCGAGAATGCCAGCAGCGCACCCTCCATCGGATCGCCCTCGACTGCCCAGGTGTCGTCCCGCTGATGGAGCGCGGCATCGTTGCACAACACGCACGCACGCCCCATTTCACCGAGGATCGTAAAATCCGCCGGCGCAACAACGACCTGTTCGAGACTAATGGCCCCCTCGGGCGCGTAACCGCTGCCCGTGGCCTCGAACAGCCGGCCCGGCGCGGCGACGGTGGCCACCATCATTTCGTTTCTCGTCAGCGTGCCGGTTTTATCGGTACAGATCACCGACACGGAGCCGATGGTTTCGATCGCCGGCAGGCGCCTGACGATCGCGTTGCGCTTCGCCATGGACTGCACGCCGACAGCCAGTGTGATCGTCAGCACTGCCGGCAGGCCTTCCGGAATCGCCGCCACGGACAAGCCGACCACCGCCATGAACATGTCACCAAAGTCATGGTGACCCACGAAATAGCCATACAGCAGCAGCAGCGAAGCCACGAGCAGAATGAAGACCGTTAGCCATCGCGCGAACAAACCCATCTGGTTCACGAGTGGCGTTGTGAGGGTTTCCACCGTGCCGAGCATGCCGCTGATCCGGCCAATTTCGGTGGCCCGGGCCGTGGCCACAACGATGCCCCTGCCCTGGCCACTGGTAACCAGCGTGCCCGAAAACGCCATACAAAAGCGGTCACCCAGCGCAGCGTCACCGGCCACTGGTGTGGCGTTCTTGTCCACCGGCACGGATTCCCCGGTCAGGACGGCCTCCTGGATCTGCAGGCCATAGGTCTCGGTGAGCCGCAGGTCAGCGGCGACCTTGTCGCCAGGCTCGAGCACCACGAGATCGCCGGGCACCAGTGCCTCGGCTTCCACACTGTGCCGCGTGCCGTCCCTGATCACGGAGGCATGCGGTGCGAGCATATGCCGGATGGCGTCCATCGCCTGCTCGGCTTTTCCTTCCTGGATGTAACCGATCACAGCATTGGCCAGCACCACGGCCAGGATAACCCCCGTATCCAGCCAGTGTCCGAGCCAGGCAGTTATCGCTGACGCGCCCAGCAGGACATAAATCAGAATGTTGTGGAAATGCAGAATGAAGCGGACCAGTGCACTGCGTTGTGCAGAGGCTGGCAGACGGTTCGGCCCATGACGTTCGAAGCGTCGCGCCACTTCATCCCCGTCCAGACCGGCCGCCGGGCTGGCGAGCGTCGAGCGGACCTCTTCGACAGATAGCTCGTGCCAGCCGCTCTGCGGCGCGGCGACAGTGCCCTCGTCCGTCATTGGCGACACGGGCTAGTAGGCGGCCACCGGCGATGCGAAGCCCATCGGCTTTATCGCCAGCAGGGTGCACGTGAGTTTGCGCAGCACGTTCTCTGCGGTATTACCGATGAAAAAGCCCGGGATACCGGTGCGGGCCACGGTGCCCATCACGAGAATGTCGATGTCCTTGTCGACTATGTGTTGGGGAATCATCTTGTCCGGCTGCCCTTTCATACGCTGTACCAGTAACTTGCCACCGACGTGGGCGTCTTCAATGAGACTGCTCAGCGCCACCTGGTGCGCAGACTGTCGCTTCATCACCATCTTCATCACGTCGGCATCCGGCACCTTGAACCAGGCGTTGTGGCGCAGGTAGTTTTCGTGCTCGAAATCCCAGCACGACACGACATTCAGTTCGCCACTGCAGGTGTCCGCCAACTGCCGCCCTATGCGCAGCAACTGCAGTGACAGATCGTGCCCCTCCGGCTCCAGACTTTCGGGATCGACCGCGACACTGACGCGCATGTCCTGACGATGTCGCTCAATCGGGCGACTCAGCCACAGCGGGCGGGGACACTTTCGCAGCAGTTCCATGTCGACTGCCATGAACCCCGTGCCGCCATCGCCGACAGCGGCGCGCTTGACGACGAGATCGTGTCCATGGCGCAGCACGTGACGGATGACGCGGGTCGCGGGTGAATGACCGGCATCCGTCTCAATGATGCTGTCTTCGTCGACCGGTGCCATGGCGAGCGTCTCACGCGCTTCGCGCAGACCGCTCAGCACCCGTTGTTTCAGCGAGCCTTCGAACTGGAGCGCATATTCGGCCATCGCGTCGGGCAGCGCCGGGTGCGCAATCAGGATGCTGAGCGACGCCTGATTTTCGCGTTCGACGCTCAAGGCTTGTATGAGTGCCGAGACTTCGTCGGCGAGACCATCGGAGACGAACAGAATCTTGCGAAACGTGTGCATAGAAGTCACCGCTATCCCGATGGTACCGGGTTTACTCTACAGCCGATTCTGCCCATACCGGATGACGACGGTCAATTCGGAAATTATTGCCGCGCGGCTGCGGCTGGCCTTAGTGTCGCACACTATGCTCATGCGCCAATGGACCACGCCGCACCGCGTACTGCAGTCACTGTCCCGTGCCTGACGATTGCTTGACCGCTGCGAGCACTCGGCGCAGTGTCCCGGCAGCGCGCGAGGTTTGCCGTGCGCGAGGTGCGCCACGCCGGCACCCGGTTTTCGTAAAAAATAAAATCGGGCCTGCAGCGCAGGCCATGCAGGAGCAAGTATTGATGAGCGAAAACATCACCCATCACCAACGGTGCGTAAACGGCTTCCGCATGCACTATGTGACGGCCGGCAGCGGCTATCCGCTGGTACTGCTGCACGGCTGGCCGCAGAGCTGGTACGAGTGGCGACATCTGATCCCTGCACTCGCCGCGCATTACACCGTGATCGCCCCCGATCTGCGTGGACTCGGGGATTCCGAAAAGCCGATGAGTGGTTACGACAAGCGCACGCTTGCCAGCGATGTGCGCGAACTGCTGCGACAACTGGGACACACCAAGGCCGGCGTTGTCGGCCATGACTGGGGCGGCGCCGTCGCGTTCTATCTGGCCTACGATCATCGCGACGTAGTCGAGCGCCTGCTGATCCTCGACATGATCCCCGGCCTCATCCGCGCCGGTGAATCTTTTCCGCTGGAGCTCGCGCTAAAGATCAATCACGTGTTCTTCCACGGCGGCAACCCGGACTGGGCGGCCGCGCTCGTCAGCCGCGACATCGACGGCTATCTGCGGCGCTTTCTGACTACGCTCGATTTCAACTACAGCCCGACTGTATTTAGTGAGGCAGACATTGCCGAGTACGTGCGCGTGAATTCGCTGCCGGGTTCCATTCGGGCCGGGTTTCAGTGGTATGCGGCAGGCCTGCGCGAAGACGCCGTGAATCTGGCGAATGCCACCGACAAGCTGACCATTCCGATGTGCGTGTATGCGGGCGACAGCTTTCTCGGCGACGTGCGGCCGTACTGGCAGAGCGTCGCCAAACACGTCGAAGGCGGCGTGGTAGAGCGCTGCGGGCACTTCATTCCTGAAGAGCAGCCCGCGTTCGTCAGCGACCTCGCGCGGCGCTTCTTCGCGCCGCTGCGGCGCTAAGTGACGGCGGGTCGGCTGCGTCGTCGCCCGCGACATTGAGTCGCGACGACGTCGCGCGCGAGCTGATTCAGCTGCCCGATGGCCGCCGCGATCAGCACGAACTTGCCGCCGCCCGCGCCCAGCGCTGTTGCTGCGCTGAACATTCGGGCCTGCGCACGCCGTGGATGTGCCCGGGCTTGAGCGTCGCAAGCCGCGCGGCGCACTGTCATTGCGGAATGGCACCGCGCCGGACGGTGCGATGCCACTTACCCAACAAAGACCATTCAGAGAGGGAGCGTTCATGACCAAATCAGGTCTGCATTCGATCGCAGCGGCGGGAATCCTGGCACTGGGCTGTGCGCAAGGCGCATGGGCCGACGGCGATCGCCGTTCCGACACCGAGGAAGTCGCGAACCTCATCTACTGCTACGCGCGTGGCACAGATGCGATTGGCGACGCGACGACGAACCCAGATCCGCGCGGCAAGGGACTCGCGATTTACAGACAGTGCTTCACCTCGGACGCCGAGTTTCGCGCGTGGTTTCCGCAGCAGCCGTTCAATTCGCAGACCTTCCCCGACGGCTCGACGAACCAGGTCTACAACGGTCCCGCCGCGTGGGCGGACTTCGTCAACGGCGTGTTCCGCGGCAACGGTTACGACTTCACGCAGCACATGCTGAGCAATGTCGACGTCGCAGTGAACGGCCGCACGGCGAAGCTGACGGCGTATCTGAACGCCTCGCACGTGGTGTCGGGCAGCACGGTCGGCGGGGTCTCCCAGTGCGTGGCTGTCGCCAACGGCACTTACTCGCTGACCGCAAAGAAAGTCGGCAGCCAGTGGAAGGCGACCAAGCTCGATCTCACGCTCATCACTTTCAACCCGGTGTTTGGCTGCGCACCCTGAGCGCGGCGAACGTTCGATGCGGGCCGCAGCGGCCTGCATCGACGTCCTTGCCAGTCCCGGGATCGCGAGACGGAACACTGCACGAGGAACGCATGAGCCCATCACTCGCCGAACGCGCCTGCATCGTCGGCATCGGTCACACCGAATACTCCAAGGATTCCGGGCGCAGCGAGCTCGCGCTCGCCTGCGCCGCGATCACCGCCGCGCTGACCGACGCGGGCCTGGCGGCAACCGATGTGGATGGCATCGTGAAGTACACGATGGACAACAACGATCCCGTCGACATCGCGCGCTGCCTCGGCATGCCCGAACTGCGCTTCTTCGCCGAGGTTGCGTATGGCGGCGGCGGTGGGCCGCTCGGCACGCTGACGCCCGCTGCGATGGCGGTGGCGACCGGACAGGCGAAAGCGGTCATTGCGTTCCGGGCGATGAACGAGCGTTCCGGTCGCGGCACAAGACGCTTCGGGCAGGCCGCGCCGACGCCAGGGGCGGAGGGCCGAATGAGCTATCTCGCGCCCTACGGCCTCTTCGCGCCGGCCCAGATGATCGCGCTCGCGGCACGCCGGCACATGCATCTGTACGGCACGCAGTCGCAGCACTTCGGCCAGATTGCGGTGACCTGTCGTCATCACGCCAACATGAACCCGGACGCGATGATGTACGGGCGTCCGCTGACGCTCGACGATCATCAGGCCTCGCGGATGATCGCCGATCCGGTGCGTCTGCTCGACTGCTGCCTCGAAACGGATGGGGGTGCCGCCATCATCGTGACGACACCCGATCGCGCGCGGGCGCTGCGGCACAAGCCGGTGACGATCGCGGCGGCCGGGCTCGGCGCGGGCGCCTGGAATAACCGCTTCATGGTGCGTGACATCGACGCGCCGGCGAGCGAGTCGACCGTCGCTGCGCGACGCCTGTTCGCCGATGCCGGGATTGCGCACGACGCGCTTGATGCGATCTACATTTACGATCACTTCACGCCGCTGGTGCTGATGGCGCTCGAGGACTACGGCTTCTGCCAGCGCGGTGAGGCCAAGGACTTCATCGGCGACGGGTCGCGCTTTCGTCTGCCGCATGGCGACCTGCCGCTGAATACGAGTGGCGGCAACCTTTCAGAGGGCTACATGCACGGCATGCAGAACACGATCGAGGCGGTGCGCCAGTTGCGCGGCACCGCGCGCAATCAGATATCAAACGCGCGCTATGCGCTGGTGACGGCCGGCAATGCGGTGCCGACCTCGGCGATGATCCTGAGGGCCAATGGATGAACGACAGCCTCGCCTTTCCGTATCCCGTGCCGGAATACGGCACCGAGCCCTACTGGGCCGCGTGCAACGAGCAGCGCCTCGTGATGCAGCGCTGCCGCGCCTGCGGTCATTTCCGTTGGCAGCCGGCGCCGATCTGTACGCGTTGTCAGGCGCCCGATCACGACTGGGCACCGCTATCAGGCCGCGGCCGGATCTACAGCTGGACGGTGATCACGCATCCCGTGCACCCGGCGGCGATCGCGAAAGTGCCTTATGTCGTCGTCGAGGTCGAACTCGATGACCAACCCGGCCTGCGGATGATTGCGAACCTGCTCGATGCCGCACCCTACGCCATCGCCTTCGATGCGCCGGTCCGCGTCTGTTTCGAACAGCACCCGGCGGGACAGTACTTGCCGATGTTCAGGCTGTCCTGACGCGGCTGACCGGTCACCGGCCTGGCAGGCTGGTGAAAAACGCGCGCGAGCGCGACAGGCGGGGGGCATAGCTGTTTTGCCCCAGCCTGCGAACGCTAGCGCCGCCCTTCGAGGTCCAATAACCACTCGACAATATGTTCGGCGGCCTCATCGGCCGTCATCGCCGCGGTGTCAATGCGGATTTCCGGTTGTGCGGGCGCTTCGTACGGCGAGTCGATGCCGGTGAAGTTCTTCAGATCTCCGGCACGCGCTTTCTTGTATAGCCCCTTCACGTCACGACGCTCCGCTTCGGTGAGCGCGGTGTCGATATGTATCTCGATGAAGTCGCTCGCCGCGAACATGCCGCGCACCATGTCGCGCTCGGCACGGAACGGAGAAATGAAGGCCGTCAGCACGATGAGCCCCGCGTCCGCCATCAGCTTCGCGACTTCGCCGATGCGCCTGATGTTCTCGACACGATCGGCCTCCGTAAAGCCCAGATCCTTGTTGAGGCCGTGGCGCACGTTGTCGCCGTCGAGCAGGAAGCTGTGCTTGCCGAGCGCATAGAGGCGCTTCTCGACCAGATTCGCGATCGTCGATTTGCCCGCACCGGACAGGCCGGTGAACCACAGCAGGCGCGGGTGCTGGTGCTTCTGTTCGGCATGCGCCTCGCGCGTGATCTCGATCGCCTGCCAGTGCACGTTCTGGCTGCGCCGGAGCGCGAAGTGGAGCATGCCGGCCGCGACCGTGCCGTGCGTGAACTTGTCGATCAGGATGAAGCCACCGAGATCCCGGTTCTGCGCATAGGCTTCGAAGACGATCGGCTTGTCGGTGGTCAGCGTGACGACGCCGATCGCGTTCAGTTCGAGGGACTTCGCAGCGAGGTGCTCCATCGTGTTGACGTTGACCTGATACTTCGGCGCATGCACCTGCGCAGACACCAGCTGCGTGCCGAGTTTCAGCCAGTACGGCCGGCCCGGGCGCAGCGCTTCGTCGTCCATCCACACCAGTGTCGCTTCGAACTGGTTTGCCACTTCCAGTGGTTGGTCCGCGATCGCGATCACGTCGCCGCGCGAACAGTCGACTTCGTCCGCGAGCGTCAGCGTCACGGACTGGCCGGCCACGGCTTGCGTCAAATCGCCGTCGAGCGTGACGATACGCTCGACCGTTGAGGTCCGGCCGGACGGCAGCACGCGGACCTTGTCGCCCGGCTTCACGCAGCCGGTCGCAATCTGGCCGGCAAAGCCGCGAAAATCGAGATTCGGACGGCACACCCACTGCACGGGCAGCCGGAAGGGCTTGGCCTGGTCCGCGGTGACATCGAGCTCCACCGTCTCGAGTAGCTGAATCAGCGGCAGGCCCGTGTACCACGGCATGTGCAGGGAATTCGTCGTGACGTTGTCGCCCTTGAAGCCGGAGATCGGCAGCGGCGTGAATTCGCGGATGCCGATCGAGGTGGCGAAGGTGCGATAGTCGGCAACGATGGCATCGTACTTCGTCTGATCGTAGCCAATCAGATCCATCTTGTTGACGGCGAGCACGATGTTGCGGATGCCGATCAGGTGCGCGAGATAGCTGTGCCGGCGCGTCTGTGTCAGCACACCCTTGCGCGCGTCGATCAGAATCACGGCCAGATCCGCAGTGGATGCGCCGGTGACCATGTTGCGCGTGTACTGCTCGTGGCCCGGCGTGTCGGCGACGATGAACTTGCGTTTTTCGGTCGCAAAGAAGCGGTAGGCGACGTCGATCGTGATGCCCTGCTCGCGCTCGGCGGCGAGGCCGTCGACGAGCAGCGCGAAATCGATCTCCTGTCCCTGGGTGCCGACGCGCTTCGAATCTGCTTCGAGGGCCGCGAGCTGATCCTCGAAGATCATCTTCGAGTCGTACAGCAGGCGTCCGATCAGCGTCGACTTGCCGTCGTCAACCGAACCGCAGGTGATGAAACGCAGCAGCGATTTGTGCTGGTGCGCGTGCAGATAGGCTTCGATGTCCCGGGCAATCAGGTCATCGGCTTGGTATGAGGATTCGACGGCGTCGGTCATGGTGCGTAGTTCCCGGCTGCGTTGACGGCATGTGATTGGCAGGTCATCACCGTCGCGCGCTCAGAAATATCCCTCCTGCTTCTTCTTTTCCATGCTGGCCGCCTGATCGTGGTCGATGGCCCGCCCCTGGCGTTCAGAGGTGGTGGTCAGCAGAATTTCCTGGATCACTTCGTACAGCGTGGCCGCGGTGCTCTCGACGGCACCCGTCAACGGGTAACAGCCGAGCGTGCGGAAACGCACGGAGCGATCAACCGGCACTTCTCCCGGCGCGAGCGGAAAGCGCTCGTCGTCGACCATCAGCAGCAGGCCATCGCGCCACACGGTCGGGCGCTTAGCGGCGAAGTACAGCGGCACAATCGGAATGTCCTCCAGCTGGATATACTGCCAGATGTCGAGTTCGGTCCAGTTCGAGATCGGGAATACCCGGATGCTCTCGCTTTTGGCCTTCTTCGCGTTGTAGAGCTTCCACAGCTCGGGCCGTTGATTCTTAGGGTCCCAGCGGTGATTCGCCGCACGAAAAGAAAAAATGCGCTCTTTGGCGCGGCTCTTTTCCTCGTCGCGGCGCGCCCCGCCAAAGGCGACATCGAAGCCGTGGAGATCGAGCGCCTGCTTCAGGCCCTCGGTCTTCCACATGTCCGTGTGCAGCGGGCCGTGGTCGAACGGGTTGATGCCGCGCGCCTTCGCGTCCGGGTTCTGGTAGACGAGCAGCTCCATGCCGGACTCGCGCGCCATGCGCTCGCGCATCTCGTACATCGCGCGGAATTTCCACGTGGTGTCGATGTGCATCAGGGGAAACGGCGGCGGCGCAGGGTAGAACGCCTTACGGGCCAGATGCAGCATCACGGCCGAGTCCTTGCCGACCGAATAGAGCATGACCGGACGCTCCACCTCGGACACCACCTCGCGCAGGATGTGGATGCTTTCGGCTTCGAGTCGTTGCAGATGGGTAAGTGCTGTCATAGACGGTGCTGTCGCTGGTGACGGGTAACGGTTGGTGGCCAGTTTACGCCACGTGGCGGCCAGGTTTGCGTCGATTTATTGTGAGCTCAGCGCAGTTTGACGCGATGAATGCGGCCGCACTGCGCGCCGGTTCGCACTCTCTGCCCGCGTCTGTTAACGATCGTGGCGCCCATGGCGCGCGCGGGGAGCGGTGATGCCGCGCTCCTGGCCATGGCCGTTGCAGCAGCGCGTACATCTGCGCGGGCCATCGGTTCCATCGACTCGAGTCGGCATGGCGAATCGTATCGCGGGGCACGCTTCACATTGTGCTTCTTTCAGGAGTTTTTCCTTCTTAAAATCAAGTGATCAACGGGCTGCCGATGCGCTTCGGCGGTTAGGATACCGGCACAACAAGAATTTTGGGGCGTCAGCCCGGGCAGGACAGGTGATGGCGAAAGGCGGGTATCAGATAGGTGAAATCAACCAGCTGCTGGTTCATGTAGCGCTCTCTCCGGGCTTCGCGCTCAGGCTGGACGAAATGACGGGATTGTGGACGGATATCCGGCGGACCTGCGCGTCGAAGATGATCCGTCATGTGCTCGTCGAAGGCGACCGCCCGAGCCGCGACATGAATGCGCGCGACGCGCAGGCGCATGGCCGGCTCCTGGCGGAGATCCGGGAGCCGCCGTTGCGCATCGCCCTGTGCCTGTACGGCTACGAACAGGATGAGCTGACGCAACACTTCGTGCGCTACGCGAACGGCGGACGGGCGAGTGTGCAAATCTTTGACGATCTGTCGGCCGCGCTGCGCTGGCTCGGCGCCTGAAGCCGATACCACGCCGGCATGCCGGCACCTCAGCGGCGGGCGAACACGGCGATGGACTCCACGTGCGTGGTGTGCGGAAACATGTCGAGCACGCCGGCGGCTTCCAGCGTGTAGCGATGCTGCCGGACGAGCGTCTGTGCGTCACGCGCCAGTGTCGCTGGATTGCAGGAGACATAGCAGACGCGGTCCACGCGGCGAAAATCAAAGGCCGCGAGGACCTCGGCGGCGCCGCTGCGCGGCGGGTCGAGCAGGATCTTCGTATAGCGTTCGGCGGGAATCGCGGCGATGCCCTCGGGCGTGAACAGATTCGCACTGACGAAACTCGCGTTCGCGAAACCAAGCCGCGCCGCATTCGCTGCCGCACGCGCCACGAGCCCCGGTTCGCTCTCGACCCCCACCACTGTCCCCGCCTGGCGCGCGAGCGGCAGCGTGAAGTTGCCCAGCCCGCAGAACAGATCGAGCACCGTGTCCGACGCCCCCGCTTCCAGCAAGCCGAGTGCGAGTGGCACCACGGTCGCGTTGACCGCTGCGTTGACCTGCACGAAGTCGCCGGGCTGAAACTCGATGTCGACGTCGGCCACGCGATAGCGGAGCGGTGCCTCAGGCCCATCGAGGCGCTGCAGGCTTTCGATACTCCCGGGCTGTGCATACAGGCGCAGGCCCGAGGCCGCCGCGAAGGCGCGCAGGCGCGCCAGGTCGTCGTCGGTCAGCGGCACGAGATGTCGCACAATCAGCGCCACTTCATCATCCCCCGCCGCGACCTCAACCTGTGGAATCTGTTGCGCACAGCTGAGGCCTGACAGCAGCGCGCGCAGCGCCTCCAGGTGCGTGCCAACAGCCGGCACGAGGGTTTCGCAGCGTTTGATGTCCGCTACGAAATGCGAGGTCTTCTCACGAAAGCCGATCAGCACTTCCTGCCGCTTGTGCACATAGCGCGCGCTGAGTCGCGCGCGACGCCGATAGCCCCACAGCGGCCCCGTGACCGGCGCCAGCACGCGCCCGGGGCTGATTCCGGCCTGATGCAACAGCTGTTCGAGCAGCACGGCCTGCTTGTGCGCAAGCTGCGCCTCAGGACTCAGGTGCTGCAGGCTGCAGCCCCCGCAGCGTTCGGCGTGGGCGCACGGCGGCGTGATGCGATCGGGGCTTGCCCGCAGAATCTCGAGCGCGGTGCCTTCATCGTACCGACCGTGCCGCTGCGTATAGCTGAACACGACCTGCTCACCGGGCAGCGCCCCATCGATGAAGACGATCTTGCCGTCGACATGCGCGACGCCACGCCCCTCATGCGACAGGCGTTCGACGTCGACGATGACAGGCGCTGCGCTTACAGCGGGCCGGCGGTTGGGCTGGCGTCTTCGGGCCATGCGGCAAGGTACTCGTCGAAATGAGGTTTATGGCCGTCAGTCAGCATCTGCCGCACGCGGGCGACTTCTTCGTGATACTGCCGTTCGAGCAGATGGCCGCGCAGGCGCTCGAAGGCGAGGAACACGAGGTAGGTGTTCAGCACATCGGTTTCGCAGTAGGCGCGAATGTCGGGCAATCCGCCGGCAAGATAGCTCGGCCAGACGTCCTTGCCGCTCATGCCCATCTTGCCGGGGAAGCCGAGCAGGGTCGCGATGTCATCGAGCGACGCGGCGGCGCGTGGCTGGTAGGCCGCGAGGACGTCCATCAGATCGATGTGCCGCCAGTGAAAGCGGCCGAGATAGTTGTTGTAACGGAAGCTCGGGTCGTCGTTGCCAGTGTCCCAGTAACGCGGAGCACTGATGCCGTGAATCAACGCGCGGTAATGCAGCACCGGCAGATCGAAGCCGCCGCCGTTCCATGACACCAGCGTCGGTGTGTAGCGCTCGATGCCTTCGAAGAAGCGGCGCACGAGTTCGGCCTCGCTCGACTGCTCATCGCCCAGAGACCACACGGAGAGCTTGTCGTCGTGACGGAACACCGCGGAAATCGCGACGATACGATGCAGGTGGTGGCGCAGGAAGTCGCTCGCCCCGTCGGTCTCCTGCTGACGCTTGGCGACCATCACCTTCGCGACGCTGTCGTCGCTGAGATCGGTCAGTTTCCACAGGCGCCGCGCGGCGTCGACGTCCGGTACGGTCTCGATATCGAATACGAACACGTTGTTCAGCATGGTGCGCGCGCTCCGTCTTATTTCTGCGACCAGTTGCCGCCGCTCTGATACCACCAGCTTCCTGGCGCGTTGTTGACCCATGCCGCCGCAAAAATCCGGCGGATGTCCGGCTCCCATTCGGGATGACCGTTGGCCTTCGCGACCTCGGTGTAGAGCCGGTTGCGATCGAGGTTCTCGTCTGCGACCAGCTTCTTGACCAGATTCCGCGCCTCAAGCGGCACCGGTTTCGGATCGCGCAGCACGATCAGGCCATCGGCCTGCATGCCAACTGCGCCGCTGTCGTAGTGCGCGCGCAACTGCGCGTGACGTGCTTCCATCGCGGCGCGCAGGGCCGCGATGGCGGGCGTCGAGATGTTGATGTCGGGCTGCTGCGCGGACGCTGCCGGCACCAGCACGTTGAGGACGGCCACGAGCCCTGCGCGCACCACCGTCGGCAATGCGGAGGTCGGCTTCGCGGGGGCGCCGGCGTCATAGACTTCCTTGACGATCAGGTCCGCCGCGCGCTCGGCGGCGGAAGCCGGGAAATACACATTGACGGTCACGCAGGCGGCCAGCACACAGGCCAGCGCACAGACGAGGAGGCGGAATTTCATGGCGATTGCTCCCTGGTGGGCGCGCGCTGGCGCCCGACATTGACTTCAAACTCGACGTTACCCTGCGCGATCTGCGAGACGCCGTCGAGCAGCGCCTGCCACGCAATCTGATCGCCGGCGCCGCGGATCTCTATCCATGGCGGCAGCAGGCCGCCGCGCGTCAGCAGCTTGAAGCCTCCCTCCGGCATGGCCACCACGCCGCGCAGATGGCAGACGCCGTTGACGAGTCGGCAGCCGAGCCCCAGTTCACCGAACGAATACGACGGAATCAGGCTCAGCCAGCCACTGGCGAGCGGCCCGCCGGTGCCGGCACCGAGTTTGCTCAGATTGTTCACGGCCTGACGGCTGATCCGGTGGGGGAGCGTGTCATCGGCCGGCGTGGCGAGATAGGCGTCGAAGGACACGGGCTGCCACGCCTCCAGTCTGAGATCCCGGACTTCGCCGCCGAGATGCCCTTCGATATTACCAAACGAGAAGGTGCTGGTCAGTTGACCGAGATCGAGATCGCGCACGACGACATCGGTGCGCACGAGCGGCACGGCGCTGATGAAATCCGTGAGCAGCAGATTCTTCAGTGAGATGTGCCCACCAAACACCCCGATGTCGAGATCGCCGTCGACGCTGATCCGGCGGCGCGAAATCGTGAGCTTCGGCAGCGTGCCCTGGACCTGCCCGGCGAGCGGCGGCCAGCCGAAGCTCGTCGTCAGCTGCGACAGCGTGATTGGATCGATGCGTCCGCCCAGCACGAGCTTCGTGCGCGAGGTCCCGAAATCGACGAGTTGCATCGTGTCGAGATGCAGTGCGCCGTCGAAGATCGACACATCCTGCCAGGCCACTGCCTGTAGTTGCCCACCCGAGGAAGCCCAGTCGACGCGGCCGGCGCCGAGCGCGAGGCGATACACCGACGCGCTGCCCCAGCTCAGGGTGGAGCTCAGCGGTGTGGCACCGGCGTGCAGGCGCAGGCCGCCGTTGAGATCGGCAATCGCAAAGCGCTGTGCCTCGTCGTCGACCGTGCAGGCCCTGCAGTCGACGTCGAGCTCGGCAATCCTGCCCTGCTTCACGCGCAACGCGACATCCAGCCCGCCGCCCGCCGTGAGGCTGCCCAGCGAGCTGCCCAGCAACAGCGGTTGCAGGTAGATCGCGTACAGACGCGAGAGCGCGGTGGTCGAGAAGTTGAGCGCAGCCTCCTGCCAGCCGAGCGTGGGGCTCAGGGTCGCCGCGCCGTCGAACACGATCTGCGCGACACCCGGATGATCGAGCTGGCCATGGCTCAGGCGGATGCTGCCGCCGCGATCACGCGCGGCGACGAAGTCCGCGGCGATCGGGCCGTCGTCGACTTTCAGCAGCAGCCCCGGCGTCAAGCTGCCGATCTGTACGCCCGGTTCCAGATAAAGCGTGCCGGCTTCGAGCACGACGTGGCCGCGCCAGGCTTCGCCTCCTGCGCTGCGCCGCTGCCCGAGATCGAAGCTGATCGTCGCCGCCTCGGCACTGCTCGCGCCGGCGACATCGAGCGCGCGAATGCGGCCACTGGCGTTGCAGTCGCCGGGGCGCGTGCCGTCCAGGGTACAGTCGAGTACCAGATCGAGGCGCCCGGCGCTCAAATCAACCGCCTGCAGCGCCGGTTGTGCGCTGCGCGCCAGCGCCTGCAGGTTGGCGAGGTCAACGTCGTGTGCGGTGATCCGCAGCCGCCGCCGGGCACCGTCGACATCGAGCGTCGCCGCAAACTCGCCACCGGCTAGCGCAAAGCGCCGGGCCCCGAGCGTATAGCGCCCCGCCTGCAGCCGCGCCGTCATCGGCACGCGCAGCCTGCCCAGCGGGCCTTCGTCGATCCTAAGAATGGCCGTGGGGCATTCGAGCGCCGCGTCGGCGACGGTGAGCTGCGCACAGGTCAGGCTGAGGCCACGCAGGCGCAGGTCCCCGGGCAGGCTGAGATCGCCAATCGAAATCGACAGGGCGTGTTCGCTCGCTTGCGTCACCATCGCGCCCAGCGCGGCAGCGACGAACAGCGCGCGGCGCAGATTCGTCATCGAAGATCCGCAGCGCGGGCGACGGGCGCAGCCCTGGCGTCAGGGCACAGACGGAGCCGGACCCGGGCCGGACAAACCCGTGCGCGGCGACGCACGGGGCGCCGCCCGGCATCAGCCGGGAAATACGTTCGTCGACAGGTAGCGATCGCCGCGATCACAGATGATGGTGACGATCGTCGCCTGGCTGACGGTCTGCGCGAGTTTCAGCGTTGCGCACACCGCGCCGCCGGCCGAAATGCCGCAGAAGATGCCTTCTTCTCGGCCGAGCGTGCGCGCCATTTCTTCCGCTTCGGCCTGCGTGACATCAATGATACGGTCGACGCGTTTCCTGTCGTAGATCTTCGGAATATAAGGCGCGGCCCAGCGGCGGATGCCGGGAATCGACGCGCCTTCGCCCGGCTGCACGCCGATGATCTCAATCGCCGGGTTTTTTTCCTTCAGATACATGCTCGTGCCCATGATGGTGCCGGTGGTGCCCATCGCACTGACGAAATGCGTGATATTGCCCTGCGTGTCGCGCCAGATCTCCGGGCCGGTGGTCATGTAGTGCGCGCGCGGATTGTCGGGGTTGGCGAACTGATCGAGCACCCTGCCTTCGCCGTCCTTCTCCATGCAGCGCGCGAGGTCGATGGCCGACTCCATGCCACCTTCTTTCGGCACGAGGATCAGCTCCGCGCCGTAGGCTTTCATCACCGCCCGCCGCTCGACGCTCATGTTGTCCGGCATGATCAGGATCATCCGATAGCCGCGCATCGCAGCGACCATCGCCAGCGCGATGCCGGTGTTGCCGCTGGTCGGTTCGATCAGGGTGTCGCCGGGCTTGATGTCGCCGCGCTCCTCGGCGCGCAGAATCATGTTACGCGCCGGGCGGTCCTTCACCGACCCTGCCGGGTTGTGGCTCTCAAGCTTCGCCAGCACGGTGTTGCCGCTGCCGCCGGACAAGCGCTGCAGACGCACCAGCGGCGTGGCGCCGATGGTGTCTTCGATCGTCGGGTAATGCATGGGGCTCTTCCTCTGTCGCACACGGCAATCCGTCCGCCGCGATATTACCGGAATTGCTGCACGCTGCCGGCAGCGCGTGCGGTCAGCCGCTGGCGCAGGATTGTCAGCCTGTCCGGACACGGCGCCGGATAGCGCGCATGCTCCGCGCCCGCGCGAGGCCGAAGGAGCCACCCATGAGACGGACGCCCGATTGGTGACTCAACTGGCTGAGGAGCAAGACCACCGCCGCGAAACACCGCCAGCTGCGGGTCGACGGGCTGCAGAAAACGGCCAGGGAACGAAGTCGCAAACGCGCGCAGCGGTAATCTGCGCGCCTGGATCAGCTTCCCTCTTGGGGCGCCGCGACGGGAGCAGCGCGGCATGCGCCACGGTCTCGGCGTACTGCCGCGGATAGAGGCGCCGGGCTTCGACGTGTCCGGGATATTGCCGATGGACCGCGACCGCGCGCTGCGCGTGATAGCGTTCGACGGCGTCGCGGTGCGCGCCTGACGCGCCCACTCAGGCGGAATACAGGATGACGTTCGGGTTACCCGGATCCGGCGGCGCCCCGAGCCCGATCAGGCCACTGCCCTGCAGCGCGACGGCGGCGCCGATCACATGGTGCTCGGTGCCGTCGGCATAGCGCACCCAGGTGCCATTGCGGCTTTCGTCGATCAGCACGAAGTGTTCATCTTGCTGCTCGATGCGGGCATGAAAACGTGACACGCGCCGTTCGCGGATGATCAGATCGCAGCCGTCGCTGCGGCCGATCAGGAAGTCGGTGTCGAGTTGTGCGAGCTCGCGCTGCTGATCGCGATAGTGCAGGGTCAGCCGCAGGCGGCGCCGGAACAGATTCTTCAGCCGCGGCGCGCGCACGGCGCGGCCATCCTCCTCGCCGCTCGGCTGACGCCGTCTGTCGATTTCGAGCCGCCGCCGCAACTGTTCGCGCATGTCTTCCGGCAGGGACTCGACGAGGAAACCGTTCGGTTGGCGCAGGATGAATTTGGAAAGTTCGTCGAGCCAGCGCGTGTTGACGTCTTGCGGCCGGATCAGGTGCCGGCGTTCGGTGAGTTCTTCGAAATTTCGGATCACCAGCGAAAGCGCGCCGGTGTCGCGTTCGATGTAGAAGCTCAGCGAGGCCGGGACCGTGTCTTCGATCGTCACCAGCCCGCGTTCGACGCTGCCGAGCGGGTCGAGCAGGCGCACGAGTTTGACATTCAGGCCGCGCGTGCGCGCCGTATCCAGCCAGCTGTCGATGGCGCCGACCCCTTTGACTTCGAACTGTCCGCGCCGCTCGTACCGCAGCAGGAAGCGTGTGACGACGCGATCGGGCGGATGGCCGTCGGCCAGCACTTCCATGCGCTCCTGACGGAAACCGGGCACGGGGCCAAGGCCAGGGATGTCGAGCGTGACGCGCGTATCGGGTTCGAGCACGCGCAGTTGTTCGGCGAGATCGCGCAGATGCAGATGGATGCGGTACACCGCCGGCAGGGCAATGGCGAGCACGGCGTTCGCGTGCGCCTGCGCCAGCCGCGCACGCTCGGCTTCGGCCTCCCGAAGGGCCGCCGCCTGTTGCTTGAGTTCGTCGAGCACACCCATCCGGTCGGTCATCCTGACTGAAAAGGTCGAGGCCGGGTGCCTGACCTGCCCCCGCAGTTTAGCACCGCGGTGCGATCACAGCGGCGCTCGACGGCCTGCCGGGCTGGTGAAAACGGCGGCGGTGGGCATTTGTCCCTGAATCAACGCCGCTTCCCGCCGGACCCGCGCCTTGCAGGCGGCGCCCACGCTTGTTTCTTCTACCGCCTGCTGACGAAAGCTGTCATCGCCCGGGATGGCGAACGTGAGGGAGGTCGCTGTCGCCCCCCGGGGGGAGCGACCCTAGAAGCGGTATCCGATGTTGATCAGGTGAAAATTGATCCCGGGATTTTTGTCGCCGATGCTCGCGTTGGACAAGTGCTGAAAGCGATACATCAGTTCGTACTCCCCGCCCTCACCGAAGCGCAGACCACCCCCGATGTGGCTGCCGAAGGAGAAGGGCACATCGAAATCCTTGTCTTCGATTTCGGACTCGCTGTGGCCGTGGGCGCCGACACCGAATTCCAGGAATACCGGCAGCGGCGTCGAGACATCGCGCTGCCAGCGAAACACCGGGGTGATGTGGCCGTCGACCAGGGTTTCGGTGCCGGTGCGGCCCGGATCGGCATCCCATACATTGACGCCGACTTCCCAGTAACCGGTCAGCGCCCAGTTGCCGGTCTTCAACCACTCCACGCCCCAGTCCCAGGCCAGATTCGCGCCAAAGCGGTCGACGTTCGCGTCTCCGGCCGACGTGCCTATTTCGAACGCGGCGCGGTCGATGGCGGACGCAGGCAGTGCAGCACCTGCCAGGCTCAGGGCGGCGGCGGCGGCAAAAGGACAAAGCGCGCGTGTGTGCATGTGGGGCTCTTTCTGAACGGTTTGATGAAGGACATGCAAGTCGTTGTTATCGGTGGGAAGGCTAGCCGACTCGGCGCAGCGATTCAACCGTCGGACGGGGGATCCCCGGCGAGCCGGAGGGCCAGCACCAGCGCATCTTCCCGGCCGTCCCGCGCCGGATAGTAGGCGCGGCGTACCGCCAGCTGGCGGAAACCGAAGTCGATGTAGAGATCGATCGCGGCCCGATTCGTCGGCCGCACCTCGAGGAAAAGGAGCGTCGCCTGATGCCCCCGGGCCAGTTCGACCAGGTGGGTGAGCATCCGCCGCGCATGGCCCTGCCGGCGGTATTGGCCGTCGACGCAGACATTCAGCACATGCGCCTCGCCGGCGGCGACCGACATGATGCAGTAGCCGGCGACCGTCGCCCCGTCGGTCAGCGTCCAGCAGCAGTACCCGACGCGCAGGCAGTCGGTAAAGATGCCGAGCGACCAGGGGTATTCGTAGGCCCGCCGTTCGATGGCGACGACCTGCGGCAGATCGTGATCGCGCATCGGCCTGAGCTGGGCCTCGACGTCCTGCGGCATCGCGCTCACGCCGACGCGTCCTCGAACACGCGCCGGGCGAACAGCAGATCCTGCCAGGCGCGCCGCTTTTCCGCCGGGGTGCGCAGCAGATAGGCCGGGTGATAGGTGACCACCACCGGCACCTGCTGCGGCCCGTAACTGAAGCGCTGGCCGCGCAGCTTGCCGATGGGCGTCTGGGTCTTCAGCAGGTTCTGGGCCGCGATGCGGCCCACGCACAGCATGATCTGCGGGCCGATGAGTTCGATCTGCCGGGCCAGATAGCCTTCACAGCAGCTCACCTCCCCGGGCTTCGGATCGCGATTGTTCGGGGGCCGGCATTTGAGGATGTTCGCGATGTAGACCTCGTTGCGACGCATGCCGAGCGCTTCGAGCATCGAGTTCAGCAACTGGCCGGCGCGGCCGACGAAGGGCTCGCCCGTGCGGTCCTCCTCCTGGCCGGGCGCTTCGCCGATGACCATCCAGCGCGCGCGCCGCGCGCCGACGCCGAACACTGTCTGCGTGCGCCCCTGGTGCAGTTCACAACGCTCGCAGGCGGCGACGGTCGCGGCCAGGGTGTCCCAGTCCGGCGCGGGATCGGCGGTCACGCCCGCCGGCGGTGCCGGTTCTCCCGGCGCGTCAAGATGCTCAGGCGGGGCTTCAAGCGGCCTGGCCGTCGCCGCGGCGCGCGGCACCCAGGCCGTTACGCCCATCGCGGCCAGGCACGCCCGGCGGTGATTCGCGGCATCCATCGCGGCAGCCTCAGACCGAACCGGCCGCCTGCGGGTGTTCGCGATGCACCGGGAAGAGGATTTTGTTCAGCGCGTTCAGATAGGCCTTGACCGACGCGACGATAATGTCGGTATCCGCGCCCTGCCCGTTGACGATACGGCCCGCGCGCTCGAGGCGCACCGTGACTTCGCCCTGCGAGTCCGTACCGGTGGTGATCGCGTTGACTGAATACAACTGCAGGCTCGCCCCGCTCTGCAGCACCTGTTCAACCGCCCTGTAGGCCGCATCGACCGGCCCGTCGCCGTCACCGCCCGCGCTGCGCTCGTCGCCGTCGACCGACAACGTGAGATCGGCGTGCGGCGTTTCACCGGTTTCAGTCCGGCAACGGAGTGCCACGAGCTTGATGCGCTCGTTGGCGACCGACACGTCGGCGCCGGACACCAGCGCCTGCAGGTCTTCGTCGAAAATTTCCGACTTGCGATCGGCGAGTTCCTTGAAGCGCTTGAAGGTGTCGTTCAGATCCTGCTCGCTCGCGAACTCGGTGCCGAGTTCCTTGAGCCGCGTGCGGAATGCATTGCGGCCGGAGAGCTTGCCGAGCACGATCCTGTTCGAGTTCAGGCCGATGTCCTGCGCGCGCATGATTTCGTAGGTTTCGCGATGCTTCAGCACGCCGTCCTGATGAATGCCGGATTCGTGCGCAAACGCGTTCGCGCCGACGATTGCCTTGTTCGGCTGCACGGGGAAGCCGGTGATGGTCGACACCAGGCGCGAGCAATTCATGATCTCGGTGGTTTCCACGCGCGTTTCGCACGGAAAGTAATCCTTGCGCGTGCGCACGGCCATCACGATTTCCTCGAGTGACGCATTGCCTGCGCGTTCACCCAGGCCGTTGATCGTGCACTCGACCTGTCGCGCGCCGTGCATCACGGCGGCCAGCGAGTTGCCGACGGCCAGCCCCAGATCGTTATGGCAGTGGACGGAGAAGACCGCCTTGTCGCTGTTCGGCACCGTCTGGATCAGACGCCCGATAAACTCGCCGTACTGATCCGGCACGCCGTAGCCGACAGTGTCAGGCAGGTTGACGGTGGTGGCGCCGGCGTCGATCACGGCCTCGACGATGCGGCACAGGAAGTCGAATTCAGATCGGCTGCTGTCCTCGCAGGAGAACTCGACATTGTCGGTGTAGTTGCGCGCGCGCTTCACGGCCCGGATGGCCTGCTCGAAGACTTCGTCCGGCTCCATCTTCAGCTTCTTCTGCATGTGGATCGGCGAGGTCGCGATGAAGGTGTGGATGCGATAGGACGGCGCATCCCTCAGGGCTTCGTATGCCCGGTCGATGTCGGCGTCGCCGGTGCGCGCGAGGCCGCAGACCGTGACATCCTTGACTGAACGGGCGACCGCCTGCACGGCCTCGAAGTCGCCGGGGCTCGCGATCGGAAAACCGGCTTCGATGACGTCGACCTTCAGGCGCTCCAGGGCTTTGGCAATGCGCACCTTCTCGGCCTTGGTCATCGCGGCACCCGGGCTTTGCTCGCCGTCGCGCAGCGTCGTATCGAAGATGATCAGACGGTCTTTCATGCTGCTGCTCCAGCCGGACGGCCCTGCCGTCCGGCTCAAAAGGGTATCGCGCCCGGTCGCGGGCGGCGGTATCGTCGGATTGTAAGCGAAAAGGCGTCCCGCATCGGCGCTGTCAGCTGCCGGTTGGCGGATTAATGGCCACTAAGAACACCGATGTCTGCGGGAGAGGGCGGTGTCGCAGCGATCGGCCTGCCGAATCGATCCGGCAAATGTCTCGGTGTGCTCGGTGGCTGTCTTCGTGGCAGTGGGCGCGCGCAATGGCGTATAAGGAGACGCAGACCTCAGGGGGCGGTTGATGAAGCTCAGTTATTTCACGATGCCGCTGCATCCGCCGGGGCGGGACTACCTCGAGACGCTGGCCGAAGACCGGGCGGCAATACTCCTTGCCGATGAACTCGGCTTTGCCGAGGCCTTCGTCGGCGAGCACGTGACCGATCGCGCCGAGACCATCACCTCGTGCCTGATTTTTCTCGCGAGTCTTGCCTACCAGATCCGCCAGATCACGCTGGGCAGTGGCACCGTCAATCTGCCGAACGCGCACCCCGCCGCAGTTGCCGCCCAGGTCGCGATGCTCGACCACATGCTGCAGGGGCGCTTCGTGTTCGGCATCAGCCCGGGCGGGCTGCGCTCGGATGCGGAAGTCTTCGGCAACCTCGATCGCGACCGCAAAGCGATGTTCAGCGAAGCGATTGAACAGGTGCTGCGCATCTGGCGCGAGCCGCCACCCTACGACATCGCCGGCGAGTACTGGCAGGTGAGCACGCGCCGCACGATGGATCTGGAGATCGGCCAGGGCGCGATTCTACAGCCGCTGCAGCGGCCGCATCCACCGATCATGGTCGCCTGCATGTCGCCGATGTCGGACAGCGTGAGCCAGGCCGCACGCCGCGGCTGGTCGATCATCTCGGCGAACTTCCTGCAGCCGGCATGGGTGGCGACGCACTGGCAGAAGCTGATGGAAGGCTGGGACGCCGCCGGCAGCGCGCCGCGGCCCGCGGACTGGCGCGTTGCAAAGAGCATCTTCGTGGCCGACGACGAGCAGACCGCGCGCGATTACGCCATGAACCCTGCCGGCCCCTACGGCCATTACTACCGCAGCCTGATGCGCAAGCTGATCGGCAATGGCCGGCCGGAACTCTTCAAGGGACGGCGCGACATGGCGGATACCGAGGTCACGCACGATTACGTGATGAACTCGCTCGTCATTCATGGCACGCCGCAGCAGGTGGCCGAGCGCATCCTCGACCTGCGCCGCCAGACCGGCGCGTTCGGCACGCTGGTCTATGCTGGCCACGACTGGGCCGACGTCGCCCTGTCACGCCGTTCGATGGCACTGATGACCACTGAGGTCATGCCGCTGGTCAACCGGGAACTGGGAGAAAAGGACTGAACGAACATGCAGATCAAGACCGCACGCCTGACTTTCAACTGCGTCATCGACGGGCCGGCCGACGGCATCCCGGTGGTGTTCTCGAATTCCCTCGGCGCGAGCGTCGCCATGTGGCAACCGCAGGTCGACGCGCTCGCGGGGACTTATCGCGTTATCCGCTATGACCAGCGCGGCCACGGCCAGAGCGAGGTCACGACCACGCCATACGCGTTTCCGACGCTCGTCGACGACGCCGTCGCGCTGCTCGATGCGCTCGAACTCGAACGCGTGCATTTCGTCGGGCTCTCGCTCGGCGGCATGACGGCGCTCGGCCTCGCGCTGCATCGCCCCGCGCGACTGTGCTCGATCACCGCAGCGAACTGCGTTGCGACGGTGCCGCCGGCCGGCCAGGCGCTATGGGACGAACGCGCGAAGCTCGCGCGCGAGCAGGGTCTCGGCCCCGTTGTCGCACCCAGCCTCGAACGCTGGTTCACCGCCGGCACGCGCAGTGCGCGCGGCGATGAACTGCGCTGGGTCGGCGAGATGATCGCAGCGACGCCGATCGCCGGCTATGTCGCGACCTGCGAAGCCTTGAAAACCCTGAACTACCTCGACTCCCTCGCCCACATCACAGTCCCTACGCTGTTCATCGCGGGCACCCACGACATGGGCGCGCCGCTCGCCGCGATGCAGGACATGCACGCACGCGTGGCGCATTCACGCTTCGTCGAACTCGACGCGGCGCACGTCTCGAATATCGAACGGCCGGCCGAGTTCAACGCGGCGCTGGATGACTTCCTGCGTTCAAATAGCTGAAGAGAAATCCAGCCACGGAGAGCACCGAGGGCACGTCGAAAGCAATTGATTTGGTTTACCCCGTTACCTCATCGCCACGGGCACCGCCGCCACGCCGAAGGCGCAGCGTCAATCAATGTTCTTCTCCGTGCCCTCCGTGGCTAAATAAGAGCTCGTCATTGCGCTCCATCAAACGCACCTGCGCTTGAGCGGGCCGGGCGTGCTAGGCGTTGGGTGACCGATATTTGCGCTCTGCCATTGAGATTCAATTCACTCAACCCGCATCCGGGATGAGGCCGATCAGATCAATCGCCACCTTGCACCCCGGCACCGGCAGCGGTGCCGGCACGCGGATAGTGGTGCTCGCCGGTGGTGCGCTCGGAAACGCCTTGCCCCAGGTCGCGAAGGACGTGAAGAACTCAGAAAAATCGATGTAGAAGCCGCGGCGACGCACGAGATGCTCCGAACTTGTGCCGGCGGCCGTGCAGATCGCCTCGATGTTCTTCACGATGTAGTTCACCTGTGCGGCGGACTCGGAGCCGTAGAACGGAAACGCCGGGTTCAGCTTTGCCTCCGGCGGCACACCGGTGCGATAGTCGGTCGCCATCTGCTGCGAGAAGAAGAGCAGCGGCCCGGCCTGTACGGCCTGTGGCTCGTGCGTGAGTGGCGTCGGCGCGGCGGCGGTGTGAATCGTACGGCGCACCTGGCCGGGACCGGGCTGGAAGGCGATGAGGTTGATCGCGACGCGCGCGCCTGGCACGCCGAGATCCCGCACGGGGGCCGTCGTGCGGGCCGGCGGATCGATCGGAAAGTATTCCTTCCACACTTCGTCGAGCCGGAAAAAATCCTTCAGGTCGGTCAGGTAGACCTCCGCCTTCACGACGTCCCGCAGGCTCGCGCCGCCGGCGGCGAGCACGGCCGCGAGGCGGTCAAGGATATAGGCGGTCTGCAGCCGCCCGTTCTCGCCGTAGTACGGAAACGTGTCCGTGGTTTTCGCCTCGGCGGCGATGCCCTGCGCGTAATCCGTCGCGAGCACCCCGCTGGTGAAGAGCCAGGGCCCGCACTTCACCCCGTAATGGTGCAGCGGCGGGCCGTCGAGGCCGGCCGGCAGCGGCGCGGGCACTGCCGGCGGATTCAGGGGCTCGAGGCGCTGCCCGGCGTCCGGCATCAGCGCGACCAGATCGATCTCGGATCGACAGCCCGGAATGGGCAGCTCATCGACGATGATCGTCGAGGTCGGTGGCGGCGTGCCGCCGAAGCAGCCCTGCAAGGCGCGCGTAGCGCCGGGCTGATCTGCGGGGTCGATCAGATAGTTCGTGAGATGCACGACATGCTCGAGTCGCGCCCCGCCCGCCTTCAGGCACACCGCGATGTTCTCGCCGATGTAGCGCAGCTGACGCTCTATCTCGATGCCATGAAACGGGAACCGGGGATTGAGCGTCGCGTGCGCGGGCGTGCCGGTGTTCAGATCGGAGGCAAGCTGGCCGGACACGAACACGAAGGGCCCGGCTTTGATCGCCGGTGAGTAGGCGACGCGAGGACGCGGCAATTCCGGCGGAAACAGGGCTTCCTTGTGCAACATGTGAACGTGCTCCCGAGGGGTGAGGGCCGCGCCGAAACGGGCGACCTGCGCCGGGAGCGTAGCAGCCGGGAGGCGTGTCGGCGCGGCCAGCGAACAGGATGTCGGGGCTGGCTCGAAACACCGCGCAAGCCGGCGGCGCATAACCGTGACTCAGCCCTCGTCGCCCACCCCCAGCGCCCGACACATCACTCGATACACGAACGGATTCGGCAGTTCATAGTTGCGCGGAAAGGACAGTCCGCGCGCCTTGCAGACGGCCTTGGCAATCGCGGCCGAGCGGGACTGGCCGAAACGGCAATGCACGACGAGGCAGGTGCAGCGCTGGTCGATGGTGTCGACGAATGCGGCAATCGCGGTCGCCTGCGCCGTCGACAGGGGTACGTACTCGTCGTCGTCGAGGGAAAAGTCGTCGAGCGTATGGTCTTCAAGGTCGATGTCGTCGCAGGCTTCGCGGTGGAGGGCCACCCAGCCCTCGGGCAGCCGGGCCGGGAGGGCGTCCGCATCGGTGATAGAGATGAGCGCCGCTTTGCGCGACGGGCGCATCGCTTGCGTGCGGGCCTGGCTTAGAAACAGGATGCGACGCAGCATCTGCAGCGTAGTCCCATCACCGGCACGCGACTCAGCAGCGGTTGTCCGGCCACACGGGCCATGACCATGGCGTTGAGAGCCCGGCGCCTCGCGCAGCCCCCTTGCGCCACCGACTCGCTCCCCTCAGGCACACGGCAGCGTCAGGCGACGTCCCGATCCCGCGCCGCGGCACGCCGGCGCTCGGCGCGCGAACGGCGCAGTTGCGTCAACGTGAACACTACACCCGAAATCGCGTAGCAGACGAATCCCAGCATCATGATGAGGGGCGGGTCCAGCGAAACGAAGCCGAAGATCAGCACCATCACGAGCAACACCACGAACGGGATCCGGCCGCGAAAATCGAGATCCTTGAAGCTGTAATACCGGATATTGCTGACCATCAGCAGGGCCGCCGCGACGGTGATCAACAGCGTCAGCACAACCGCTGCGCCGTACTCATGCAGCTGATAGGCGTCGGCGAACCAGATGCTGGTGGCGACCAGCGCCGCCGCCGACGGGCTCGGCAGGCCCTTGAAGAAGCGCTTGTCCTGCACCGTCTTCTGCACATTGAAACGCGCGAGCCGCAGCGCGGCGCCGGATACATACACGAAAGCGACGAGAAAGCCGAACTTGCCGATGCCGTGCAGCATCCAATCATAGGCGAGCACGGCCGGCGCGACACCAAAGGACACCATGTCCGCCAGGCTGTCGTACTCGGCGCCGAAGTCACTCTGGGTGTTCGTCATCCGCGCAATGCGGCCGTCCATGCCGTCGAGCACGATTGCGACCAGTACCGCTATCGCCGAGGCGGCGTACTGGTGGTTAACCGCGGCAATCAGCGCATAGAATCCGGCGAACAGCGCGGCAGTCGTGAAGAGGTTAGGCAGCAGATAGATGCCGCGGCCGCGCAGCGCCTGCGAGTTTGGTTTGATCAGGCGGTGAATGTTGTCGGGGCGTTGGTCGGTCATGGGCACCCTCCGGCTTGGCGCGCTTGTACGGGCGAAAGCTTACGCTCTTGCCGCGGCGGGTGTAATCGGGGGGGCGACGGGCGGGGACGGTGCCCGCGCGGCCGTCGGCAAGGCGCCGACAGCCGTCGGACCCTGCCGTCGCGCGGGGCGGCGGCAGCGCGCGAACTCAGTTCTTGGACTGATCCACGAGGCGATTGGCCTTGATCCACGGCATCATGCCACGCAGGCGCTCGCCGACTTCCTCGATCTGGTGGCCGCGCGCGATGCGGCGCTTGGCCTGCAGCACGGCGACGCCGGTGCGGTTCTCGCCCATCCATTCACGGGCGAATTCGCCGTTCTGGATCTCGGCCAGGATCTTCTTCATTTCCTTCTTCGTTTCCTCGGTCACGATGCGCGGGCCGCGGGTGAAGTCACCGTATTCGGCCGTGTTCGAAATCGAGTAGCGCATGTTCGCGATGCCGCCTTCGTAGATCAGGTCCACGATCAGCTTCAGCTCATGCAGGCATTCGAAGTAGGCCATTTCCGGCGCGTAGCCGGCTTCGACCAGGGTTTCGAAACCGGCCTGGATCAGCGCGGTGGCGCCGCCGCAGAGCACGGTCTGTTCGCCGAAGAGGTCGGTTTCGGTTTCTTCGCGGAAGCTTGTTTCGATGACACCGGCCTTGCCGCCGCCGTTCGCTGACGCATAGGCCAGCGCGATCTCCTTGGCCTGGCCGGAAGTGTTCTGCGCGATGGCGATCAGGCTCGGCACGCCGCCGCCCTGGGTGTAGGTCGAGCGCACGAGATGGCCCGGGCCTTTCGGCGCAATCATGATGACGTCAAGGTCGACGCGCGGCTGGATCTGGCCGAAGTGAATGTTGAAGCCGTGCGCGAACGCAAGCGCGGCGCCCTGCTTGATGTTCGGCGCGATTTCGCTGCGGTAGAGGTCGCCCTGGTGTTCGTCCGGCGCGAGGATCATCACGACGTCAGCGCCCTTCACCGCTTCACTCACCGGCTTGACGGTCAGGCCGGCCTTCTCAGCCTTCGTCCAGCTGATCGAGCCTTCACGCAGGCCGACGACCACCGTCACGCCCGAGTCCTTCAGGTTGTTCGCATGCGCGTGGCCCTGCGAACCGTAACCGATGATCGCGACCGAGCGGCGCTGGATCAGCGAGAGGTCGGCGTCTTTGTCGTAGTAGATGGTCATGGGCATTGTTGCTACTCCAGGTTGGCAGCCGCGCCTTGCGGCCCGCTCGGTTTGCTTGTTGCAGTGAGCCGCAGGTGCGGCCGTGGTGTCAGTTCGGTTCAGGCTCGCAGCGCCTTCGTGCCGCGCAGGATGCCAAGCACACCGGAACGCACGACTTCGAGAATGCGCTTGGCACCGATGGTGTCGATGAAGGCATCGAGCTTGTCGCTGTCGCCGGTCATCTCGACGATATAGCTCGATTCCGTGACGTCGACGATCCGCCCGCTGTAGATCCCGGCGAGGCGCGCCAGTTCTTCGCGCTGCTCGCTGCCGATCGCGCGCATCTTGATGAGCATCAACTCGCGTTCGATTGCGCGGCCTTCGTTGAGATCGATCAGGCGTATGACATCGACGAGCTTGTTCAGCTGCTTGGTGATCTGTTCGATCATCTCCGGCGAACCGCGCGTGACGAGCGTCAGGCGCGAGACGGTCGGGTCCTCGGTAGGCGCAACCGACAGCGATTCGATGTTATAGGCCCGGGCCGAGAACAGACCCGCGACGCGCGACAGCGCGCCAGCGGTATTCTCGAGCAGGATCGCTATCGTATGACGCATGTCAGGCCAGCTCCCGGACCGTCTCGGTACCCGGCGCAAGGTGCATTTCATGGTGCCCCTTGCCCGCGGCAATCATCGGATACACGTTTTCGCTCTGGTCGGTGATGAAGTCCATCAGCACCAGGCGCTTCTTCATCGAGAAGGCCTCGTGCAGCGCGCCATCGACGTCTTCCGGTTTTTCGATCCGCATGCCGACATGGCCGAAGGCCTCGGCGAGCTTCACGAAGTCCGGCAACGCGTCCATGTAGGAATGCGAGTAGCGGCGGTCATAGAAGAACTCCTGCCACTGCCGGACCATGCCCATGTAACGGTTGTTGAGGCAGACGACCTTGATCGGCAGGTTATACTGCAGGCAGGTCGAGAGTTCCTGCACACACATCACGAAGCTCGCCTCGCCGGTGACGCAGGCCACCTGGTGATCCGGGAACGCGAGCTGCACGCCCATCGCCGCCGGCAGGCCGAAGCCCATCGTGCCGAGGCCGCCGGAGTTGATCCAGCGCCGCGGCTGATCGAACTTGTAGTACTGCGCGGCCCACATCTGGTGCTGGCCAACGTCGGACGTGACATAGGCGTCACCGCCGGTTTCGCGCCACAGTGATTCAATCACCGCCTGCGGCTTGATCAGCGTGCTGATCTTGTCGTAGCGCAGACAGTCGAGCTTCTGCCAGTCGCGGATCTGCTTCCACCACGCATTGCTGTCGCGATTGACCGGTTGCACATTCGCTTCCTGCAGCTGACGGTTCAGCTCGCACAGCACGTTGTTGACGCCGCCGACGATCGGCACGTCGACCCGCACGTTCTTCGAGATCGACGCCGGGTCGATGTCGATGTGCACGATTTTCGCGCGCGGGCAGAACTGCGCGAGATCGCCAGTCACGCGGTCATCGAAGCGCGCGCCGATGGCGATCAGCACGTCGCAGTGGTGCATCGCCATGTTCGATTCATACGTGCCGTGCATGCCGAGCATGCCGATGAACTGCGGATCGGTGGCCGGATAGGCGCCGAGCCCCATCAGCGTGTTCGTGACGGGATAGCCGAGCAGCCGCGCGAACTGCGTGAGTTCGTTCGCCGCGTTGTCGATCACCACGCCGCCGCCGGAATAGATCATCGGGCGCTCGGCAGCCATGATGAGCTGCGCGGCTTTCCTGATCTGCCCCGGATGGCCGCGCGTGTTCGGCTTGTACGAACGCATTTCGACTGATTCCGGGTACACGTACTCGGTGGTGTTCGCGGTGACGTCCTTCGGGATGTCGATCACCACCGGGCCGGGACGGCCGGAGGTCGCGACGTAGAACGCCTTCTTGATCGTGACCGCGAGATCCTCGACGCGCTCGACGAGGAAGTTGTGCTTCACGCAGGGCCGCGTGATGCCGATTGAATCGACTTCCTGGAAGGCATCGTTGCCGATCAGATGCGTCGGCACCTGGCCGGTGAAGACCACCATCGGGATGGAATCCATATAGGCCGTCGCGATGCCGGTGACGGCATTCGTTGCGCCCGGGCCCGAGGTCACCAGCACCACGCCGGGCTTGCCGGTGGCGCGCGCATAGCCGTCGGCAGCGTGCGTTGCGCCCTGCTCGTGGCGCACCAGAATGTGCTTCAGGGTGTCCTGTTTGTAGAGTTCGTCGTAGATGTGGAGCACGGCCCCGCCGGGGTAGCCGAACAGGAACTCCACGCCTTCGTCGATCAGGGCGCGCACGAAGATCTCGGCGCCGCGTAATGTCTCGCTCATCGTATTTTCCTCACTTTCCTCACTTGGTGGCAGTAAGTGCCTCGACTCTGACCCGGGCACCGCGGTGGCGGCGGGGGCGGTGAGTCGTCGCCGGGGCCTTGTGAGCCCGGGCGCGGCGTATCCCGTTGCGCCCGGCCGGCAGGGCGCCGGCAGGCGGAAGGGGTCCGCAAGATAATTCGATTTGGGTGACGGTTCAAGGCGGGAAAAGCCGTTTCACACAAATTATCCATTTTCCTCGGCACCGCTTTTCCCCGAGAATGCCGGGTCTCACCGGCCCAAAGCGAAGCCCATGCGAATCTCAAACCTGCTCCTGCCCACCCTGCGCGAATCCCCGGCTGATGCCGAAGTCATCAGCCATCAGCTGATGCTCAGGGCCGGCATGATCCGCCAGCTTGCCAGCGGCATTTACACCTGGCTGCCGCTGGGCCTGCGGGTGCTGCGCAAGGTCGAGGCGATAGTCCGCAACGAAATGGACCGCGCCGGCGCCCAGGAGCTGCTGATGTCCGGGGTGCTGCCGGCCGAGCTGTGGCAGGAATCCGGCCGCTGGGACAAGTACGGACCGGAACTGCTGCGCCTGTCCGACCGCCACGACCGTGCCTTCTGCCTCGGGCCGACACACGAGGAGGTCATCACCGACCTCATCCGCCGCGAAATCAGGAGCTACAAGCAACTGCCGGCCAATTTCTATCAGATCCAGACCAAATTCCGCGACGAAGTGCGGCCGCGTTTCGGCATCCTGCGCGCCCGCGAATTCCTGATGAAGGATGCCTACTCCTTCCACCTCGATCGTGATTCGCTCGAAGCCACTTACCAGCAGATGTACGCGGCCTACTCGCGGATCTTCGATCGCATCGGCCTGTCCTGGCGCGCGGTGCTGGCCGACACCGGCAACATCGGCGGTTCGAAATCCCACGAATTTCACGTGCTCGCGGACGCCGGCGAAGATTTGATCGCGTTCTCGACGACCGGCGACTTCGCTGCCAACGTCGAACTGGTGCCGGCCCCGGTACCGGCCGGCGGGCGGCCGGCAGCCACCGAAACCCTCACCGAAGTCGCCACGCCGACGCAGCACACGATCGGGGAAATCACCGCCCATCTGGCGCTCGGCGCCGAGCGCGTGCTGAAAACGCTGGTCGTCGGCGCCGAAGGCGAGGGGCTGATCGCACTGGTCATCCGCGGCGATCACGAGCTCAACGCGGTCAAGGCGCAGGCGCTGCCGGGCGTCGCGTCGCCGCTGCGCTTCGCAAAGCCGGATGAAATCCAGGCGGCCTTCGGCTGCGGGCCGGGCACGCTGGGCCCGGTCGGCGTCCAGGTGCCGATGCTCGTCGATCACGCGGCGGCGCAGGTCGCGGACTTCGTGTGCGGCGCGAACGTTGCCGGCAAGCACCTGCGCGGCGTCAACTGGGGCCGCGACCTGCCGGAGCCGACCTGCGCGGATCTGCGCAATGTGGTCGCCGGGGACGCGAGCCCGGACGGCAACGGCGTGCTCGAGATCAAGCGCGGCATCGAGGTCGGCCACATCTTCCAGCTCGGCACGAAGTACAGCGCAGCGATGAAGGCGACCGTGCTCGACGAAAAAGGCAGCTCGGTAACGATGACGATGGGCTGCTATGGCATCGGCGTGTCGCGCATCGTGGCCGCGGCCATCGAGCAGAACCACGACGCCAAGGGCATCGTGTTCCCGGTGTCGATCGCGCCGTTCACGGTGGCCGTCGCGCCAATCCACATGCACAAGTCAGAACGCCTGCGGGCGGCGGCGGAAGCGCTGTACGGCCGCCTCGTCGCCGCCGGCATCGATACCCTGTTCTACGACAGGAACGAGCGGCCGGGCGTGATGTTCGCCGACCTCGAGCTTATCGGCGTGCCCTACCGGCTCGTGATCAGCGACCGCGGCCTCGACAAGGGCACGCTGGAGTACAAGGCCCGCACGGACGACGAAGCGCAGGACATGCCGATCGACGAGGCGGTGGAGACGATATCGCGGAAGCTGTCACCCGCTTGAGCGGGTGCCGGCTGGCGCAGGCAGCCGGGGCACAGCACCCCCACCAGCCTGATCAGACCGGCAGGATCGCCCTGCCGGTTCGCGCCCCAGGCCATGGCTTTGCGTCCTCACACCAGCGTCGGGGCTGTCCGTGCGCTGGTGATGCACAAGAGCAGATATCCGGACAGGCGC
>Ga0163144_10000409_pt1 | contig 98763 bp, 81 predicted proteins | sample OliLak19BULKMAT1_FD_123175 | JGI IMG/M metagenome (GOLD analysis project Ga0163144, IMG submission 123175) | Freshwater microbial mat bacterial communities from Lake Vanda, McMurdo Dry Valleys, Antarctica - Oligotrophic Lake LV.19.BULKMAT1 | ecosystem: Environmental > Aquatic > Freshwater >...
CACACGGTCGACCAGTGTCTCGCCGGCGACGTTCTCCCGCTCTTTGGCGAGGCCGACGATGGCCAGATCGTGCAGGCCGAGATCGCGCGCGGCGGTGATCGCCACGTTCAGCTGGCCGCGGCCGCCATCGACGACGAACAGATCCGGCAGCTCCCAGTCCGCTGCCTGACTCGGATCCGATGCCGGTGCGCCCTCGCTCGCCTCCCGCGCGAGCTTGCCTCGCCGAAAGCGCCGCGAAAGCACCTCGTACATCGCCCCGTAGTCGTCGCCGCCCGCGGTGCTGGTGACGTGGAACGAGCGATAGCGCTTCTTGTCGGGCACGCCGTCGAGCAGCGCCACCACCGAGCCCACCGTGTCGGTGCCGCCCAGGTGCGAGATATCGCAACACTCGATGCGGCGCGGTCGAGTCGGTAGCCGCAGCTTCTCTTGCAGCTCGCTGAGACGTGCCTCGACGTCTTCGGCGGCGCGCTGTTTCGAGCGGAACGAATTTTTGGCGTTCTCGACCGCCATTTCCAGGAGCTTCTTGCGGGAGCCGCGTTGCGGCACGCACAAGACGACCTTCTTGCCTCGCTTCTCGCTCAGCCATTCAGCCACGCCGTCGGCGCCGTCGATGCTCACCGGCAGCACCAGCTCTTCTGGTAGCGGACCGCGGTCGCCGTCGCCGCCGTAAAACTCGGCGATGAAGCTCGCCAGCACCTCTTCATCGGGCAGCTCGACCTTGCGGATCGAATAAGAGACGGAATCGCTCACGCGCCCGGCGCGCACGAAGAGCACCTCGATCTCGACGTTGGCGCCTTCGCGATAGATACCGATCACGTCTTGATCGACGTCGCTCACCGCCACCACGCTCTGATGCTCGCGAATCGATTCCACCGCGCGCAGCTGATCGCGGTAGATGGCGGCGCGCTCGAACTCCATCTCCGCTGAAGATTCGCTCATCCAGCGGCCCAGCTCGCGTGTCAGCTCGTCGTGGCGGCCCTCCAGAAACAGGCACACGGCGCGGGCCTGTGCGGCGTAGGCCTCGGCGTCGACCTCGTACACGCAGGGCGCCGCGCAGCGCTTGATCTGAAACTGCAGGCAGGCGCGCTTGCGGGACGCGAAATCGGCGTCCGAGCAAGTGCGCAGGTGAAAGTGTTTGTTCACCAGGTGCAGCGTGCGTCGCGCGCTGGTGGCGGAGTGATACGGGCCGAAATGGCGAGCACCATCGGGTGAGGGTCGCCGCACTGTCTCGAGCCGAGGCCATGGCTTCGTAGCGTCCAGACGCAGACACAAAAAATCTTTGTCGTCGCGCAGCTTCACGTTGAAGCGCGGCTGATGCTTCTTGATGAGCTCGTTCTCGAGCACCGCGGCTTCTTTTTCAGTCGCCGTGACGAAGGTCTCGATGTCGCCGACGAGAGCGCGCAGAAGCGGTATGAAGTAACGCGAGTCGCTGCCAGACTCTTGGAAGTAGCTCTTCACGCGCGAGCGCAGCACCTTGGCTTTGCCGACGTAGAGAAGCTTCCCGTCTTTGCCGATGAACGTGTAACAGCCGGGTGAAACCGGCAGGCTGGCGAGCTTTTCTGCCACTCGCTCGGCGTCGCGTTTCGCCTTCTCGCGCGCAGCGACGCGCTCTCGCTCCCGATCACGCTCGGGCTCAGGCTCTCCGCCCTCACTTGGTGAGGGGGGACGGGGGGGAGAAATCACGGAGCTCATGATGTCGGTCGCTGAAGCGCTGCCAGCTCTTTAGCAGATACGCTGCGGCCATGACCGCCCCGGACGCGAATCAGTGCCGCTCGAGCCGGGCCCTCGCTGTCGTCGCTTGGGTCGCGCTGTCGGGCTGCTCCCCGAGCGCCGATGCGCGGGACCCGGCCATGAGTGCGATCACGACCGCGACGGCCACCGCCAGCAGCGTGGCAGTGATTTCCGTCCTGGGTGAGCCCCTCTCCGGACCGCCGCGGCTGGTGATCGAGAACCACAGCACCGCAGACATCGAGCTCTACGCGGGAAGCATCGTCGACCAAGAGGGGAAGCTCGGCACGATGGCCCTGTGGCCGCATGCGAACGACTGTCCGGGGCACGAGCATCAGAAGCGGCTCTTGCCGCTTGGCGGTACGTATGATCTCGCGACGCCCGCACACGCGTTCGACGACGAGAAGTGCGCGCCGGGCGCCGCGCTTCCGCCTGGCAACTACGTCGTTCACATCGACAGCGGCTACGCCTCCGAGCTGTACGCAAGCGCCGAGATCTCCTTGCCGCTCAGCGAGCCCGTGAGGCTGCGCATGGAGGCACACGAGAAGCCACCGTCGTGCACGCCGCTGCGCGCACGACGCGCCGCGCGGCTCGTGCTCGCAGCCTCCAAGATAGCGGGAGCGCCCGACGCGGCGCTTCGTGACTGCGACCCCATCAAGGCAGTGTGCGGCAGCTTGCCCCTGCCCGAGGAGGTGCCTCCTCGGGCCTGCTCGCTGACGCTCCACGAGAATCTCTTGCGCATTCGGCTGCCACCGCGCACGCAGGCCCCCAAAGAGATCACCGGCTGGCTCGATCACGATCTCGTCGCTACCGACCGCCCCAACCTGAGCGGCTCATCCAGCGCCGAGCTCTTCTTCGGAGCGGACCGCGTGGTGTTCGAAGGCATCACCGGGCGGCACATGCACGAGCACGGCGGCAAAGCGGCTGGCGTCGGCTCGATGACGGTCCGAGTGGTCAACGCATCGAAGCGGACCCTGAAGCTCAAAGTGCTCGGGGTGCAATGGCTCTTCGACGGCGACTGCGGCGCGCCCAAAGAAGAGGGCGCGGAGCTTCCCGCGGCGAGCTTCGAACCGCGCGAGCTACCGCCCGGGGAATCGAGCCTGCAGATCGGATTCGCCAGCCGCTCGGCGTATCAGGTCCACTGCGACATGTTTGGTTCGCGGGCACGCCTGCAAGTCGAAGGCAGACAGGTCGTGGTAACCAGCGAGCACGAGGTGACGCGGGTCGAGCCGATGCGCCGCAATGAAGCGTTCTAGTCAGAAACGCCCAACCATCATGAACCCCGGCCCGACGCTGGCGCCACCAGGAATGGGCGCTGGCACTACTAATGGCGGCGACACGCTCGGCGGCGGAGGCGAAGGTGGCAAGCTGGAGGGCGGCACGCCAGACGGATCGATGTAGTACGGATCGACCGGCGGCGGCGGCGCGACCTCGATCACTGGGGTCGGGACTTCGTCGGTTGGCTGTGACGTAGCGCGGCCGATCAGGTTCGCGGCCGCATGCACCGCGAGCAGCCCGGACCAGATCGACAGCGCGATCCACGCGGGTCTGCCGCTCTCGTCATTGGCGGCCTGAATGGCGGTCAACACGGACTCCGGAGCCATCAGCGCCAGCTCCGGGACGGCCAAATAGTACGGCGTCGGCCGCTCATCGAAGTGAGCGCCGATCGCGTGGGTGGTAAATGCGAGATTGGCCCCCGCCAGCATGCTCAGCGCGAAGCGGTCACGAACGTCAGTCTCGCCAGGCTCGGCCAAGCTCCAGCCGCCGAAGGTCGCCAAACCGCCGGTCCAAATGGCGAAGGGCAGCGTCAACAATTCATAGCCTTCTTCGCGGCGATCATCGGCGGCGAGCCCGAGACCGATACCGTTCAACGCCAGCGCCGAGGCACCGCTCACCGCCGTCTGCGCGATCATCCAGCTCTGCGATGGCTCCGTCAGCGTGTCGACGTCGATCGCGCTCTTGGCTGTGAACGTGATGTTCGCCACCACACCCATCATCCCAAGCGTCGAACCGAGCACGATGCCGAAGGTGTCATCGTCTGCGCGCGCCTCGCGCGGTACGAGCAGACTGCCCGCGACGAGCAGCAGACCAGCGGAGCGGCGCGCGCGCGTCATCCTTTGCGGCCCTCTGCCAGTCGCAAGTACATCGCCGCGACTTTGTGGTCTGGGTCGAGCTCGATCGCCGCCTTGAACGCGTCGCGCGCCGCTTCTTTCTGGTCGAGCATCGTGAGCGTGATGCCGAGCTGGACCTTGGCTTGGGCATAGCGCGGGTTGGCCGCACAGCCGGCCTCGAACGCGGCGAGCGCCGCTCCCAAATCGCCGCGGTCACGCTGCAGCGATCCGAGCTTCACATGCAGGTCCGCGAAGCCAGGCCGCAAGCCCACCGCTTTCTCCAGCTCTGCGATGGCTTCGCGAACGAAGCCGGCGTCTGCGTACGCCTGGGCTACCTCCGCGTGCTTATTGGCGATCTTACCGAGCGCGTAGGGGTCTTGTGCGGCGCCCTCGATGGACGGGTTTGCGGTCGCGCGGACGCGGTCGAAAACCTTGCGCCCGCCGTCGTAGTCCCCGAGATCATTGCAGGTGACGACCAGGTTCAAGAGCGCTTCGGTGTAGTTGGGGTTCAGCTCGACCGCGCGCTCGAACGCCTCTTTGGCGCCGGCAAAGTCGCCGCGGGTATGCCGCGTGATGCCGAGCATGTTGTGCACGTCGGCATAGCGGTCGATCTTCTCCAGAATTTGCAGCAAAAGCGGCTCGGCGTGGTCGTATTCGCGCCGATCGAAGTGCTCCTTGGCGAGCACAAGCTTGTGCTTGATCCGATCGTCCATGATTGAAAGTCGCATACTTCGGCACGGAGGGATTCAACCGAAGGTTGATGATCGAACAAGATTCCTCCGTGCCTCTGAAAAAACGCGCGCAAGCGCCGGCAAACTTCCTTGATCCGGCGCGGAGGAATCACGGAAGATAGAAGAAGGCCCGAGTTTGGGCGGTTTTCGTTCAGTTGCTACGTTGATGGGCCGCTGGTAGAGCCTCCGAGTGGCGGCAGATGTACCCACCCCGGCCCCGCTTTCGGCGCGTGCGAGCACGCCGCCGCCAGCGAGCCTAACGCCGCCAGAGAGTGGGCCGCCAGAGAGTGGGCCAGAGAGTGGGCCGCCGAAGAGCCCGACGCCTCCCCCAGCGAGCGTGCGGCCTGGTGGGCGCAGCTCTGCACGCAAGCTTGTGGCGCCGCCGCGAGACAGCGCCGAGATGAGCGCCCGCAGGCGGGTGCTCGAGTCTCGCATGCCGGAAGCCGAGCCCGCGCCGAGCGAGCCTGATCGTTCTCGTGAAGAGCCAGGCCCGCGCCGCACGCAGTCGCTATTGCCCGGCGACGCGCTCGGCCCCTCATCGCCGCGCTCCTCTATCGCCCCGCCGCCGACGTCGCGCTGGGTCGGCAAAGAGCGACCTATCGACAACCGATCCAACGAGGTCGGCTCCGGAGTCGGGCTGGCGATGTCGCCGCGTATGACCGCCCTCTTCGGCGGGCTGTTCGGGCTCGCGACCGTCACGACCATCATTGCGCTCCTGATTCAAGGCGTGCCGCCGCGCGACGACCGCACCGAGGCCAACGCTGCTCTCTCAGCCAGCGAGAAAGCAAGCGCCGCCGCTTCGGAGTCGGCGCCAACAGCGTCACAATCGAGGAAGCGCGTGCGCACCAAGGTGCCCGGGCCCTGGCGCGTCGGCGACCTCGCCCAGACAGCCGGCATCCGCATCGTCGAAGACACCATCGCGCGTCGCTCCTTCATCACCGCCTTGAACGAGAAGGGCGTGCCGAAAGACCAGGTCTATCGCGTGATGAAGGCCTTCGACAGCGTGAAGAAGTTCGACAAGCTGGGCAAGAACGACAAGTTCATTGTCGCTGTCGACAAGAAAGACAGCTCGGTCAAAGGCTTCGAGTACGTCATCTCGCCGCTCGAGGTGCTGCAAGCGCGCGAGGTCGACGGCTTGCTCGTGGCTTCGGTGCTGGACATGAAGATCGCCGAAGAAGAGGTGACAGGCTCTTTCTATATCGGCAAAAATCTCACGAAATCGATCGAGTGGGGCGGCTTCGAGCCGGATCTACTGCGGGTGATCGACGACGCCTTCGCCGGCAAGATGTCGAGCGAGTCGCTGCTCGAAGGTGGCACCGTGCGCGTGGTCGCCACCGAGATGACGGCGCTCGGTGAGTTCGTGAAATACAAAAGCATCGTCGCGATCGAGTACCACCCGCCCGACCCGGCAGCGGCGCCGGTCCGCGCCTACACCTACACAGGCACCGGCGCGCGCGGGTACTTCGACGACAAGGGCCGGCAGCCCGACGGCAGCGGCTGGGCATCACCGGTGCCGGGCGCGCCTGTCACCAGCAAGTTCAATCCAAAGCGGATGCACCCGGTCTTGAAGCGCATTCAGCCGCACAACGGCACCGACTACGGCGCCCCAACAGGCACGCCGATATACGCGGTCTTTCGCGGCAAGCTCACCTTCGTCGGCAACGCAGGACCGTGCGGCAACATGGTCGCCATCAAGCATGCGAACGGCATCGAGAGCGGCTACTGCCACATGAGCAAGATCGCACCTGGCCTCAAGATCGGCGCCACCATCGGCACGCGGCAGGTCATCGGCCAAGTCGGCACCACCGGCCGATCGACTGGGCCGCACCTGCACTTCTGGACCAAACGCGAGGGAAAGTACTTCGACTCGGAGACGCTCAAGGTCGATGGCTTCCGCGTGATCCCGGGCGACGAGAGAGCAGCGTTCGGTGCTCGCAAAAGCGAGCTCGACGGGCGCCTCGACGCGATCACGATGCCCGACCCGCCGCCTGCCGATGCCATGGCGAGCAAAGAGCCCGCTCCCAACGCGGCCAAAGACGCGAGCGACGATACCAAGCCCGCCGTGGGCGACGGCGGCAACGACAGCGACGAGTCACCCGCGATGCCGAGCGGCTCCACCAAGCCCAACGCCGCGCCTGCGGTCCACGATGATCCGGGCGACGGCGACGATCTGGTCGGGCCTGATCTCGGAAAAAAGTAGATCCGCTAGCGAAACTCCATCGCTCGATCCACGACGGACGCGTGCTTCAACAGCACCATATCCAGCGCGTAGTTTTGATAGAGCCTCCACGGGGTGACCGAGCCCTGTCGTGGCAGTAGATCTTTGGCGCGCTCGACGTAACCCGATGTGAAGTCGATCAACGCCTCTTCTTTCACGGACGGGTCTCGCCGCGGCACACACACCGAGAAGCCGTTTTTCTCCATGTGGTTGAGCAGACGGCACGCGTATTCGCTGGTGAGATCACACTTCAGCGTCCAGGAAGCGTTCGTGTAGCCGATCGCAAAGGCCATGTTGGGGACGCCGCTGCACATCATGCCTTTGTAGATCATCACGCTGTTCGACTCGACCGGGCTGCCGTCGACGACCACCTTCATGCCGCCGAGGAACTTGAGCTTCAAGCCGGTTGCAGTGATGACGAGATCGGCCGCCAGCTCTTCGCCTGACTTCAGGCGAATGCCGTTTTCCGTGAAGGTCTCGATGTGATCCGTCACCACGGACGCTCGGCCCTCGCGCATCGCCTCGAACAAGTCGCCATCCGGTACGAAACACAGCCGCTGATCCCACGGGTTGTAGGAGGGAGAAAAGTGCGCGTCGACGTCGACACTGCCGCGCATGTGCTTCTTCACCTGGCCCACGATCATCTTCTTGGCCCGCTCGGGAAAGCGCCTGCAGTACGCGTAAAACGCCATGCTGAACAGCACGTTCTTGAAGCGAGTCAGCTTGTGGGCGGCGCTCGCAGGCAGGCGCGCTCGCATGAAGTCGGCGATGCGATCGCGCTCCGGCACCGTGACGATGTAGCTGGGCGATCGCTGCAGCATGGTCACGTGTGCCGCGCGTTTCGCAAGCTCCGGCACCAGCGTGACGGCAGTCGCGCCGCTGCCGATCACCACCACCCGCTTGCCGACGTAGTCGATATCCGGCGTCCACTTTTGGGGGTGGACGATGCGACCCGCGAAGCGCGACATGCCGGGCAGATCGGGCGTGTAGCCTTCGTCGTAGTTGTAGTAGCCCGCGCACATGAAGAGAAAGTTGCAGCTGAGCGAGCACTTATCGCCGGATGCGACATCGGTCATCTGCACGGTCCAGCGCGCGTCTTTGCTGGACCAGCTGGCGCTCTCGACGCGCTTTCCGTACTGGATGTGGCGGTCGATGCCGTAGTGGGCCGCGGTGTCCCGTACGTACGCCAAGATCGCAGGGCCGTCGGCGATGGCTTTCGGGTTCGTCCACGGCCTGAACGAGTAGCCCAGCGTGTACATGTCGGAGTCGGAGCGGATGCCGGGATAGCGGAACAGATCCCAAGTACCGCCTGAGGCCGCGCGAGCCTCGACGATCGCGTAGCGCTTGCCAGGGCAGTTCGCCTGCAGGTGGTAGGCGGCGCCGATGCCGGACAGGCCAGCGCCCACGATCAGCACGTCGAGGTGGTCGGTTTCCAAGGGTTCTCCAGTTTCGGACCGTTGCGAGCGTAGATGACAAAACCGGAAGGTCCGGTCGGTCGTATTGAGGTGCCACGATATGTACTAAAACGTGCTACGAAGCATCGGCTTCGCAGGTGCCCCCATTGCTCCGCTTTTCGACGCTTTCCTCGTTTTGTGCGCATATTGCGCTGCTGTCGGTCAGTGATCTGGCATACGCCCAAGCAGGCGCCGTGGCACCGCCCGCCCCGCCACCGACCGAGCCAGCTGAGCCGGTAGAGCCTGTCACGGTCCGCATCGAGGGACAGAAGAAGGCAGGCGCCGCGAGCGAAACGGTAATCGAACGCGATGTCGCGCACGCGGCTCCGCACAAGAGCGGCAGCGACTTGTTGGCTGTCGTGCCTGGCGTATTCGTGACGCAGCACAGCGGGCAAGGCAAAGCACACCAGATTTTTTTGCGCGGCTTCGATGCGCAACACGGGCAAGACGTCGAGATCTGGGCTGGCGGCGCTCCCGTGAACGAAGTCTCCAACCTGCACGGGCAAGGCTACGCGGACATGCACTTCATCATGCCGGAGGTGGTGCAACGCGTGCGCGCGCTGCCGGGCACCTACGATGTGCAGCAGGGTGACTTCGCCGTCGCCGGCTCGATGTTCATGGACTTCGGCTACGAAGAGCCCGGCTTCACTGGCTCGACCACGATCGGGTCCTTCTTCGAGCGGCGCATGTTTCTCGCGTATCACCCGGAGTCGTTCGACGAAGAGACGTTCGCCGCGTTCGAGGCGCAAGCGACCAACGGCTTCGGGCCCAACCGCGCGGCACGGCGCATCAGCACGATCGGGCAGCTCGGCCTCGACGTCGGCCAAGACGTGCACCTGCGGCTGCAGGCGTCGTTCTACGCCGGGCGCTTCGACTCTGCAGGGGTGATTCCGCTCGCGCGAGTGCAGAGCGGCGCGATCGACCCGTTCGAAGCGCTCGATCCGAACCAGGGCGGTGACTCGATGCGCGCTCAAATCGTCGCCGAGATCACGCAGCAGAAAGATGACGAGTCGCGGGACCGCTACAGCGTCGCGCCCTTCTTCATCGCGCGTGATCTTCGCCTGCGAAACAACTTCACAGGCTTCTTGATCGACCCCGTGAACGGCGACGGCACCCAGCAGACGAACGAAGCGAAGACGTTCGGTCTCACCGGCCGCTACGCGCGTCGCTTCGATTGGCTCTCCCCGCGCGACGAAGTCGAGATGGGCGTGTTCGCGCGCAGCGACTGGGTCGACCAGAGGCAGGTGCGCCTCTCCGGCGTGAATGATCGCGTGATCGAGAACATCGTCGACGCGCAGATCCGCGCGACCAACGTGGCTGGCTTCGTCTCGGCAGAGCTGACGGCCGTGAAGCGCATCCGCATGAAGGCGGGCCTACGCGTCGACGGTCTCTTCTACAACTCGCTCGACAAAGTTGCAGAAGAGTCTGGGGCCGAGCGCAGCGCGATGGGGTTTCACCTGGGCCCGCGCGCGACAGTCGACGTGCTCGCAACCACCGGGCTCAACTTTCTGGCAAGCTTCGGCACCGGCTTTCGCTCGCCTCAAGCGCGCAGCCTCGCCAACGGCGAGACGTCACCGTTCACGGAGGTCGTCTCCTTCGAGGGCGGCGCTCGCTACACGACCGGCCCAGATCTGGCCGTGAATGTCGCCGGCTTTCACACGCGGCTCGACAACGACCTCGTGTTCGACGAAGCGCTCGCGCGCAACGAGCCGGTCGGCCCGACCGAGCGCAGCGGCTTCGTCGGCACCATCACCTCGCGACCCACGCCGTGGCTCGTCTCGCAGACCTCGGTGACCTTCACGCATGCGTCGTTCAGCGACAGCGACGCCGACCACCAAGCAGGCGATCTGTTGCCCTACGCACCGCAGATCGTCGCACGCGCCGACATCGCAGCGTCGCCGAAGCTGACGACGATGTTGAGTCGCGCCCTGGTCATGAAGGCAGGCCTCGGGTTGTCGCTGGTCGCGCTGCGACCGCTGCCGTTCTCCGAGCTCGGCAGCAACATCTTCCAAGCGGACGCCACGCTCGGCGTTCGCTGGAAAGAGATCGAGATCAAAGGCGACTTCTTCAACTTGCTCGACTCGCGTTGGTACGACGGGGAGTTCACCTACGCCTCCAACTTCGAGCAAGGCGAAGCAGCGGCCCTCGTACCGCAGCGCCACGTCTCACTCGGCAATCCGATCACGTTCTTCGCAACTGCGACGGCCTACCTCTGACCCCCCGGTGCCCCATGAAGCTTCACCAGAAATTCCTCGCTACCGTCGGCTCCGTTGCTCTCCTCTTGGCGCTGTCGTCGTTCGCGTCTTGCGCCGACGACAGCGAGACGAACACGACCCCCGGCTTCCGCGTCACGCTGGAGACGCGCGCCGAGCTTCTGGAGGGTCCGACCTTCACCAACGCGTTCGACTGGGAGATCACGCTCTCCAAAGTGTACGTGTCGAGCGGCGCCCTCTACTACTTCGACGGCTCGCCCATCGAATCGGCCGCGCTGCCCGCCCCCGAGTCAGAGAGCAAGCTCGGCTTCCTGAATCCATTCGCGCCCAGCGTTGCCTACGCGCACCCGGGTCACTACCAAGCGGGGGAGGCCAAAGGCGAGATGCTGGAGGCGACCAGCTTCGAGCTCGTCGCAGGCACAGCCACGCTGGCTACGGGTGAAGGCACCTCCGGCTTGTTCCGTTCGGCCCGCTTCACCTTCAACTCCCCCGCGACCGGCCCGAATGCGGGCGAGCTCGGCGACAAGGTCTTGGTGGTGGAAGGCACCGCCGTGAAGGGGGCGCTGAGCAAGATCTTCCGACTGGAGGGCGGCGAGGCGGACGTGCTCGATGCGGCCAACGAGCCCGCCATCGAAGGCTCTACCTTCGACGAGGTCGACGTTCAAAGCGACGGCGTCGTCACCATCCACTTCAACCCCGAGGTCTGGTTCGACCAGGCCGAGCTCGACGACGTGGTCGACAGCAGCGACGGCGAGCCCGTGCTCGTGCCGGCCGATGATCGCGCGGCCAAGTCTTTCGTGCGTGGCATCAAAAAGTCATCGGCGATCACCTTCTCGTTCGCCGCCGATTGAGGAGACAGAAGCTCATGTTCAAGCGTTGTTCGTTTGGTTCTTTGGTCCTGAGTGCATTTGCGCTGGTCGCTTGCGGTGACGACACCGGCACGCCCAGCGGCGAGGAGGGCGCGATCACCTTCACCTCTTGGGGTGAGGAGTACATCGAACAAGAGATCCCGGCCGACATCTTCGAGGACGGCTACTCGATCCACTACGACAAGTTCCTCGTCCTGATCAGCAACATCACCGTCGCCGACGAAGAAGGCAACGTCGCCGCTAGCGATGAGAACGCCTATCTCATCAACCACACCGAGGCCGGCGTGAAAGAGATCGTGAAGTTCGAAGGCCTCGAGGCAAAAAACTACACGCTGGTGCACTACGAGACGTCGCCCGCCGCCCGCGAAAAGATCCAGCTCGTCGGCGGCGCGACCGAAGCCGACGCCGACATGATGGCGAGCGAGCAGTACCATGTGTACATCGAGGGCACGCTCTCCAAGGGCGGCGAGAGCAAGACCTTCAAGTGGGGCTTCGGTATCCCGACCCTGCTCGACGAGTGTGAAGGCGAAATCGACGGCAAGCTGACCGAGGGCGCAGTCGTCACCTCTGGCGGTGATGACGTGATCGAGCTCACCATTCACGGCGACCACTTCTTTTACGACGACCTGCAGTCACCTGACGCGGTTGTGCGCGGTGACGCGGTGTTCAACGCCGACGCCGATATGGACGACGTGGTCACGCAAGCCGAGTTGGCAGCCATCCCGCTAGTCGACTTGCCGGCCAACCAATACGGCACCGGCGGCGTAGAAGGGGTGAACGATCTGGGCGCGTTCGTCAGCTTCTTGTCGCGAACGATCGGCCACTTTCGAGGCGAGGGGGAGTGCTTCCTTGGGTCGCCTGAGTGATTCGTTGAAGCGGTTCGCCATCGCGGCCGCAGTCGCCTGCGTCGGACTGTTCGTGCAGCCGGCGCAGGCGCATGACTATTGGCTGTCGCCTGCCGTCGTCGTCTCGCGCGGGCCGGTCACGGTGCCCGTCTCGCTATTCGTCGGTGAGGGCCTGGTTCCAGAGGAAGAAAAGGCGCACCAGGCCACGCGCGCGGTGCTCTTGCAGCATTGGTTCGCGGGCGGCAGCGAGGACCTGTTGCCCAGGGCGGTAGAGGGCGCGAAGCCCGCGTTCAGTTTCTCGGCAAAGGCACCCGGCGGCCACCTGATCGTGCTCGAGCGCAACGCGGCCCACATCGAGATGGCTGCGCCGAAGTTCGAGGCCTACTTGCTCGAAGAAGGCCTCGCTTCCATTGTCCAGGAGCGCAAACGACGCGGCGAAACCGACAAGCCAGCGCGCGAGCGCTACACGCGCTACTTGAAGGCGCTGGTGCAGGTCGGCGACCAACGAGACGAGGCCTATCGTGCCGGCCCGAAACAAGCGCTCACGATCGACCCAGGGGAGAACCCCGTGTTCATCGCGAGCGGCGGCACGCTCGAGGTGGTGGTTCTGTTTCGAGGCGAGCCGCTCGCGGGCGCCACGCTAGAGGCGCTGTCGCGCGACGGTGAGCGGGTGACCAAGCAGGTCCTCGTCACCGACGCAAACGGCGTGGGACACGTCGCGCTAGAGGGCGCAGGGGTACGCCTTCTTCGCATGGTGCACATGATCCATTGTGATGATTGCAAAGGCGCCGACTGGGAGAGTTTCTGGGCTTCGTATTTGTTCGGTACGAAGCCAGCCGATGGCGGCGAGCTCACCTTGCCGGCGCTCGCGGCAGCTGTCTCGAAGCCACCCACGAGCGACGCGGGTACCGTTCCACCCAAGAGCGGAGGCTGCGGCTGCGAGGTCGCGCGCGACACCAGCTCGGCGTCTCGCTGGGCCCTGTGCGTCGCCTTCGTCGCGCTGGTCCTACTTCGCCGGAAATGAAAACAGCCCTCGATCGTCAAGCGACGACCGAAGGCTGTGAGCAGCAGCGCTGAGGCGCCGCGCGAACCGACTAGCGCTTGGAGTACTGGAAGCGCTTGCGAGCGCCGGGCTGGCCGTACTTCTTGCGCTCTTTCTTGCGGGCGTCGCGGGTAAGAAAGCCCGCGCGCTTCAGCGATGAGCGGCGCTCGCCGTCGGCTGCGAGCAGTGCGCGCGCAATGCCGTGACGCATCGCCTCGGCCTGAGCCGAGTGACCGCCGCCGGCAACCGTCGCGACGACGTCGTACTGATCGAGCACTTCGATCAGCTCGAGCGGCTGACGCATGATCATGCGCGAGGTCTCGCGCTCGAAGTAGAGATCAGCGTTCTTGTAGTTGACGGTGATCGACCCTGTGCCCGGCTTGAGCCAGACGCGGGCGACTGCAGTCTTGCGCTTACCGGTGGCGTAAATCGTTTCGCTCATGGCTCGAATCTCTTTGCTAGCAGTCAGGACAGCGGTTCGGGCTTTTGTGCCGCGTGGGGATGATCAGGACCGGCGTAGACCTTGAGCTTGGTGAGCAGCTCGCGGCCGAGGGTGTTCTTCGGCAGCATGCCTTTCACGGCTTTGGTGATCGGCAGCTCGGGCTTGCGCTCGAGGACTTTGCCGTACGCTTCTTCGCGGAAGCCGCCCGGCTCGCCGCTGTGGCGAACGTACATTTTCTGCTCGAGCTTGCGGCCGCTGAGGCTCACCTTCTCGGCGTTGACCACCACGACGAAGTCGCCGGTGTCGACGTGGGGCGTGAAGGTCGGCTTGTTCTTGCCGCGCAGGACGATCGCGATGCGACTGGCGAGGCGGCCGAGCGGCTGGCCCTGGGCGTCAACAACCCACCACTTGCGTTGCGATTTCGCCTCTTCAGGCTTGGCGGAGAAGGTCTTTTGCGACGAAAGGTTCATGGCGACTATGTCTGCGGCGGAAGTTGGAGCTCTGCGGAAATGGGGCCAGACCGCTCACGATCGAGCGGTGCGTTCAGCCATTCGTTCAGGGTTCGCGGAGGGACCGCAGAGCCCGATCAAAGGGGCCGGGGTTTACGCCCTGCCCTTTCGGCTGTCAAGGACACTGAAGTGGGCGAGCAACGGGCGCTCGTGAACGAGCCGATGGAGGAGCACGTGCGCCGGTTTGGCGCGGAAGCGAAAGCGCTGAAAGGCAACAGGCCCTGCCCTAAGGCTTCGGCGGCTGAGCGGAGGGCGGCTGCGCGACTACTGGCGCCTTGACCGATGCCGATGCCGATGCCGATGCCGATGCCGATGGAGCGCTGGCGCTGGGTGCGACCGGCTGCTCTGGTTTCTTCTCCGGCTCTGCCTTCTTCTCCGGCTCGCGCTTGGGCTTGGCGGCCGCCTCTTCCATGATGGAGCTGGCGTCGTCGACGCATGAGCCCTTCGGGTACATGAGCAAGTACTCGGATGCCTTCTGCGCGGCGAGCGCGAGCTCTGCATCGGAGCTGAGCGAGAAGCTCTTCAGCTCGCCGCACAGCGCGAACTCGCGGAAGGCCGCTGCCTGTTTCGTCTTCTCGCGATACTTGGCAGCGAGCACCTTGTCGGAGGCTTCGTAGATTCTCGACAGCTGATACGCGGCGGCTGCAGCATTGGGGTCGGACTCGAAGCCGTCAGCCACGCGATGCAGCGCGCGCGCACGGAGCGCAGAACGTTTTTGGCCGGCGACCTCGGAGAGGACCATCAGCTCGCGCGCGCTTTGCGCATTCTTGATACTGGCTTCGAGACCAGGACCCTTCTCGAGGGCGTCGAGCGCTTCAACGTACTTGCCGTTGTCGGCGAGCGTGAGCCAGCTGGGCGAGGCGGGCTCGACAGCGGGGACCGCCACGGGGTCAGCCGTACCGACAGGCGACGGATCGCTGGGCAAGCGCTGCGCCGCAGTGCCGTGCTCGCGCTGCGGAACCATCGCGACACGAACGGGCTCGTCAGCCGGCTCGATGTCACCGCGCTCGCTCACCTTGGTGAGCGTTGGGACATGAGCCAGCGCTTGGCCGCGGTTGACCACATGCCGGCCTGCGGGAGACAGCACCTCGACTGAACCACTGGCGACGACCACGTCGATGTCGGCTTCGCGGCGCGCAAGCGACATGGACGACCCGGCTGCCGCCGACACGCGAGCCTCACCTGCGACGACCGAGAACGTGCCCTCTGCGAGGGTGGCGTCGACCGAAGCCCCGCCCTGCAGCAGCGTCAGCGTCACGACGCCATCGGTCAGATCGACGAGCTCGACCAGCGAGTTGGGCTCGAGAAAGAGCTTGGCGCCCCGGGGCAGCTCGAAGCTGCGCGGCGTAGAGCCAGCCGCGAACACGTCTGCCATCGGCACGTCGCCGGAAGCCCGCACCAGGGCCGAGTCGTCGCTTGAGCCCAGCCGGCCGATGGCCAACCCGGCCCCGAAGACGGCCCCGAAGGCGGAGAGCGCTGCAGCAGCGAGCAACATCGAGCGAGCCGCCGAGCGGGGTTGCCGCACCCGTGTGGGGACCTCGCCCTTCACACGTTGCCAGATGCGTTCGACACGCGCGTCGTCGGCGTGCGTGCGTAGATCGTCGGGGGAGATGCGCGGCAGGCTCATCGGAGTTTCGTTACCGAGTCGGAGAGCGACCCAGCTGAGGAGGAAGGTTTTTCGCTGTCGCTGTCGGCGCCAGGGGCGCCGTCGACACCGATGAAATGTTCTTGCAGAAATTTTTGTGCGCGCGAGATACGGCGCTTCACTGTCGCAAGCGAGCAAGCAGTGAGCCGCGCGACGATATCGAGCTCGTTGCCTTCGACATAACGGAGCGTCCACGCGATGCGCTCGTCAGTGGGCAACGTGCGTAAGAGTGCGTAGATCTGCGCGAGCTGAGCGCGCACATGCGGTGATGCCTCGCTACTGGCGACGCTGTCGATCTCGATCGGGTCGGCCCCCCGAGACAGGCCGAGCATGCTCATCAGCCGCGCGCGCCGCAGCCGCGAGCGAACAGCGTGGACGACGATCGAGCCCAACCATGATCGGAACGCCTGAGGGTCCGCAAGATCTGCGAGGCGAGTGAGGGCTTTGATGAAGGCGTCGTGGACGACGTCTTCGACGTCGCGCGCGGAGCCCTCGATGCGGGTGGCGAGGTGAATCGCGAAAGAAACGTGCTTCCGGTAAAGTGCTTCTTGGGCCAAGGCGTCACCTGCCAGCGCCAACGGCACGAGTCGACCGTCTGCCAGCGCCAACAAGGACTCGAGCGCGCGGGCTCGAGAGGGCCGCTGCTGGCTGGCCTCGCCTGCTGCGTCCGCCCGGCCTGCTGGGTCCGCAAACCGGCCTGCTGGGTCCGCAAACCGGCCTGCTGGGTCCGCAAACCGGGTGCCCGAGCCAGGGGTGGCCAAGCTGTCGAGGGCGGGCTCGGGAGCCTGTGAAGGGCGGGCAACCGTCGCCCCATCTAGAGCTTTTGCGGTGGCGCCGGCAATTGGCCCAGCCACGCGCTCGACCAGGCGGAGCTGCGGGAGCCCACCTGACGGAGACTGCGACGGAACCTTTTTCACCTTCATGCGTTTAGAATTGTTTACTCGCTGATCAAAGCGAAACCGCTGGGGGATAGCCTGATGTCAGACCGTACAATGAACCAGCTGCCCGACAGCCTCTGACAGAGACGCGCGACGAGCACCGGAGGGCTCACCAAAACAATGATCTCGACGGGGCTGTCACCAGCTGCAGCGCGAGGGGCGTCAGGCTTCAGGCCACAGGCTTCAGCCAGAAAGAGAGCAAGACAGAGGCAGGCAGAAACAGAGCGAGAAGAGGCCGGCAACATCGCTCATCTGGGCTCTGGCTCTGGCCGCAGCCTGTGGCCTGAAGCCTGTGGCCTAAGTGACTGCAGGCGCGGCACGGAGTTTGTTTAACCAACGCGGTTGAGTGAGAATACTAACGGTTGCCAAGTCAACTGGCTGCCGAAGGTTCGTAAGTCTCCCGAGCCATCGACGTTTGGGGTACTGAATCCGCGACGAACGTGAATCTGCAGGTGTTGCACAGCACCGACATCATCAGCTGAGGCTTGCGAGACCAACAGCCATGAGGGACGAAGATCCCGAAGAGACGCCCGAATCCGTACCGCGCGGCACCATCGTGTCAGGGCGCTACCGGGCGGAGCGCAGGCTTGGTGCAGGCGGAATGGGTGAGGTCTATCTGGTGCAGCACGTTCATACGGACGAGCGCTTCGCCATGAAGGTGCTGCTTTCGACCATCATTTCGGACGCAACCGCACTCGAGCGCTTCCGCCGCGAGGCTCGCACCCCTGCACGGATCGACAGCGAACATGTGGCCCGGGTCACCGACGCCGACGTCGCGCCCGAGCTGAAGGGCGCTCCGTTTCTGGTGATGGAGTACCTCCGCGGAGAAGATCTCGATCATCACATCACGGAGCGAGGTCCGATGACTCGCCGCGACGTCGTATCCTTTTTGCAGCAAGCGGCACGCGCGCTCGACAAGGCCCACGCCCTCGGCATCGTCCACCGCGACCTCAAGCCCGAGAACATCTTCATCACGAAGCGTGAAGATGGCAGCGCGCACGTGAAGATCCTCGACTTCGGGATCGCCAAGTTCACGTCCGGCGCGACCAGCGACTTGATCAACAAAACGGCCACCTCGCCGGGGCAAATCTACGGCACGCCGCTGTACATGGCGCCCGAGCAAGCCAAAGGCGAATCCAAGAAAATCTCGCCGCAAACCGATATTTGGGCGCTGGGCCTGATCGCCAACCGAATGCTCTCCGCCAAAGACTATTGGGACGCGGAGACGCTCACCGCCCTGATCGCGCAGGTGGTGTACGAGCCGATGCAGAAGCCTTCACAAAAGGGTTTCGACTTCGGGCCCAAGTACGACGAGTGGTTCATTCGCTGCTGCGATCGCGACCCCGAAGCGCGCTTCTCGACAGCTGGCGAAGCCGTTTTCAAGCTCGGGCAAGCCCTCGGCGTGATCGACGCCGACGCGTCTTTCCAACCCGGCCTGCCTTCCAGTGTCGCCGCGGCGCCGCCGCCGTCCTTACGCCAAGCCACGGAGCCGCGCCCGCTTTCGCGCACGGAGCTCCAGCTTGCCCAAACTGGTCTCGCCGCGCGCTCCAAGGCGGCGGAGCGGGCACCCTTCGTCAAGATCGCGATCCTGGCTTCGCTCGTCGGCGTCGCCATCGCGATTGGCGTGTGGGGCTTGCGCAAGCCGACAGCCGCGGAGCGAGTTGCGGCTCAACCGAACCTGTCGCACCCGCGGCAAGACGCGACGGCGACCGGGGGTGCAACCGCACCACAGCCCTTGGTATTGCCTGGCGCCGCAGCTTCGGCGGAACCCACCGCCACCCCGGAACCCTCGATTTCGGTCGAGGCTAGCGCCTCGGCGTCGACAAAGGTCGCGCCCATCAAGGGCGGGCCCATCAAGCGGGTCCCAACTGCAACCACCACCAGCAAGCCTGTCGACCCGCCCAAAGACCCGAAGAAAAATCCCCTCGACGGTCGGCTCTAAGCCAACCGCCAGCCAGGCGCTGTGCTTCAATGAGACTGCCCGAGGCAGCGATGGCGGAACAGCAGCAACCCGACACGGTCCCTCCGCCGCCCGGCGAAGAGGACCTCTACAGCGCCGAGACGCGCGTCGGCCCGCTGCCACAAGAGCTGCTCGACTCCCTTCGCAAGTTCAGGAGTCACGGCGAAGCAGAAGAAGCCCGCCGCGAAAGCGCTCGGAATGACGCCGCAATCGACGAAATCGCGCACGCGTCTGAGGAGCACGAAAGAGAAGTCGAGCACGAAAGAGAAGTCGAGCACGACGCGCCGCCCGTATCGGTGCCGGCCCGGTCGTTGACCAGCGAAGATCTGCTGTTGCAAACTGGCATCCCGGACATGGAGGGCTCCGAGTCGGAGAGCACGGAGCCGGCCTTCGACAAGCCGATTCGATTCATTCGGCGGCCGTTGCCGTCGCTGTCGGAGGCCGACATGAAAGCCGAAGTCCGCGCGGGCCGACGCGACGTCGGAGCGCTCTTTCTGCTCGCAGTGATCATCGCCGGCTTCGCAGCCGCCTATTTGGCGTGGAAGCTACACTGACTGGCATCGATGTGTCGGAAGCGTGACCGCTGCGCCGCCGGCTCGTTATGATGTGCGGCAAAATGCTGCGGCCACTCGCTGTCGTGTCTTGTCTTGCTGCGGCAGCGCTCTTCGTGCCCGCAAGGGAGGCGAGCGCTGCGCCCGACATCGGATCGGCCGATCAGCTGTTCGCAACAGCGAAAACCCTGATGTCGGAGGGAAAGTTCGCGCAGGCTTGCGCGAAGTTCGAAGCCAGCTACGACGCCGACGCAGCGCTCGGCGCGCTCTTGAATCTGGCTGACTGCTTGGAGCGCGACGGTCGTATGGCGAGCGCCTACGGGCGCTGGGGCGACGCCATCGACTATGCCCTGAAGAAAGGCGACGATCGCGCTAAATTCGCGCGGGAGCGCCGCGAAGAAATCAGACCCAAGCTGAGCTTCGTCACGTTGGCGGTGAAAGGTGCTGCAGACGACCTCACCGTCTTCAAAGGCGACACCAAACTGTCGAAAGGCGCATTCGGCACCGCGCTGCCGACAGATCCGGGCGACACCGTGATTCAAGTCGTACGGGGTGCCGATCAGGTGCTCTGGGAAACGACGGTGGTGCTCGCCGAAGCCGAGCAAAAGACGGTGGAGGTGCCGCTCGACGTGATCGCGCAGGCGAACACCGCCACCATGAAGAAGCGCACCAGCACCACCGGGCGCACGGGTCCGCGCGGGGACCTCGGCGATGCACCGGAGGGGTTCTGGAGCACGCAGCGCATCGCCGGCTTCGTCGTCGGGGGTGGCGGTCTGTTGGTGGCCGGCGCCGGTTTTGCGCTTGGGGGTATCGCACAGGGCAAACAGAGCGATCTGGATGCGGAGTGCAGCGCTGGTGGCGAGACCCGCTATTGCACCGACAAGGGCCTCGAGATCGCCCAAACCGCGCGCACCTTCGCTGAAGCCAGCACCTACACGCTGGTCGCTGGCGGCATCGTCGTCGCAGTCGGCATCACGGTGATCATCACGGCGCCGAACGAATACGCAAAGCTCGAAGACCGCGCTTATTTTCTGCCCTGGTTCACCCCAGACGGCGGGGGCGTGGTCGTCGGGGGCCGCTTTTGAACCGGAGTGGACGGAGTCCAGGGAGGTCTACGGAGTGCCTTTGGCACGCAGTGAAGCTCGCGCGCTCGCTGAGCCTGCTGATCGTCGTCGCTGGCGCCGGCGCAGCTTGCACCGACATTCTCGCTCTGAACGCAGAGTTCACCAGCGCCGCCGAGACGCTCTGTAAATGCGACGCGTTCACCGATTCGGAGAAGCCCTTTTGGCCCGACGTGAGCGGATCCGACGGTTGCGTCGAATACATCGAAGGCCGGCTTGAAAACGGAGACTCGAAAGCGTGGCTCAAGCTCTACCAAACAAGCGACTGCGACTCGTGCGAGAACGCGAGCCTGTGCGTCGCCGCAGCTCCGGTTTGCATTCCGACGGGTGAGCCTTGCAACGGTGAATCGATCGCGTCGGATGCTTCTTGTTGCGGATACGACCCGGAGCAGGTCACGAACAGCTATTGCGGCCCTTCCAACGTTTGCTCCACCAATGCGCCTGGCTGCAAGGTTCCCTTCGACGAGTGCGCAGAAGACATCGATTGCTGCGGCGGAGATGCAGGTCTCGCTTTCTGCATCCCGGAGACCGAAGAACCCGATTCGAAGACACTGTGCCTCAACGTCTGCGAGCTCGACGACCCGGTGCAGTGCCCTGGCTGCTGCGCGCGCATCAAGCCGAAAACCGGCGAGCCCGAGTACGGCGTCTGCTTCAACTTCGAAGGGCCACTTCGTGAGTGCGAAGAGCTGTGCCTCTCCGGCAGCGATTGCGGCCTCGACGCGCTGTGCTCGCCCATCGAGTTCGAAGTGCTGTTTCTCTACGCCTGTGTGGACATCACGCAGCCACTGTGACGCGCTTCGCCCGCTCAGCCCTGAAAGAACTTCCCGAGAATGTCTTCGCCGCGCTGCCCTTCGAGCATGCGCGCGAGCCCTTCGAACGCCGGTGCTTGTACGTGTTTGGCCTTCGCGAACGCGACCAGGCGGGGAATCAGCGCGCGCGCTTCAACGCGTAGCTTCGCCTCTTCGATGGCGACATCGATCGACTTGCCCTGGGCCAGCGCACGCCCCACGATCACCTCTGGGCGGTTCTCGAGCGCGATGGAAGCGAGCAAATCGCCGTAGCCACCAAGACCGTAGATGGTCGGCTCTTCTGCTCCGGCGACGACGGCCAGACGACCTGCGTCGTGCACGGCGCGCGAGATGAGCGCCGCCAGCAAACCAGGGCCCGCGCCGCCGGCTTTTGCGAAGCCGACGCCCACCGACATACAGCCGACCATGGCAGACGCCAGCTCGAGGCCGCGCAGATCGTGGGTAGAGTAGACACGCAGCCAAGGTCCGCTGAACGCTTTGGTGACCGCGTTGACGACCTCGGGATAGTGCGAACCGACGACGAGCGCGGAGGCAGTGCCCGTATGCAGCTCGTCGGCTTGCACAGGGCCACCCAGCGCCCCCAACCGACGCACCGGTGTTTCATCGCGCAGAATGTCGCTGACGGTTCGCAGCGAGTCGTTCTGCTTCTCGGCCTCGGTCTCTTGGGGAGCAAGACCGCGAATGCCGTGCACCACCAGATGGCTGCCGTCGAGATGATCGCCGAGCGCGCGGGCGAGCTCGCGCACCGCGTTGGACGGCGCGGCGATGACCAGCAATTTGCTTTGCGCGATCTCCTCGTAGCTCGCGGTAACGCGGATGAGGCGGCCCTCTTTGGTCTCACGTCGTGAGAAGATCATGACCTCGGAGCCGGCGCGCGCCGCCGCCCGCGCGAGCGCCAAACCCCAAGGCCCCCCGCCGATGATGCCGACCTTCATCGCGTGCCACCCAACGACGGAGCGGCTGCGTTCGCCGCCGTCGGCCGTCCGCCGCCTGCGCTCAACGCGTCCCAGGCGAGGCCATGGCTCGCGAGCCGGTTCTGGTAATAAAACAGGAGCTCCGGATCTTGCACGCTGATGCCGCCCTGCCGCGAGACCAACACCGGCGTCGAGTGGTAGCCGCCGTATGCGCGCAACGCGCGTTCGATCAGGTCGCCGCCGGATGCAGAGCGCAAGAACTCGCCGCACCTGACTTCGCCGCGTTTCTCCATTTCGAGCAGCTGATCTTTCAAGTGGCGAACGTCCGCCGCGAGCTCGTCACGTGGGATCAAAAGCCCGTCACGTTGGCGCAGAACGGTGAATAGATCCTGTCGCGGTGCCGCTCTCCGAACTCGCGCAAGGCAGGCCGCGGCAACGACGTGAGTCGACATGATCACGGTGTCGCGCACGTAGGCACGGCAAATCTCCTCACCGACTTCACGGGTGTACTGCGCGTCCCGAACGGGGTCGATCACTGCGTTGCCGGAAGCATCGCGGATGTACGACGACGGGTCGACACGGCGACCGCGCCGGTCGAATGAATCACCCGCATCGTCGACGCTGTTGCCAAACGCGTCGATTGGTTCGCTGAAGCGAATCACCACCGAGCCGTTCATTTGGAGCAGCTTGCGAACGAACGAAGCCATGCGACCGAAGCGGCTCGATTCGTCGTCTTCGATGATGTAGCGGCTCTGCCCCGTCTCGGAGAGAAAGTCGCGGATCAGCGTCTCGGCTTCGAGCGTGATCAAGTAATTGATCGTGGCCGGCACGAAGTAGACGCGCCTCTCGCGCCCAGCGCGCACCGTGCGGGTGTACGCCTCGAGCGCGCTGCCCACCAAGCCGAGCTTCAGCTTGCGTTCGATGCCGCCGGACCGCGATCGGGTACCACCCGGAAAAAACAGGGAGTGATAGCCGTGCTCGAGCAACACGCACGAATACGTCTTCAACACCTCCTTGTAGAGCGCGTGCCGCAGGCGCCGGTCGACGCGATACGCCCCGAGGTTGTGCATGAAAAACGAGAGAATCGGGTTCGTGAACAGATTCTTGCCGGCGCCATAGGTGGCTGGCGGCAGGCCTGCACGCTCGAGCGCGTAGCCGAAGACGATCGAGTCCATGTTCGAGAGGTGTGTCGGGACGAACACGAGCACGCCCTTTTCGGCCAACGTCTGCAGCTTGGCGATGGGCCCTTCGACGCTCACCTTGTCGGCCAGGGCGTCGAGGCTGGTCAGCGCTGCAGGGTTCTTGAAGAGCTTGCCCAAGGTGCTTGGCGCGAGCAGGCCGGTGACCAGACCGGGCAAGATCTTGGTCGAGGCCTTGTACACGCGGGGGTCGAAATTTCCAGCGACGTCCCAGGCGTAGTCTTGCGCCAGCTCGCGAAGCTTCTCGACGCGCTCGTGCTCCGTCATGCGGCCGATCGTGCGGGCTAGACGCTGCCACTCGGCGAGACGCTCCTGATCTTTCTTGCGGCGCGCCGACCCGAGTCGCTTGATCTCGTGGAAGGCCGCGTCGTTGAGTTGGAACAGCGGATCTTTCGAGGAGTCGACGACACGCTCGACCACTTCGCGAACGATTGTCTCGCGCGCCGCGTTGAAACCGAAGATCGGAGGTTCGTAGCTCACAGCGTTCCTTCAGCGTGCGGGCGAAGGGCCCGAGGGACCCGAAGATGTAACAGAAAGGACGCCGTTCCGAGAGGGGTCAGCGCGGGCCGAGAGAGCCCGGTGCCAGCACGGCTGCGAGCTCGCGCGGCTTGGCGATGCCGAGATCCTCGAATGGCGTCGGGTCGAATCGAGCCGCGCGCATGGCTGACGCAGCCGCCGCGTAGCCAGCGAGCGCTTGCGACGAGAACGCTCGTTCGGCCTGGCTCGCCAGGCGGCGAGACAGATTGCCGAGGTTCAATGACGCTGCCAGGCCGGCCAGCTGAAGCCGCGCGAGGGGCAACGCGTGGGCCTGGGGCTCGATGGCGAGAGCCCAGGTGAGGCCGAGCGCAACGGCAATGTGGGACCAAGCGCGTGATGAAAGGGCACGCGCAATCGACGCCCGACCCAGATTGTGGAGCAGATCGACTCGCAGGCCTTCTGGCATCAACAGCTGGAGCGGCAACGCCCCGCTCTGCCCCACCCGATATGCGCGCCAAGCACCCGGACCGTCGCCCTCCCAGAGCGCGATCAGCGAGGCCGCGACCTGGGAGTAGTAGCCCTGCAAGTTGGTGCCGACATCGGCCCAGAAGAGGGTGGCCTCGTCGACGCGCTGAATCGCCACCTGTCTTCCGTGGGTCAACAAGCAGCTGACAGCTGCGTGCCCGAGGCTCACGTCGCTGGTCCGATGCCGATTTCGCCGGGCGTGCGACACCCGATACTCCTCCTCGATGTAGGCCTCGAGCTCGCGAAAACGGCCCATGTAGTAGAGCGCGTGAAGGTGAAAGTGGCGCGTCGTCATCAACTCCCACCCCACTGTCTTCGGGTGGCGAGCCAAGAGGGTCAAACCGTCGACCGAAGATTGGAGCCCCAGAGCGAACTCGCCAGCCTGAATCTCGGCGATCGACCGAGCAGAAACGACCAACCCGCGCGCGTGGTTGTCCAGCTTGTCGGCCATCTGCTCGACTCGTTCGAGCAGCGCAGACGTGCGCGCCTTGGATCGCGTGCCGAACATGCCACTCATGATCGCTTCGCCGAGTAGCGCGCGCAGCACACGCTCCGGCTCGCCGAGATCGAGCGCTCGCTCCGTGCCCACCGTGTGAATCAGCGCGGCCCGCAGCGGATCGACCAGCGAGAGACAGCCCCCCAGCGTCCAGGCGACGTCGACATGAAGCTTCTTCGATCGCGCCTCTCTTTCGCCTAGCTTGGGACCCACCCGCGATGACAGACCACGACGCGCGAGGCGCAATCGCTCACGAACCACGCGTAGCGCGCTCACCTCGAGCTCGACACCGGAGATGCCGCTGTCTCGCGCGACCGCACGCATGGCGGCGATCCCGCGGACGAGCTCGCCTGCGGTGAGCCATTGCTCTGCAGCGTTTAGCCGGACGTCGATCGAATCGACACCATCGCCGTCAGTCGCGATCGAATCCAGAACCACGGCTGCCTCCGCGTGCTGTTCTCCGAGCCGCAGACAGTCGGCAAGCTCGAAGCGCAACCGACGGCGCTCGCGTTCAGCCAGCCCCGGTTCGCGCAGCGCCGTGCGCAACCATAGAATGGCGCGCTCGAACGCGAACACGTTGCGAGCTTCGGCCGCCGCCTTCCTTGCATGAAAGTACGCGCGTGGGTCTTCTGCGCCGAGCAGATGGCGCGCAATTTCGTCACTCTCATTTGACCTGGAGCGCATGGTCGCGGCTGCGATATCAGCGTGCGCGCGCTTCCTGTCGCCGATGTCCATCACCTGAAGCAGGCGCTGTCGAATTCGGTCATGGTAGACGTCGATCCGACCCAGCCTTCTTTCCGACTCGTTGTCGAGGCGACAGAGCCGGTCGATCAAGAGTCCGCGAATCGCGCTGTGAATGCCCTCGCCCAAGAGGTCGCTCAGAATGTCGGTGGAGAGAGGAGCACCATTGACGGCCAACAGCACGAGCGCCGAACGCGAGACCTCGTCCATGTCGGAGTAGCGGGCCGATAGCAGACCTTCCGCGTCGCGAAGCGTGTGTGGCGCTTGTTTGTGGCGGCGCATGCCGTAGCAGAGCTGCTCGACGAGAAAGGGCACCCCGCCAGTCGCTTGCAACAAGAGCGCTGAATCGATCGCTTCGCCGCCCGCCATCCACGCTGCGAGCTCGGCAGTGTGCATATCGGAGAGGGGCTCGATGGCAACCACCGAGACCTCGCGCGGGGCGAGCTCGATCGCGATGGTCAGGATCTCGCTCGTGGTGTCGGGCCCTCGGGACGAGAGCACGACGCGTAGACGCGGCTCGATGCGCAGGAGCTCGACCAGAAAAGACACGGCGTCGGTGTCTGCCCATTGCGCATCGTCGATCACCACGACTCGATTGCGCGCCACCAACATCTGGCCGAGCTCGCGCGCGGCTCGTCGCACGAGCTCCACCGGGGTCACCTCTTGCCGGATTGGCGCAGACGACGCCGGTCGCAGGCCGGGAAACAGCGCCGCGAGGGCGCTCTCCGGCTGGGCGTCGCGGTAGCCCTCTCCGACCAGCGCGTCGACCAGCCCGTCGATCGCGTTCCAGCGCAGGGACTCGTTGGCATAACAGCGCGCGCGAAGCGCACGGCCGCCGAGCTCCCGCTCGAGCTCGTCCAAGACCGCCGTCTTGCCCATGCCGGCGCCGCCGAGCAGAATCGCGACGCTCGGCGGGTCTCGCTGCAGTATGCCGCGTAGCGCAGCTATCTCGAGCTCACGACCGATCAGTGGCACGACAGGGGCCAGAACGTCCGGGCTATCGCCGAGAACCTCTCGCGGTGCCTTCGGATCGAAGGCACCGCGCACGCGTTCGAGTGTCGGTCGCATCCGGGGGTCGGGGTGCAACAGCTCGACTGCAAGGCGCTGCAGTGAAGAGTCGCCCAATGAGGGTGGTGCTTCGCGCTTCGCATGGGCCAATTGCGTCATCGTGCCGACGAACGGAAAACGTCCCGACAGCGCCCGATACAAAAGCACCCCGAGCGCGTAACGGTCCGTCGCGCCAGTGAGCGCTTCGCCGTTGAATTGCTCGGGCGCCATGTAGATCGGCGTTCCGATCGGTTGGGCACCCGTGGCCGCGGACGCGAGCCGCGCAATGCCGAAATCGAGCACCACGACGCGCTCGGTGCTGCGCTCGACCAAGATGTTCTCGGGCTTCAGATCGCCGTGGACGAGACCGGCGCGATCCAAAAATGCGACGGCATCGACGAGCTGCAGAAACGAAGCAGGCAGCGCTTCGGCGGGCACACGGGAGCCGCCCGCAACATCGGAGCGCCGAATGACGCCGGTCGCCATCGTCGCGCCGTGCGTTTCACCGCCTGGCCCAGAGCCGCCGAGGTGACGAAGCAAGTCGGTGCCGTCGACATGCTCGAGCACGAGGCATTCGAGGCGCGGCTCGATGATGAGCTCCAGCATTGCCACGAGGTTCGGAGAGGCAACATCGCGCAGCACGCGGAACTCGCGCTTGAGCTCCTGGGCGCCGTGCGCCGGATGGGCGAGCAGCTTGAGCGCCACGCGCGCGCGCCGCTCGCGATCGAAAGCCAGCTCGACACGACCGTGTCCGCCCTGTCCCAAAGTCCGTAGCCACTCGAAGCGAGGCCCGAGATCCGGGGTCTGTAGCGGGCAGCTTTCCGTCACCGTGACCCTAAGATAGAACGATCGGCATCCATGCAACGACGTTCCGGCACCGTGACGGCGCCCGTCGAGCTCAAGGGTCGTACCGAGGATCACCTCGCGACGCCAGGGCTTCTCGCGGTGTTCGCGGACCAGCGGCCTGTTTGTGTAACGGTAGCCCCGGGCAATGTCGGCCGGGACATGCTGCTCGGCTTCGGTCTCGAAGATTCCCAGATGTCACGCGACCACTTCGAGCTGTCTCTCGCTGGGGCCAGTCTGGCGATTCGTGACCTGCGAAGTCGCAACGGCACCTTCGTCAACGGGCGGCCCCTCGCCGCAGAGGCCAAAGTCGAGCTCCCGCCCGGCGCAGTCGTTCGCGCAGGCTCGACGCTGTTTTTGGCAGTGTCCGGGCTGCAAGCCTTCGAACGCGCCCCGACCAAAATCGACGAAGGAGTAGTGGTGGGGCCGAGAATGGCCACGCTCTTCATGCGCGCTCGCGGCATCGGAAAGGCAACCGATCAGCTTTTCATCACAGGCGAGAGCGGCGTCGGAAAAGAGCTGGTGGCGACTGCGTTTCACCGCGCAGAAGGCGTCTCGTCAGCGCCATTCATCGCCGTCAATTGCGCGACGATTCCGGCAGGGCTCGCCGAGCGACTGCTCTTCGGTGCGCGGCGCGGCTCCTACACCGGGGCAGACAGCGACGCCGAAGGGTATGTGCAGGCCGCCTCCGGCGGGACGCTGTTTCTCGACGAGATCGCGGAGCTCGATCGCTTGGTGCAGGCCAAATTGCTGCGCTTCATGGAGACCCGAGAGTACTTTCCGCTCGGCGACGTGAAGCCGAAGCGGGCAGAGCTGCGACTCTGTCTTGCGACGCTCAAAGACCTCGGACGCGAAGTCGCGGAGGGGCGCTTTCGGGACGACCTGCGTCACCGACTGGCAACCCCCGCGATCGCATTGCCGCCCCTGCGTGAACGCAAGGACGAGATTCCATTTTTTGTGAGCCTGTCGCTGAAAGGCTCGACTGTCTCGAACAGCATCGGCTTCATGGAGAAGGCGCTCGTCTCCGATTGGCCGGGCAATGTTCGCCAGCTTTTGCGCTGCGTCGACGCGGCCGTACTGATCGCCGAGATCGAATCGCGACACGCTTTGGTGCCCGCTGATCTGCCTGAAATGGAGGCCTCAAGCATCGACGTGGCCGAGACCGAGGAGACGCACGCACCCAGCGACGACGAGATTCGTGCAGCGCTCGAAAGCTCCGGAGGAAACGTGTCGATCGCCGCCCGCTCGCTTCGCATCAGCCGCAGCAAGTTGCGGCGCTGGATGGAGAAGCAGCCTCGCATCTGACAACGCCGGTCTACTTCGCGCGGCGCGCCTCGGCTTCGCTTCGGTCGAGCAACTGCTGGCGAAGCGGTCGAGCAACCAGCGAGCCGTGATGGGCGCCGCGTCCTGATTCATCGCGCGATTCTACTCGTCATGCTGCTACTTTCCCGGGACGATGGCGGCGAACGACGATCTCGACGCGCTATATGCAGCGCCGCTGTCTGGCTTTCTCGAGGCGCGCAAGGCGCTCGCTCTCGAGCGCAAGAAGGCCGGCGACAAGCAGGGCGCCACCGCAATCGCCGCACTGCCGAAGCCCACGCCCGCAGCCTGGGCCGTGAACCAAGTCGCGCGTAAAAACGCGACCGATATGGCCGCTCTGATTGAGCTCGGCGGAGAGATTCGCAACGTGATGCGCGCCGGGCTCCGCGGTGACACCAGCGTTCGCGCGCGTCTCCGCACACTCGAGGCAGAACAGCAAGAGATGATCGGCATGCTGATCACGCTCGCGACTGCGCTCTTGGAAGCCGACGGAGCGAACAGCGCGCCCGCCACGCTCGAGCGCATCAAGACGACCTTCACCACGATTTCTACCACGGGGACTTGGGGCGAAAGCGCTGCTGGCCGTCTGCACAAAGAGCTCGGCTTGCCCAACGTGGAGGCGCTGGCGGCGCTCTTGCTGGACGACGTCGCGGGGGTGGCACCCAAACGCGAAGTCCCGAAGAAGGCCGAGCCACCAGCGGCCGAGAAGCAGGCGCACGCTGCCGCGGCGCGCGCCGCCGAGAAGAAGCGCGCCATCGAGGAGGCGACGCGCGCGTTGGCAGACGCAGAGCAGCAGGCGACCGACACGGTCGACGCGGCGCAGGCAGCCCAGCGCACGCATGACGAAGCTGCAAAGGCGCTTCTGCAGCGCTCCGAAGAAGACAGCTCCGAGCGCGAACGAATCGAGGCGTTGGAGACCGCCCTCAGCGAAGCCCGAGAGCAGGCGCGTGAAGCCGCCAGCGCGCTCCGCACGGCCAAGTCAGTGCTCGCCAGCACCGACGAGCCGCTCTCGCGGGCGCAGCGCGCAGAAGCAGAAGCAGCGCGCACCTTGTTGAAAGCACAGCAAAAGCTGGAGCTGACCAAGAAGGCCTGAAGCCGGCTACGCTGTCCGCATGCAGCGCTGGCTCCAGATCGCGGCCCTCTCATTGGCAATTGGCATTTCGGGCTGCGACGGCTGCTCGGCCGGCATCGACGACGACACCAACGACGGCCAGGGAGCCAGCGGTGAAGGTGGCGGCGGCGGGTCCAATGGCAATGGCTTCAACTCCGGCGGTTCAGGCGGTGGCTCGACACTCGACGATTGTCTGGAGAACGCGAAGCTCGTCTACGTGCTGTCAGCCGACTTCGAGCTGTACTCGTTCGACCCGAATATCCCTGGCACGGCTGCGTACAAGCTGGTCGGGCCGCTGTCGTGCCCGTCAGAGCTGGGTGGTCCGCAATCGATGGCTGTCGATCGCGACGGCACTGCGTTCGTCTTTTACGACAGCGGTGAGCTCTTCCGCGTCTCCACGCTCGACGCTTCCTGCACGGCGACACCGTACGTGCACCCTGCGCAGGGTGGCTTCAATCAGCTGGGCATGGGCTTCACCGCGACAGCCCCCGATTCCAAAGAGCAGCAGCTCTACATCGTCAGCCCAGCGTTCGGTCTGGCGACCGTCGATACCTCCAGCTACGCGGTGACGCAGACAGGCGCCTTGGTGGAGATCGCGGAGCTCACTGGCGGCCCGGATGCGCGGCTGTTCCGCTTCGCTGCCAATAGCGCTCAGCTCGACGAGATAGGCATCGGCTCGTGGGTGGCTTCCCCCATTCACACCTTCAACGAGCTGCTCGGTACGGCTGCGTTTGCGTTCTCGCGCTACGCGGGCAACTTCTACTTGTTCACCTCGCCAGGAGCCGGCATCCCGTCGACTACCACCGAGTACGATCCGGTGACCAACACCTCGCTCACGCGCGATGCCAACGTCGGCTTCACCATCGTGGGCGCGGGTCAGTCGACCTGTGTGCCGCCCCCCGCAGCGCGCTGAATCGACCATGGGAACGCGGGGCGCGGCCCTTTGGATGACCGCCATCTGCCTCTGTGCGATGACATTCATCATCCCCAGTGAGGCGCGCGCCACCAGCGTGGCGTGCGGGCCCGGCCTGACGCCCGCCGCGGGCATTCCGCTCAGCACTGCCTTGCACGTCGGCTCTCTGTTGCCAGTCAACATCGGCCTGGCGGCGAGCAAAGGCGGCCCAGGCTGGCGAGTAGCGACATACGTCGCCGTACCGTTCAATCTTGCCGGCGGTGCAGCGCTGCTGACCGCCGATGCGCTGCTCGGCGACGACTGCCGCTCCAAACCAAGCGTGGAAGGTATCCATCCCGCAACGTGGGTGACCGAGGCGATGGCCACCGTCTGGTCAGTGTCACTGTTGACCGCTGCGCTCGTGCTCGAGAGCGACAGCGTCACGATGGTGAGCGCGCAGGTTGCCCCGACCGCTGACGGGGCGATCGCGGTCGTCGGTTTTTCCTTCTGAGTGGCTTAGAACGGCACAGCCCGGATCGCTCGATTTCGAGCCGATCGGCTGCGGCACGCTCTCTGCTTGGTGTGACTCATGCGTATCAGCTCCCGCGCTTGCTTTGTGTTTGCCGCCATCGGGCTGGGCGCCGCCAGCCTGCTCACTCCCGGAACAGCCGAAGCAACGGTGTGCAACTTCGACCCGACGCCGATCATCGGGGTGCCGGTTACGGCATCTTTTCACCTCGGCTCGCTGCTCCCGACCAGCATCGGGCTCGGCACCAGCAAGGGCAGCCAAGGTTGGCGAACGGCGACCTACATCACAGTGCCGTTCAATCTGGTGAGCAGCGCCGCGCTCCTCGCGGCCGACGCGAGCTTGGGGGGCGACGCGTGCAGCGGGGCATCGGGCATCGAGGCCATCCATCCGGCGACGTGGATCAGCGAATCCGTCTTCACTGCCTGGTCGGCGTCGGTCCTGATCACGGCGCTGGTGCTGGAGAGCGACGAGCCGCTGCCGGTCTCCGGCTACGTGGCGCCCATTCGCGAAGGAGTCATCGCCGGCGTCGGTTTCTCGTTCTGACTCGCCTTTCGCACTTCGGGCGAAGGCTCGTGGCTTCAGGGATCAGGCTCCAGACCTCAGGAGCGTGAATCGAGCGAGCGTAGCAAGCCCTCGAGCGCTCGCACGAGCTCAGCGGTCTGGTGCACAATGGAGTCCGCGCCTACCAGACTCCGATCAGCTGCTCGCTGAGCAATGCCCGAGGTCAAGCGCATGCTTGCAGGGCTGATCGGAAAGCTGACCGCTGACCGCTGACCGCTGACCGCCTGCTCGTGCATCGCTGGATTTGGCTCCCGCTGCACCCGAATCTTTTCCCCGACACACTTCTAGCATCGCGCGCATCGATTCGCCGTCTCGCAGTGTTGCGAGCTTGAACCCAGATAGGCTGCGCGCTTGTGCGTGTGACTCGCCAGCGGCCTACGAAAAGTCTACGCTTGCGGCCATGGCGTCTCGCTGGCTCGGCACCACAGTGGTTTTCCTGGTTATGGTGGACGCTGGCTGCGGGGACTCAGGGTCCGGTGGCAGTGGGGGTACCAGCTCCGCTGACGGTGGCAGCGGCGGAAGCGCCGAAACGGGCGGAACGGCTGGCGTGGGCGGTCAGGCAACCGCTGGTGGCGGCGGCTCCGGAAACGCGGGGGGCAGTGGGGGCGCGGCAGCTCCAGACACGTGGACTTCGTTTGCGCAGCCGTTCATGGCTTCCTATTGCGTTGAGTGCCACGGGGCTGGCGACGCCCTGCGGGACTACACGACGCTCACGGACGTGACGGCAGAACAGGCCGAGATTCGCTGCGGCGTGGCCCCGACTACGGCCCCGGGCTGCGGGCCCTCACCGGCTCCGAAGCAATTCCCCATCGGCAGCGGCGCAAAGCCCACGGACGACGAGCGTGCCCAGCTCGTCGCATGGATCGACGCGGGATTGTTGGAGTAACGGGCGCGAACGGGCGGCGTCGATCACGCCCCGCCCGTCACTCGGAAGTCGAATTCGGTGGCGCCGGTGCAGGAGCCGCCTGAGCCAGATTGGCGTCCTCGATGATCAAACTTCCGTCGACTGTGACGGTCCACGTGTACGAGCGGCTGCCGAATACGAGGGCCCTCCATTCGAGTGAACCGTCAATCTTCGCCGAGCTCTGGATAGAGACGCAACATGGCGTCACGCACGTCGGCGATCAGCTCGCCGCCGCGGTCGAGCCGGTGCCATTCGCTGCCTGTTTGTTCTGCGTCGAGGGTGTAGCGCCGCCGCTTCACGTCGGTCGGTGCGCCAGGGAAGCCGTCGTAGTGCAGCTCGATGGCGGTGATGTTGGCGTGATACTCGACCACCAACGCGCCCACCTTGCCGCGTCGCGCCAGCCGGATGCGCATGTTGCTCTCGCGGGTGATGCTGATCTCGGGCATGCCCTTCAGATCACGTACGATCGCAGCCATCGTGCGCGTCGCCGACGGGCCGCTCTTGTCCGGCTCGGCGCCCACCTTCTCGCGCGCCTTCTGAACGAGATCTGCGAGCGACGTCTTGGGCAACGCGTCTGCGTCGTCGGGGCCCTTGCTGGTCATGAAGTGGAGCCTAGAACATCTCGCTCATGCCGGGCATCGGGCTCTGAAAAATTGCGTCCAGAGCCTCGCAGGCGTCGGCTTCTCCCGCGACCGACCCGAGCAAGCGGGCTTCAGAAGCAGTGTAATACCCCGCGTAAATGGGCGCCAATGCGCGAATATCCAGCGATACGCGAGGCTTGCCCCCCTTCTTCACGCTGGCCGTGCCGTTCTCGAGCGAGATCGTCCACACACCCGTGTTCTCCGCGATCACGTCGTCTCGCACCTCGACCGTCACCGTTGCCGAGGTGCGCGGGGAATAGCCGCGCGCGAGAACGGCCGCAGGCAAGTCGACGATGCGAATCATCCAATCGATCATCGCTTCTTCGTCGTGCCGCGGCTCGCGCAAGAGCGACAAGTAGGGGGCGCTCGCGTTGCCCTTCAGTCGAATGCTATCGAGCACGCTGCGTTGACCTCGGTAGAACTCGAAGAGCGCCGCGTAGCCGCGCGCGTCTTTGGCGACGAAATCGGTGATCACGGCGTCGTGGTCATGACCAGACGCTTGCGACTCTTGCGTGAAATATGTGTACGCGACGAGCGATTCATCGTCGAAGAAAGCAAAACCACGGCAGGTGCCTTTGCGCGGTCGCCGAACACGGCCCCAGATGTACGGCCCTCGATCGAGGTGCCCGTGCAGCGCCGCGGCACGCTCGGCATACAGCGCCTCGCTGAGCGGCTCGAGCTCGGCTGTCATCGGCCGCACGTCGAGCGGCTCGAATCGCTCGCACAGCTCGAGCCGTGACGTGTGCAGGGTGATCTCGACGAGCTTGCCAGCGAGGTCGTACCCCACCGAGCGGTACAAGGTTCGCGTCGCCGGGTAGAGCGTGCTCAGCTCGAAGCCTCGCTCGTGTGCCTCGACCAATGACGCCTTCATCAGGCGTTGCCCGAGCTTCTGTTGACGGCGGTCGAGCGCGACCGCCACCCCGGCGACGCCCATCGTCTTGACCGACCGGCCTCCGAAAAATTGCCCCATCGGCACCAACATCAGCGCGGCGGCCACGCTGTCGCCCTCCCGGAAGACGCGCATGTTCTCGTGACCCGCGCGCGCGAACCAGTCACCCGCCTCACTCGCTGGAAACGCGAACGCTGCCGCCTCCAGCTCGGCGACGCTTTCCACGTCGACCTCTTCCATCGGACCGTAACTCATGCGGGTGCTCCTTTAGGGGTCGCTTGGTTCGCTGGGCTGGGTACCATGCTGCGCATGTCGAGCCGGCTGAGCAATGGGCTGGGGTGGCGCCGTGAGCCCCCCGACTTTCGCGACATCACCTTCGAATCGCATGAAGTGCAAGGCATTCTGCGCATCTCGAACTCGTACAAAGCGGTCAGCATGCCCAACGCAGTTCTACCGGCCGGCGTCGATCTGCGTAAGTGGTGCACGCGCGTCCGCAACCAAGACGGGCTCAACTCGTCGACCGCGTTCTCCGTCACCGCCCTCATGGAATATTTCGAGCGACGCGCGTTCGGCCGGCACGCTGACTACTCCGAGCTGTTTCTGTATCGCTCCACGCGCGACCTGCTCGGCTACTCGGCTGATCTGGGCGCCGACCTGCGCTCGACGCTGCGCGCGTTGCAGACGTTCGGTCTGCCAGCCGAGAGCCTGTACCCCTACGAGCCGGAGAAACACGCCGAGACGCCGCCGCCGTTTTGTTACGGCTTCGCCGACGCGTTCCGCACCTTGCGTTACTTTCGCCTCGACGATCCGAAGCTCTCCGGGCAAGCAGTGCTGCTGAACCTTCGCAAGTGCCTCGCCGCGCGCATGCCCGCGGTGTTCGGTTTCAGTTTGTACACCTCGTTTCCGCTCGAAGGTGAAGGCAACGAGATCGCAATGCCAGAGCCGGGCGAGCAGCTCGTCGGTGGCCACGCGATGCTCGCGGTCGGTTATGACGACGAACGGATGCTCGGCCCCGACCAAGGCGCGGTGTTGGTGCGCAACTCGTGGGGACAAACCTGGGGGGACAAGGGCTACGCCTGGCTCCCCTATCGCTACATCGAGAACAAGCTGGCAGTCGATTTCTGGTCGCTCATCAGACCTGATTTCGTGAACACCGACTTGTTCAATTAACTGCTGGCACATGCGTGCGCTCCGTCGCTATGCCGCTGGTGGAGGAGACTTCGCCGGCTTGCCTCAGGGCGCCTCGGGCTCCAAGGAGAAGATCTGTTCTGGGTAGCGAACCACCTTCGCCCGCGACAACCATCTCTGCAGCGTCGCGGGATCGTCCGACGATATCAAACGCTCGCGGACGTCATCCGGGCACGGGATCCCACGGGCTTCGAGCACGGCCAGGACACCTTCTCGCAACCCGGCAGCCCAGGCCTGCGCCGCCTTGGCCGCGGCTTGCTCGACGTTCGCAGCGGCCTCCTCGGCCTTCGCCTCCAGATCCTCCACCATGCCGGTGAGACGGCCGATCAGGTCAGCCGAACCGAACAGCTCGGCCATGCCCTGGAAGAAGCGCAGCGTCCCGCCCTGAATGGCCATGTCGAGGCCAAGCACCTTCGACGCGTAGCGGCCCGATTGCGCAACGATGCGTTGATAGCGTTGCCCGGGCCCTGCCAGCTCATAGCCGTGGATCTGCTGGCGGGCCCGGTCGTAGATGAAGTACTCGGGAATGCCCAGCTGCGAGGAAGAAGGCCACTTGATGGCGCTTCAGATCTTCGAGCAACACCGCGCTACAAGCTTCAAGCACCTTCTTCGTGGTCTCGCGCTCGATTCCGCAATGCTGGCTCGTCCGCTCGGCTAGCTCCTCGAGTGTGATGGCGGGCTTGTCGTTCATGGGTTCAGCGTAGCGGTCCTGCCGAACATCGTGTCAGCTCCGCTCAATTACTGACGACAGCAATCGTGACCGCGACGACGCCGTCGCGGATCATCCCGATCTCCTCGGCGGCTCTGCGCGACAGATCGATGATCCGCTTCTTTCCCGCGAACGGCCCGCGGTCGTTGATGCGAACGCGAACGCTGCGGCCATCGCTGCGAGTGACGTCGACGACTGTGCCGAATGGCAAGCTGCGATGCGCGGCGGTGAGGGCGCCCGGATCGTAACGCTCGCCGCTGGCAGTCTTGTTTCCAGCGAGGCTGTCCGCGTAATAGGTGGCTAGGCCCTTCTGGGGGCTGCCAGCCTGGGGCGCCGCGGGTTCGGCGGCACCTGACCTGGCGCAACCGCTGGCTGCAGAACCAAGCGCAACGGCGAGGGCCCCCCCGCACAGCCGACGTGCTAACAACCGCCAGGTCATGGGCGCATCGTACGGCGAATGGGAGCCGGTCATCGGGCTCGAAGTGCATGCCCAGCTGCTGACGCGCACGAAGCTGTTTTGCTCGTGCGAGACCAGCTTCGGCGACGAGCCGAACCGTCACGTCTGCCCCGTATGCCTCGGCTTGCCGGGTGCGCTGCCCACGCCGAACGTGGTCGCCTTCGAGCTCGCGGTGATGGCGGCGCTGGCGCTCGAGTGCACCATCGAGGGCCGCAGCGTCTTCGCGCGTAAGAACTACTTTTATCCAGATCTGCCCAAGGGCTATCAGATAACGCAGTACGAACAGCCGTTCTCGAGGCACGGCAAGCTGCGCGTCGACGCCGGCGACGGCCCCCACGACGTACACATCTTGCGCATCCATATGGAGGAGGACGCCGGGAAAAATGTGCACGCTGGCTCCCAATCAATCGTCGATCTCAATCGCGCGGGCACACCGCTGATCGAGATCGTCAGTGACCCCGACCTTCGCTCGGCGGCCGAGGCGGCAGATTACTTGCGCAAGCTGCGCGACATCTTGATGACTGTCGGCGTAAACGACGGCAACTTGGAGCAAGGCAGCTTTCGCTGTGACGCCAACGTCTCGGTGCGCAAGATCGGCGACGCGAAGCTCGGCGTACGCACCGAGCTGAAGAACATCAATTCGTTTCGCTTCGTAGAAGAGGCGATCGACATCGAGATCCGCAGGCAGATCGGCGTGCTCGAGAGCGGCGGCAAGCTGCGCCAGCAAACGCGCGGCTACGCGTCGGAGAAGCGCGAGACCTATCTCTTGCGCGACAAAGAGGGCGACGCGGGCTACCGCTATTTCCCCGACCCCGATCTGCCCGAGCTGGTGCTCGATGAGATGTTCGTCTCGCGCATGAAGCGACGCGTTCCCGAGCTGCCCGAGGCGAGGCGCGCGCGCTACGTGTCCGAGCTCGGGCTGACAGCCTACGCCGCACAGGTGCTGACGGGTCACCCGCGCATCGCCGCCTACTTCGACGAGTGCCTGCTGCTCGCGAGCGGCAGCGCGCCCGAGCTCGAACCGGTGAAGCTCGCGAACTTCATTCAAGCCGAGCTCTTCAGTGAGGTGAAGACCAGCGGCCTCGACGCAACGTTTCCGATCAAGCCGGCAGAGCTCGTCGAGCTACTCGACTACGTTCGCGCGGGCACCATCAGCGGCAAACAAGCGAAAGAAGTGTACGCAGCGATCGCTGGCACCGACCGCACACCGAAGTCGGTGATCGACGAGCGCAAGCTCGCGGTGATGAGCGACCAAGCCGAGCTCGAGCGCCTAGCCAAGGACCTCGTGGAAAAGAATCCGAAACAAGTCTCTTCGTACCGCGCAGGTAAAACCCAAATGCTCGGGTTCTTCGTGGGCCAGATGATGAAGGCCACCGGCGGCAGCGCGAGCCCGGCGCTAGTGAACGACATCCTCAGGCGCTTGCTCGAGCCGCCGACATGAGCTTCGTTACAGACGCCCGTTTCGGCGTTCGTGCCGCGCTGTTCGCGGCGTGCACCACAGGCACGCTCGCTCGCTTCGATTTCGAAAGACGAAAGAAGACCCCACAAGAAGAGCAGGCGCTGATTCGTGTGACGATGCGTCGCTACGGCGATCAGCTGACGCGTATATTCGGCCTCGATATCGTCCAAACAGGTGTGCCGGCAGACGGCTTCGTGCCAGGCGCCGACAGCGAAGGCAAAGGGCGTCTGTTCGTAATGAACCACCGCTCGAGCTTGGATATCTTGATCACGCTGGGCCTGCTCGAAGGCAAACACGTGAGCCGTGCCGACTTGGCAGAGTGGCCCCTCGTCGGGGTCGTCGCGCGTCGCGCCGGCATCCTGTTCGTCGATCGCGAGAACCGGCGGAGCGCAGCGGCCGTCGTCAGCAAGATGATCGAGAATGTCGAGAACGGCACTGCCGTGATCATCTTCGCCGAGGGCACCACTTTCGAAGGCGACGAAGTGAGGCCGTTCAAGCCAGGCGCCTTCGCAGTGGCCCGCCGCACGGGTTGTGAGATCGTACCGGTCGGCATCGCTTACGAAGGCAACGCGTCGTTCGGCGAAGAGAGCTTCCTCGAGCACATGCGACGCGTGTCAGGCGCGAAGAAGACGCGTGTCGGCTTCGCGGTTGGCCAGCCGTTCAGAGCGGGCAAGCTCGACTCCTCCGAGCTCGCCATTCGAGCGCACGGAGAGGTGCAGGCACTGGTGCACCAGGCTCGCGGCCTGGTCTAATTTGGCTCACAAGCCGTTTTGGCAGGTAAGCGCAAGCTGTCCTCCAATCGTCGCCGTTCGGCGACTGCTGAGCTCCAAGCATACACTGGAGCTGGAACCAACTCGACCGACTGCTGTCTGCCTGGCCTGATGCGACGCCTTTGGATGATCACCCTGGGCGCGCTCACAGTCATTTCAGCGGCTTGCGTACCGCCGGCGACGAAGCTCGCCAGTCTTGTGCCGGCTCCGCAGGCAGCTCGCCCGACGATCATCGACGTGCCTGATCCCGCGATGTCCGAGCGCCGCGTGAAAGCGCCGCCCTTCCAGCTGACCGCATCCGACGGCTCTGGTCTGCTGCTCAGCAGCGTCACCACTGCGACGAGCATCGAAGACCCGCTCGCCCTCACCGAGCTTCACCTGGTGTTCGAGAACCCCCAGCAGCGACCGATCGAGGGTCGCTTCACCTTCTCGCTGCCGGAGGGCGCTGCGCTCAGCCGCTTCGCGATGAAGGTCGCTGGCGCGTGGCAAGAAGCGGAGGTTGTCGAGAAGCTGCGTGCGCGCATCACCTACGAAGACTTCTTGCATCGCAAAGTCGACCCGGCGCTGCTCGAGCAGGGCGCAGGCAACGAGCTCGGGGTTCGCATCTTTCCAATCGGAGCGCGCGAGAAGCGGGAGCTCATCGTCACCTATTCGGAGTCGCTCTCCACAGATGCACCGTATCGCGTACACCTCGCTGGCCTTCCGCGCGTCGGCCGGCTGATCAGCACCGTGCACGCGAACGGCGCCGCGGTGAGCCAGCTCGACGTCGAAAAGACGACGCCCGACGACGTCGTGGTGCCGGCCGCCGTTTGGTCCCGCGGCCCCGCAGTGGCGTTGCGAGCAGCCTCCAGCGTGGTTGCGCGGGTACGCATCGACGCCGCCGAAACCGCCACCGAGGGCTTCGAGAGCGCCATGGTTCTGGTCGACACCAGCGCCTCGCGCGCACTCGATCTGGGCGACGAGCTCGCGGCGTTGCGCGCGCTTGCTCGATCATTGCCCGCCGAGACACCGCTTCGCGTGGCTTGTTTCGACCAAACTGTGGAGGCGATCTATAGCGGCAAAGCAGGTGCGCTCGATGAAACCACCTTTGCGCGCATTCGATCTCGGCGCGCGCTCGGCGCATCGGATCTGGCGGCCGCGCTCGCCTGGGCCAGTACAGCCGCGCGCGGTGCTGGCGGCGCGCGCCACCGAGTCGTGCTGCTCTCCGACGGCGTCGCGACGATGGGCGCGAGCCAAGCAGTCGAGCTCCAGCAGATCAAGAAAACGCTTCGACAGCACAACGTCGTGCGCATCGACGCGGTGAGCTTCGGCGCCGTACGAGACGAAGGCGCGCTCCGCCAGATCGTGAAGGGCGAGCTCGAATCGAGCGGGGTGGTGGTCGCCTACGAAGCCGGCATCGGCACCATTACGAAGAAGCTCGGTCGCAAGCTGCTGGCACCGATGCCTGTCGCAGTAGAGGGCGCGGACTGGTGGTTCCCTCGCGAAGTGGAGGCGCAAGCCGGAGACGAAGTGATCGTATTCGCGAACCTCTTGCCGGAGCAGCGCGTGAAAGTGAAGGTCGGCAAACAATCGACCACGCTGGAGAACCTGAAAGGAAGCCGGCCCTTCGTCGAACGAGCAGTGGCAGGCGCCAAGATCAGCGAGCTTACGAGCGCCGAGGCCAGCGACGAGAAACGACGCGCTGCCGTTGCGCTCTCCCTGCGGCACCGCATCGTGAGCAGAGACACGGCGATGTTGGTGCTCGAAAAGGACTCCGACTACGACCGCTTCCACATCAATCGGCGCGCGAAGGTCGATGTGCTCGCGGTGCGTGAGGGCCGTGCCCTTGCGCTGTCACACGCTCGCGTCACGCCTTCTGGCATGGCGCCGACGACCAGCGCCGAGACCTTGCTGGTCGAGACCGCAGAGTCTGCGACCCAAGTCGCGGCCAGCGCGACGGCGCAGCTCGGGCGAGTGCACAGGACCAAGGCTCCTCAAGTCAGAATGTGTGCGAGCTCCGTCAGCGGGCGCCTGCCGCCCGAGAGCGTGCAGCGCACGGTGCGCGCCAATTTTGGCAGGTTTCGCGGCTGCTATCGCAAGGGCTTGGAGAAGCACCCCGCCCTGGGAGGACGCATCGAGGTGCGTTTCCTCATTGGGCACAATGGTTCGGTCGGTGCCGTGCGCATCGAAGAGAGCACCCTCGCCTCGGCGATCGTCGAGAGCTGCATTGCGAAGCAGTTTTCTAGTCTGCAATTCGCCATGCCCGAGGGGGGGGTCATTGAAGTCGTCTACCCCCTGGCGCTCTCACGCGACGCCGACGCGCCGAGCCCCGTTGCGATTCAGCTCTACCGTCCGCGGCATTACACCCCCGTCGACAACCCATTGCCCTCCCCGCCGCGAGCGCCACCGAGCCCCTACTCAGGACAATTCGAGGAGATCATGGCGTCGATCGCAGACGGAGATCTCGATTCGGCGCTGACCGCAGCCCTCGAGTGGCGCGTCAAATCCCCCGGCGATGTTCTTTCTTTGCTGGCGCTCGGCGAAGTTGCTGAAGCGCGGGGTGACCAAACCCTGGCGACCCGAGCTTACGGGTCGATTCTCGAGCTTTGGTCGACTCGGGCCGACATGCGACGTCTGGCGGGTGAACGGCTCGAGCGTGTGGGCAGCCAGAGCGCGCTCGCGCTGGCTGCCCAAGCCTACGAGGGGGCGCTGGCCGACAGGCCTGATCACCCATCGAGCCACAGACTGCCGGCGATGTTGCTGCTGAAGCGAGGCGAACCAAAACAAGCGTTCGAGCTGCTCGACAAAGCCGCTCTGCGTACGTTCGCGAGCGACCGTTTTCCTGGAGTACGCGAGATCTTGCGTGACGATTTGGCATTGGCTGCCGCCGCCTGGGTGGCCGCGGAGCCGAACAAGCGCGAAGCCATTCGCGCTCGCCTGCTCGAACGGGGCATCACCCTCGACCCGCAGCCCGGCCTGCACTTCGTGCTCGTGTGGGAGAGCGACACCACCAACGTCGATCTCGAGGTGGTAGACGGCAATGGCAAGAGGGCGCTGACCTCGAACGTCACCGACGGCTACGGCCCCGAGGCATTCGTCGCGCGAGGCGCCGACGAAAAGCTCGCCTTTCCCTACGACATCACGGCTCGCTACACCTCTGGCGGCAACACCGGCAGCTACGCGATGGGCAAGCTGCAGATCATCGTCCACGACGGCCACGGCAAGCTTCAGTTCGAGGAGCGACCGTTCGTCGTCATGCGCCAGGGCGTCGGGGTGTCTCTCGGTCGGGTCGACAAGGTTGCGGCAAGTGCAGCTGTCGCAACGCGTTAAGACAAAACGCTACACCTCGCGCCATAACGCCTCACTGTTCACACGGAGCGGCGCCCGTTTAGCTGCCGTTTGGCGCTCGTTCAACTGCTGGCGCGCGAATTGAAGACGCGCTGCGCTCGTGAGTTGGAAACGTTATGTCGTGGTGCTGGCTGCGGTTGGCAGCACCACGTGGGATGCGCGCGCCTACACGATCGCGAGTGTTGCGACAGAAGGTTGCCACGAACGCATCACTTCAGAGGCCCTGCGCAGCGTGCGTGATTCTCTGGGCGAAGCGGCCCCGCTGCCTGCCAACGACGACGAGCAGGCCCTGATCAGCGATCTGCAGTTCTCGCCGGACGACGACATGCTCGATCTGGGCGCGGTGAGCTTGCTGCTCGGGGTGCGGGACAATGATCTGAAGGGCGACGGCGCCGACGATCTCAGCTCGCTCTCCATGGTGCACGGCGACCCGAACGCGCAAGACGAGCACTGCCTGCGCGCGCTCGACCAAGACGAGCCAGATGGCTCTCGGCAAGCAGTCGCTGCCTGTCGCAAGTTCATCGAGCAGCGCATCGGGCAGGCGCTCGAGGGCCTCGACGGTGACGGCAAGGTCGACGCCTCGAAGCGAGTCGCCCTGCCCGTTCATCTTGCGATCCGCGGGGGCATCGATGCTTCGCTGCCGCTCTTTTACGTGAGGATGGGTCAAGCGCTGCACACGCTGCAAGACAGCTTCTCCCACACGTATCGCACCAGCGACGGACGGACCGTCACCGTCGCGCTCAACTGGCTCGACGACGTCGGCCAGACACTCGAAGAGTCGCAAGACGGCCCCGCCCATTCCAAAGATCTGGACGCATGTGACGACGCGGACGCGCTTCGCGAGCTCCGACGAGAGCTCGCCACCGAGGCATCGATCGCGATTCTGACGCGGGCGCTCGAACCAGGTCTCGGTCGCGAGGAGAAGATGGTGGGAGTGCGCGCCGTGCTCGACCAATACCTCGGCTTCGAGTCGGGCTGCAGCTTCGAGAATGGTTGGTGTGACGCGCCGGAAGCGCGATACGACACGCCCGCGTGCGGATGCAAGACAGTCGGCTCGCCGTCACCGCGAGCTCTTGCGTTCGGGTTGTTGTTGGCCGCGCTGGTGTGGGCTCGACGGACGTATCGGTCCAAGCTGACGCGCCGCCGCGCGGCATTGGGCTGCGGCGCAGGAATCTTCGCGGCAGCACTGTGGCTCCCTTCACCCGCTCGACTCGAAGCGCAGGAAGCGCCGCCAGAAAAGCCGCCCGTCACCAAAACTGAGGTCATCCCCAGCTCGACTCCCGACACGCCGCCCATTACAGCGACGCAGACGACGACCGAAGACACCACGACGACGGTCGTCACAGCGCCCAAAGTCCCGGATGAGAAGGCGCCGCCCCCGCCCAATATCGTGCCGGTCGAAGAGCCTGGTCCGACGGAGCCGAACGCCATCGTGTGGGGTGCGGCAGCCACCTTCTCCGGTTCGGTCGACAAACCGGGCTTCGCGACTGCATTGGGGGCGCGGCTACGCCTTCACAAGCACTGGGCAGTCGGTCTCGACGGAGAATGGAACCCGTGGATCTCTCTGACGGGTGGGGAGCCGGTCCGAAGTGGCGCATTCAATATCTATGCTTCCGGTTTCGTGCGCTTCCCATTGGCGTACGAGCAATTCAATCTGCGCTCGCAGCTCAGCCTCGGCACCTCCATTTTGTTGACCGATCTGTACGGGGCGCCGCAAGGCACCGCCGGGCTGTTCGTCGGCGCAAATTTCTTGGGGCTAGAGATCAAGGCATCCAAGATCTTCTATCTGGTGTTGAACCCGCTGGGCGTCGCGATACCCATCCCGCAACTGCAAGGGGTACCGTTTCTGTATCCCCAATATCGATTGGCGCTCGGCCTCGAATTTTACGGCGGATAGTGAGAGGCAGATTTATTTGCGGAGCTGGGCGGCGATCTCACGAGCACGCTCCCCGAGGCGCGCGCGCATCTTGCGCGAGGGGCTCGAGTCGATCAGGCGGGCGACCCGAGCCAGCTCGATGTGAGCGGGAGAGGGCGACGGCGGAGGCATCTCGCTCAGACCCGCCCAGCGTAGAACAGCGTCGGTGGCCTGCTGCTCTTCGTCGAAAGGCAGCCCGTAGATACCGGCGCCGTGATTCTGGCCCGGCGCCACGAAAGAGAAGCTGTCGTTCGACTGAGGAACTTCGAACGCGCCGGCTGTCCACGGGTCGACCTCGCCGTATACGAAGAGCAGCTGATCGCCCTCGGAGAGTGTCCACGCTTGGATGTCGACCATCCTCTGCGGCTGAAACACCATCTCTTTGGTGGGCCCAGGCTGAACGAAGTCCCGCGGGCCCAGGCCCAATGGCACCGTCAAGAACGGCGCCAGATAGCTCTCGTCGCTGCCCGGTGCGCCCAGCTGAACTGCCGCTTGAAAGTAGTACGGCTCGAAGAAGTCCAAATAGTAATCGTCACTGCCTTCTACCGCCGACACGCTCTCGAGGTACTCGAACAGCTCTTCGTCCGGCGCGGAGCTGCTCGGGATGATGTCGCACAAGCCCGCGTCACCGTATTGCCATATCCCAAAACGAACATTTTGCACGGCGAAGTCGAGCGCAGCGTCGGCGCCCCAATAGGAGAAATTGGCGCCCGTTTGCTCGACGAGCGGGAGCATGAAAGCGCGCCTCGAGAGCACCTCTACCTGAAAAGCCTTCAGCGCTTCGCGGCACTCGACGGTGCCTACGTCGTCGAGAAAATCGATGTAGCGGCTATCGGCGACGCCATAGCTGAGCGGCGCAACGTAGGGGATCGTGCCATCGACGTCGTCCGGGTAGTAACGGCGGTGGTACATCGAGGTCATGCCACCTTTGCTGGCGCCGGTAGATAGCCAGCTCTGATCGTAGATCGGCTTCAATGCTTCGACCAAGCGATGATGGTCGGTGGCAGCTTGTTCGATCGTCAGGAGCTGCCAATCGGCAGGCTCGGGTCGCGAAGGCGGAAAGAAGCGATGCTCGACCGAAATCTGATTGGCGTCGGCGATCAGCGCAGGCTCGCTCAGGTAGTCGTACTCCCATAGCGCGTAGCCGGTCGAGTTGAGCACCGTCGGTCGCGACACCTCTTTGTGGAGGATGAACACGCGCTGTTGAAACTTGAGCCCGTCGGGATCGTCATGGTCGGCCGGCTGCTCGAAGGTGCCGACGAACCAGCGGTAATCCGGGTAATCGGAGAAGCCTTCTTCCAGCTCGAGACCTGGCACGGAGTTGAGCTGATCCAGAATGTCGCTCGTCATGCCGCCCAGGCCAGTGGTGGTTACAGTGACGGCCGGTGCTGTCGGTCCTAGACCTGCGCCGCCGTCGGCAGCGAAGCCGCCCGCGCTTGGCGGGTCACCACCCGCACCGGTTTCACCATCGAAGACGACCTTGCCGCCACAAGCCGTGAGCAGCGCGAAGATGCTGAGGAGCCTTGCCCGCCCAATCATGCGCCAAGCCTATCAGATCAAGCTTCTGCGCCGGTTGTCGAGGCGCCCTTCGAGAGGTTCGTTGATATCGTCCGAGTGCGGTCCCGCATCGTGACGAGCAGGCCCTCTTCCGGGGTGATCGTGATCGAGCGACGCACCATCCCAGTCGTGCGGCCAGGATGCGCGAGGCGCAGGTCGGTCAACGCGAGCACACGAGCGAGCACAATCTTCATTTCATAAAGCGCGAAGGCCATCCCGATGCAGCGACGAAGACCACCGCCGAATGGAAAGAACTCGTAGGCCGACGCCTTCTTGCCGAGAAACCGCGTGGGGTCGAACTCGGTTGGGCGTGGGTAGGCCTCGGGCCTGCGCTGCGCGAGATAGATCGAGCAGGCAACCACTGCGCCGACAGGCAGATCGAAGCCGCCAAGCGTCAGCGGCTTCTTCAAGAGCCGGCCCACCAGCGGAATCACTGGCACGAGCCGCAGCGCTTCTCGAGCAGCCCCATCACAGAGCTCCGACTTCGCGATCGTTTCGGCCGACGGATTGGCACCGAGCGCATCGACCGCCCCGCGAAGATCCGCGAACGTGCCGGGTTGATCGAGCAGCCAGCGAAACGCCCAGGTCAACGCGGTCGCGGTCGTTTCGTGTCCAGCAACCAGCAAGGTCACCAGCTCGTCGCGCAGCTCCTGTTCGGAAGGAACCTCGCCGTTCTCGTCTTTGGCGTCGAGGAGCAAAGACAGGATATCGTTGCCGCGCGCCCCGGTCTGTCGACGCGAGCGAATCTCGTCGAAGATGAGCTCATCACCTGCCGCGCTCGCCTTCTTGAATTTGCCGTAAGGCGCATAGCCGCCCGCCTCGAACTGCATGAATGGCAAGAGCAGCGGTGGCCATGCAGCCAGGTCGAGGATGTGCTTCGTACGCGCAACCATCTTGTCGAAGCGAGGACCTTCGGTGAAGCCGAACACGGTGCGGACGATGATCTCGAGCGTGATGTCCTGCATCACGCCATGCAGCGCAAATGGCCTTCCGCGCGGTAGCCGTTCGATGGCCTGCTCGACGATCTCGATCATGTCAGCGCCGTAGGAGTGCATCCGCTCGCCGTGAAACGGCGGCAGCAAGAGCTTGCGTTTGCGCAGGTGAGCTCGCCCGTCCACCATCAGCACGCTGCGATCGCCGAGCAGCGGCGCGAGGGAGCGATTGAACGCGCCTGCAGCCAACGTCTCACCGTCGTCGGAAAAGACAGCGCGCACATGCTCCGGGTTCGAGAAGAAAACCAGCGGTGGCAGGCCCAGCAGACGCACCGTGAACACGTCACCGAATCGCGCCGAGCACTCGTCGAGAAAGGGGTACGGGCGGCGAAACCAATTCCACGTGATGAGCGGAGAGGGAAGCTGCGGCCCGGGGGGGAGTGCCATGGCTTGGCAGCGTAGAGTCGCGCACGAGCCAGGTGGAGCCCCATTCGGCTGACCGACTCAGTTCTTCGGCGGCATGGGGACGTCGCGCTTGAAGCGATCCCATCCGCGCACGATACCGTCTGCCAGCTCGTTGGAATGTTTCCGAATATCCGCTTCGAGATCGATGCTGATCGCGAGCTTGTCCGGCGCGGGAGCTTTGACAGGGCCGCCTTGTCCCGGGTAGTCGTGCAGGTGTTCTTCAGCGAGCGCCAGGCCTGACTCGTACACCAGCGGCCCGAGGTCGGCCGACGCGAGCTTTTTGATCCTTGCTTCTTGGTAATTCGCCAACCATTCGTTCACCCAAAAACGCCGCGCGCCTGTCGGCGAGCCCTTCGACTCGTCGAGGAGCAGAGGCACGAGATGCTTTTTATCGCCCGCGCGCTTCTGCGCCGTGGCGCGGCCCTCGGCGGCGCCTCCGGGGATGGCTGTCATGCACGGCACACCCGCGAGATCCGAGATCTCTTTCACTTCCATCAGGACATCGTCTTCGGCAGCGGCGGTCTCCCCTTCTAGCCTGACCAAGTACTTGCGCACGAGCGCGCTGCCGATGCCCAGCTTGAACAGTCCGAGCTTCTTGACGGTGAAAAAATCGGGCGCACGTTTCGGCGCCGTCACAAGCTTCGCGTACTCGCTGACTTCGCCGCGCAAGAACGCTTCATCGGCTTGGTCGATCGCGATCATGGCATTGTCGGCTCCCTCGATGAACGCCTTGCGATCTTTCTTGAAGCTGGCGCTGATAGCCGCCGCGAACGCAGGCGCCTTTTTGGGGAATGGGGTGCGTTTCAGTCCGTCGCGGTAGCCGCGAAACAGCTCCGAGACGAGACTGTTCTCGTCGGCCCTGGAGAACCCTTTGACGCGCGACGCGAGGACGACGCTGGTCGCGAAGCGCGCAAGATCGATCACCGGAGGCCCGACAGCGGCGTCGTCGAAGTCGGACAACCCGCGCCCGAGATCCGTGATCACGTATTGCTCGATGTGCGGGTCTCCGTGCAGTCGTACCAGGGGAAGCGTCGCCATTTTTTCGGCGAAACGCCTGCACACTGCGGTCGCGAACGCCTTGTTGACGAAGCGAAAGTAGGAATGAGCGTTCTCGGCCACGCGCTCGGCCAGGTCCGGATTTTTGGCGAAGTTGAATGTGCTCGGGTCGAAGTCCAGCTCCGCCAGGGGCAGCGTCGCCGGGCCCGAGCTCGACGTGCTGATTGAAGCGATCGGCAGGGCGCTCGTCGCCCCAGTCGAAGCCTTCTCCGTCGGGGTGTTGCCACCCGGCGTGCTTGCACAGGCGCCGACCAGCAAGAAGAGCGCCGCAGCCAGCGACCGCGAGCACGAAGCAGGAACGGGCATCGGCGCCATGCTACAGCGGGTCTTACGGGGTCACGCCGTAGTTGTCGAAGGTCGCTGTTTGCCCGCTGCTGCCCTGCAGCCCGAAGCCGGCGCGCACCTGGCCGGCGAGCACAGTCGGCTTCGCCGCTTCGTGGCACGCCATCACTTGACCGGCGGCCAGCGCCTCGAGCACCACCGTGCTCTCGCGAACCTGGATGCGCAGCACGTCGATCAGGGTCTCCGGTGGCAACGTCAAGACCGGAATGGTGACGCCGGCGACCCGGAAACGTACGATATCGTCCTCCACGGCGACCTCGACGTTCTGGGCGAGGTCGGCCTCAGGAATGGTGCCACCCATATCTGGACCATCCGGCACCAGCTCGAGGAAAGTGCGGTCACCCGTCGAGCTCGTGATGGCGACCGAGGCATAACAATCGTCTGCCATGCCGGAGACGGTCGTGCGGAGATCGAGGCGCGCTGCGTTGAGGGTGAGGTCTGCGCACTGCCCACCACAGCCGTTGCCGACGATGCCGATTTCGGTCCAAGCCCAGTCGCCGCCGAAGGGCGCGTTGAAATCGTAAAGGGCCCCCGTGATGCACACGGCTGTGGGCACCGGGCCACCGCCACAGCTGGGGGCACCGCCGCTACCGCCGCCCGCGCCCCCGCCGCCTTCGCTGCCGCCACCGGCGCCGGCCCCTCCAGCGCTCTCACCGTAGCGGTCGAAGTCGAGACAAGAGGCAGTGAGCAGCCCGAGCGCTGCCACCAAGAAAGCACGCATCGACGCAGTGTACACGTCTACTTTTCGCGACGCGATGGTAGCTCGTCGCGGCTCGTTGCCATGGCGAGCAGAAACTCGCGATTCATGCGCGCGATGAACTCGACGCTGATTTGTTTCGGGCAGGCGGCTTCACACTCGTAGTGGTTCGTACAGTGGCCGAAGCCCTCGGCGTCCATTTGCGCCACCATGTTGCGTACACGCGTCAGACGCTCGGGCTGGCCCTGCGGCAGCACCGCCAAATGACCGATCTTCGCCGCCACGAACAAGCTCGCTGACGCGTTGGGGCATGCCGCCACGCAAGCGCCGCAGCCGATACACTGCGCTGCATCCATCGCGATATCGGCCGCCTCTTTGGCGATCAAGATTTCGTTCGCGTCGCGCGGCGAGCCAGTGCGCGCGGAGATGTAGCCACCTGCTTGAATGATGCGATCGAAGGCGCTGCGATCGACGATCAAGTCGCGAATCACGGGGAACGAGCTCGCCCGCCATGGCTCGACCGTGATCTCGTCGCCGTCTTTGAACGTTCGCATGTGCAGCTGACACGTCGTGGTCGCCGCCTGCTCGCCGTGTGGCTGGCCGTTGATCACCACCCCACACGCTCCGCAAATACCTTCGCGACAGTCGTGATCGAAGTGAATCGGCTCATCACCCTTGGCGATCAGCTCTTCGTTGACGACATCGAGCATCTCCAGAAAGGACATGTGCTCGCTGATGTTTTTGGCTTCGTAGCGCTCGAAGCGACCGCTGTCGCTGCGGCCCGCTTGGCGCCACACATTGAGCGTGAGGTTGAGCGTTTTCATTTGTAGGAGCGCTGCGAAGGTTTCACGAATTCGAAGGTCAGATCTTCACGGACGAGCTCGGGCGGCTTGTCTTCGCCCGTGTAGCGCCAGCCGGAGACGAACTGAAAATTCGTATCGTCTCGCTTGGCTTCGCCCTCTTCGGTCGTGTGCTCAGTACGAAAGTGACAACCACACGACTCGTCGCGTTCGAGCGCATCTCTGCACATGAGCTCGCCCAGCTCCAGAAAGTCTGCGATGCGGCCGGCCTTCTCGAGAGTCTGATTCAGCTCACCCGCTTCGCCGACGACATTCAGATTTTCCCAGAACTCGGCGCGCAACAGAGGGATGCGCTCGATCGCCTTTTCGAGACCTTCGCGACTGCGCGCCATGCCGCAGTTGTCCCAGATGATGTGACCGAGCTCTCGATGAAACGAGTCCGGCGAACGCTTGCCTTTGATCGAGAGCAGCTTGCCGACACGCGCGGTGACCTCTGCGACCGCCCGCTTCGCTTCTGGGTGATCTTCGCCGGCCGCCGTGAGCTTGGTCTGCGCGAGGTAGTTGCCGATCGTGTAGGGCAGCACGTAGTAGCCGTCGGCCAGGCCTTGCATCAGCGCGCTGGCGCCCAAGCGGTTGGCACCGTGATCCGAAAAGTTGGCTTCGCCGCCGACGAACAAACCGGGGATCGTGCTCATCAAGTGGTAGTCGACCCACAGGCCACCCATCGTGTAGTGGGTCGCCGGGTAGATACGCATCGGCGCTTGGTACGGGTCTTCGCCCGTGATGCGCTGGTACATCTCGAATAGATTGCCGTAGCGTTCTTCGATCTTGTGCTTGCCGAGGCGCTTGATGGCGTCGCGAAAATCGAGATAAACGCCGCGCCGTTGATCGCCGACCGGCGGCCCGACGCCGCGGCCGGAGTCGCACATCTCTTTCGCGCGGCGTGACGCGATGTCACGCGGAACCAAGTTACCGAAGCTCGGGTAGATGCGCTCGAGGTAGTAGTCGCGGTCTGCCTCCGCGATCGTGGCCGGGTCTTTTTGGCAGTCGCCTTCGCTCTTCGGGACCCAAACGCGGCCGTCGTTGCGGAGCGACTCGCTCATCAGCGTGAGCTTGGACTGGTAGTCGCCGGCCTGCGGAATACACGTCGGATGAATCTGGGTGAAACAGGGGTTCGCGAAGACGGCGCCCTTCTTGTGCGCTCGCCAGATCGCGGTGGTGTTGCAGCCCTTGGCGTTGGTCGAGAGAAAGAAGACGTTGCCGTAGCCGCCGGTGGCCAGAATCACCACGTCGGCCATGTGGGCCTCGACGCGGCCATTCGTCATGTCGCGGCAAACCACGCCGCGCGCGACGCCGTCGATGACGACAAGCTCCATCATTTCGTGGCGGGTGAACTGCTTGACGGTGCCGGCTTCGACTTGGCGCTCGAGCGCTTGGTATGCACCGAGGAGCAGCTGCTGGCCAGTCTGGCCGCGCGCGTAGAACGTGCGCGACACCTGCGCGCCGCCGAACGAGCGATTGTCGAGCAGCCCGCCATATTCTCGCGCGAACGGCACGCCTTGCGCGACACACTGATCGATGATGTCGACGCTCACCTCGGCGAGTCGAAAAACGTTCGATTCGCGCGCGCGAAAATCGCCACCCTTCACCGTGTCGTAAAACAGCCGGTAGATGCTGTCGCCGTCGTTCTGGTAGTTCTTGGCAGCGTTGATGCCACCTTGAGCGGCGATGCTGTGCGCGCGACGCGGACTGTCTTGGTAGCAGTACACGGCGACGTTGTAGCCCTGCTCGCCTAGGCTGGCGGCGGCCGCGGCCCCGGCCAGCCCGGTGCCGACGATGATGATCTTGTACTTGCGACGGTTCGAGGGGTTCACCAGCTTCATCTCGAAGCGGCGACGCGACCATCTGCTATCGATTGCGCCCGTGGGCGATTCAGCGCGAAGTTGCATGGGTACTCAGTGAACGACGCCCGCGAGGACCGCGAGCACCATGATGATGTTGCCCGTGGCGACAGCCAGCCCCAGCGCCGGTGGCCCCAAGCGCAACAGCTTTTCGTAGCGCGGATGACTGAGCCCCACCGTTTGCAGCATGCTCCAGGAGCCATGGTAGAGGTGCATGCCCAGGCAGATCTGTGCGGCGATATAGATCGCAGCGACCCACCAGATGCTGAAGCCATTTACGAAATTCGAGTAGGCGTCGATGGGGCTGTGCTGGTAGTTGCCCATCGCGACGCCAGGAAACGTGAGGTGGGCGAGGTGGTAGAGAATGAACAGCGCCAACGCGGGGCCGCCGTAGCGCATGGTCAGCGCAGCTGCGCTGGTCGTCTTGTAGCGCCGTACTCGGTAGCCCACTGGCCGCGCTGAAGCACTCTCGACAACCAGCGAGAGCGACAGCGACACGTGGAGGGCGATGCTGGCCAGCAACGTGAAGCGCGCGCCCCACAACAACGCTGGCGTGCCCTTCAGCGTGGCCGCGTAGTTGTTGAAGACGTCGGGACCGAGAAACACCTGCAGGTTACCGATCATGTGCACGACGACGAACCCGTAAAGCACGAGGCCGGTGACAGCGACGATGGCCTTCTTGCCGAGAGTTGTGTCGATCAGGCGCAGCGTCTTCTGCATGGTGGGCACGCGACGTTCTAGACTGTGGTGGGTTAGGTTCCAAGCGACCCGTGGGCAAGGCCACGCCTGAGGCCGTCAGCGTTGCTTGCGCGCTCCAGGCGGCACCGCACCTTCGGGCACTTGCAAGACCATGGTGCCGCCACCTTGTTCGTCCGAGTCAGGCACGACATCCATCTCGAGCGTGCCGTGTCGCCGCGGCTCGGCGGCCGCCTGTTGACCGACCTGTGGAGTGGTCGGGATGGGCGGCGGTGGCGCGGGTGGCGGCAAATTCGGCGGGTTGGTCTTTGCGGAGGGCTTCGCGGGTTGCCCCGCCGGCAACGGCGCGGGTGGCGCCTCGAACAGCGGAGGCTGGGGCTCGTTGCGAGGTTGTAGGCGCTCCCTTCCGTGGCCCGCGCCGGTCGGCGCGGCCCGAGCAAGCAGCTCGGCTGCGGCTTCAGGCGTGATTGCCATCGTCGAGCCCACCGAGTCTTCGTCCTCGATGGCGTAGCTCGCAGTTGCGCGAACCACGACACCCTGCGGCGCCAATGGCGGCATCGGCGGGGGCGGCGCGGGAGGCGGCGGCGCGGGCGGCGGCTGTCGGCTGTGTGCCTGAGCCGGAGGTGCAGGTGGGGGCGGCGCGGGCGGTGGCGGCGCGGGCGGCGGGCCCGGCGCCCGTCCAGGCGGATTCATGCCGAAAGGCAGTGCACCCCGCGCGTTCGCGATCATGCGCATCGCCGCATCCGGATCGATCGCCATGGTGCTGCCACTGGTGCTCTCGGGCTCGTCGAGATCGAAAACGGCAGCGCCGTCGTCATGGAGCTTGGGGAGGCCCGCGAACCTCGCCCCCACCTGCATCGTCTTCGGCTCCGGTTTGAACTGCTGTGGATTGGTTGGTGGCTCGAGTGCGGTCGACGGAATGCGCTGGGTGGCAGGGGCGCGCTCGGCTTGGACGTGCGCGCTGTCGCCGAGCTCGAGATCGACCACGACCTTGGAGCGCGATGCAGCGTCGGCATCCGGAAATGGCGTTGTGCCCCGCCAAACGAGACTGACGATTTGGCTGCCGCCTTCGATCACCAGGGTGTCGAGCTTCAGCTCGATCGGGTTGCCGTTCGGCGCCGTCGGCCCAACCAGCCGCGCGGTTGCCCTTGCTCCGGGCAGCTTGCTGCGTACGAGCGGTCTTCCTTCGAGTAGATTTTGGAGCGTGATCAGCTCGTCGCCACGGAGCTTTCCGACTTGTTGGTCCGAAGGCGCCGCCAAGAAAAAACCCCACGAGATGTCGTTGGGCATCTCCGGCCGCGTGCCTTCGAGCAGCCTCGGATCGCCGCGGCCGACGAAACGAAGCCGCGCCCCCCACCCTCGCGCGAGAGGCCCGAAGCCGGCGGGGGCGGTGGGATCGTTTGGTGCGAAAACGTTCGCCGTGCGACCTCGATTCGGCGTTACACCGACGGGGTTCGAAATGCCGTCACCCCACGCGCGCTCCCAGACGAGTGGCATGCTGCGAAAGGGCGCCGGCTCTTGATTGTTGGCCGCACGATCGCCGACCACTTGCAGCGTCTTGTCCAACATCGCATTCACGCCTTCGACCAGCAGCCGAACCTCGGTCTTGCCCGCTGGCGCGGCCGGCCAAGCGCTGCCGACGAAGGTCACCTCTGCGCGCGGCTTGTGTGGCGCGATATCGACGTCGTGCGAAAGTGAGCCGCTCTGCGCGTTGAAGCGCTCACTCGTGACGATGTCTTCGGCGATTACCGCACGAGCGACGCCGTCCTCCAAACTGAAGGTCGCCTTCACGACCACAGTCAGGTTTTGCCTGCCAACATGGCGCCACAAAACCGTCCCCGCAACGGCAGGGCTCGTGTTCTCGATCGCGATGGGCCAGCTAACTAGCACGTACCTCGGCAGGCTAGCGGGGTGCGCGATAGGCCGCAATTCGACCGGAGGTCGATCATCAAACACAATTCAACCGGAGGTTGAATTGTGACGCGCTTCGTCAGGTCCCTGCTTTGTCCGTAACGTCGTCGTCGTCGTTGGGCCGGCGTAGCGGCCGCACGCGCACGCGTTTCACGTGGCTCGGCGAAGCAGCGACGATCTCCAGCTCGACGCCGTCATCAGTCTTCAGCTTTGCGCCGACTGCGGGAATGCGACCCGAGAGCTCGAGGCAGAGGCCGGCCAAAGTCGTCCAATTTTCACTCTCGGGAAGCGCAACGTCGATTTCCCGGTTCACATCCCGAATCGGCGTGTCACCCCGCACGATCCAGGTTCCATCGCCCTGCTTCTGAATCGGATTCGGCTTCAGGTCGTCGTGCTCGTCGGCGATTTCACCGACCAGCTCTTCGACCAGGTCTTCTAACGTGACCAAGCCGGTCATGGCACCACCTTCGTCGACGACGATGGCGAGCTGCGTCCTGCGCTCTCTCATCTCGGCCAGCAGATCGACGGCTCGCTTCGTCTCGCGCACTTTGAACGCAGGGCGAATCGCGTCTTCGAGCACCAACAGCTGCTGCTCGACGAGCAGCGCCATCAGGTCGCGAATGGTGACGTAACCGACGACGTTGTCGATCATGTCCTCGTACACGGGCATGCGTGTCTTGCCATGTTCGAGCACCAGATCTTTCACTTGCGCCATGGTCGCGCCACGCGGAATGCCGACCACGCGTTGACGCGGGATCATGACGTGGCTGGTCAACAGGTCGGCGAAGTCGATCGCCCGCGAAGCGATCTCCCCCGCCCCGCGATGGAACGAGCCCGCTTCTGTCGCCTCATCGACGAGCTGCTGAATCTCACCAGGTGAAAGACGCGACTCGGTGAACGTCGTCTTGTCGCCGACGATACGCAGCACGAGGTTACTGCTGGCGGTCAACAGCCAGACGAGCGGCTTCGCTGCAATCGACAGCCACAGGAGGGGCCGCGACACGAACAAGCCGAATCGCTCCGCATAGCGAAGCGCCAGGGACTTCGGTACCAGCTCACCGACGACGAGCCCCAAAAATACGAGCATCACCACCACGAGGGCGAACGCGATCTCGTCTGCGCTGTCGCGAAGCGCGGGGATCCTTGCGACGTAGGGCTCGACGCGGTGGCCGAGGGCCTTGCCCCCGAAAGCGCCCGCCGTCGTGCCGACCACCGTGATGCCGATCTGGACGGTGGCGAGAAATGTCTCGGGGTCTTTGCGAAGCCGCTTGAGCGCATTTGCACCGCCGCGCCCGGCGCTGACGAACTCATCGATCTGCGTCTTCCGGAGGGAGACGACAGCGATTTCGGCACCTGCCAGACCACCGTTGGCCAACATCAACAGCAGGATGATCAGGATATCGGTAATCGCGCCCTCCCTACTTGCAGCGTCATTTCAGGGTACGCGCGTTTTCAGACTGTCGACGGCGTGGACGGGCGCCGCCTCTCCTGCCATCAAGTGTTTGATCGACCCGAGCACCAAACGCTGACTCTCGAGCATGCCCTTGCCGGCGAAGATGGGTGACACCACCTCGATCGTGAAATGCCCACCGCCCCCTTCGACGACGATGTTCGCGTCCGGAATCTTCGCCAAGATGGCCTCGCGCACCGCGTCGGTGACCGAACCCTGAAACGTTGTCAGATGGTGGCTCATTGCGGAGCCGATTGTCGCACAAGTTGCGCCCAGATCTCCCCCAGCAATCTTGTAGAAATGCTAGAGCGTCCTCGATGGATCGCTTGAGCCCGTCCGATACGTTCGTTCGACGTCACCTCGGTCCGAACGCAGAAGAGCGGAGAGCAATGCTCGCCACGCTCGGCATCGGCTCGCTCGCAGAGCTTGTGGCAGCGACCGTGCCCGATTCGATTCGTCGCAGCGAGCCAGCACCCCTGAGTGGGTCGGCCGGAAAGAGCGACCGAGGCGAAAGCGAGACCTTGGCCGAGCTTCGGGCCATCGCATCTGAAAATCGGGTCCTCAAGAACTACATCGGGATGGGCTACTACGGCACCATCACGCCCCCGGTCATTCTGCGAAATATTCTGGAAAACCCAGGCTATTACACGCAGTACACGCCCTATCAGGCCGAGATCTCGCAGGGCCGTCTGGAGGCGCTGCTCAACTTCCAGACCATGGTGGCAGACATGTGTGGCATGTCGCTGGCCAACGCATCGCTGCTCGACGAGGCCACTGCTGCCGCCGAGGCGATGACGATGTGTCACCGCATCGCCAAGGCAGGCACGCAGTTTTTCGTCGCCGAAGATTGCCACCCGCAAGTCATCGCAGTCGTCGCTACGCGTGCCGAGCCGCTCGGTATCAACGTCATCGTCGGCCCGACCAGCAGCCTCGATTTCGACAAGCAAGACTTGTTCGGTGTGCTGCTTTCGTACCCCACGACCGACGGTCGGGTCGAAGATCTGCGAGCGATCTGCGACCGCGCCCACGCGAAGGGAGCCCTCGTGGTGATGGCGACGGACTTGCTGGCGCTCGCCGTGCTCTCTCCGCCTGGCGAAATCGGCGCCGACATCGCGATTGGCTCGGCGCAGCGCTTCGGCGTTCCTTTCGGTTTCGGCGGCCCGCACGCCGCCTTCATCGCCACTGAAGAGCGTCACAGTCGCTTCATTCCCGGCCGCATCATCGGCGTCTCCAAAGACGCGCGTGGCAAGCGTGCGATGCGGCTCGCGTTGCAGACTCGCGAGCAGCACATCCGCCGCGACCGCGCGACCAGCAACATCTGCACGGCGCAGGTTCTGCTGGCGATCATGGCTGGGATGTACGCCGTCTATCATGGCCCAGCGGGCTTGCGAGCGATCGCGGAGCGCGTTCGCGGCATGACGCTCGCGCTGGCGGCTGGCTTGCGCCACTTCGGCTACGGCATCGGTGACAGCATGTTCTTCGACACGCTTCGCGTCCACGTCTCGCCAGAGATCGGCGGCGCCCTGCTCGACGAAGCCGAGCGCTCCGGCATGAATCTACGCGCCTACGGCGACGGCAGCGTGGGCGTATCGCTCGATGAAACCACGAGCCTCGACGACGTCATCGCGTTGCTCAACGTGTTCGCCACGAGCCGCGAGCTGCCTCACGTCGACGTGTTGCGAGAGGCGGCGAACGCGACGTTGCCCGCGCCATTTGCGCGGCAGACCATGTATCTCGGGCACCCAGTCTTCAACAGCTACCACTCCGAGACCGAGCTCTTGCGTTACATCTTTCGCCTGCAGGCGAAAGACTTGTCGCTCACCACCAGCATGATCGCGCTCGGCTCGTGCACGATGAAGCTGAACGCGACGAGCGAGATGTTGCCGGTCACGTGGCCGACCATCGGCGAGGTGCACCCTTTCGCGCCGCTCAACCAATGGAAGGGCTACGCCCGGATCGTCTCGGATCTGGAGCGCTGGCTGGCAGAGCTGACCGGCTTCGCCGCCACCAGCTTGCAGCCGAATGCCGGCGCGCAAGGCGAGTATGCGGGGCTGTTGGCGATTCGCGCGTACCACCTGAGCCAGGGCGACGTGAGGCGCAATGTCTGCCTGATTCCGACAAGTGCGCACGGCACCAACCCGGCAAGCGCCGCGCTGGCCGGCATGAAGGTCGTGACAGTCGCCTGTGACAGTCAGGGCAACGTCGACCTCTGCGACTTGCGCGCCAAAGCAGAGGCGAATCGCGAAGCGCTCTCCTGCATCATGATCACCTACCCGTCCACGCACGGCGTCTTCGAAGAGAGCATTCGAGAGATTTGCAGCGTCGTGCATGCGGCAGGCGGCCAGGTTTACATGGACGGCGCGAACATGAACGCGCAGGTCGGCCTCTGCCGGCCAGGCGATTTCGGTCCGGACGTGTGCCACCTCAATCTGCACAAGACGTTCTGCATTCCTCACGGCGGCGGCGGCCCGGGCATGGGTCCCATCTGCGTCGCCAAGCACCTGGCGCCCTTCCTGCCGATGCACCCGCTCGCGTGGGAGAAGCGCGGCTCGACCAAAGCGATCGGCCCGGTCAGCGCGGCACCGTTCGGAAGCGCCAGCATCTTGGTGATCCCCTGGATGTACATCGCGATGATGGGCGCAGACGGCCTCGCCCTGGCGACCCAGACAGCGATCTTGAACGCCAACTACATGGCCAAACGCCTCGAAGGCAGCTTCGATATCCTCTACTCCGGCACCAAGGGGCGCGTCGCACACGAGTTCATTCTGGACTGTCGCCCGTTCAAGAAGACAGCGGGCGTCGAGGTCGAAGACATCGCCAAGCGCCTGATGGATTACGGTTTTCACGCGCCGACGATGAGCTTTCCCGTCCCCGGCACGCTGATGATCGAGCCGACCGAGAGCGAAGGCAAAGCCGAGCTCGACCGTTTCTGCGACGCCATGCTCGCGATACGCGGAGAGATCGCGCAGATCGAGAGCGGTGAGCTCGACCGCAGCGACAACCCCTTGAAGCACGCGCCTCACACAGCCGAGGTCGTGATGGGTGACGAGTGGAACCACGCTTACAAGCGCTCGGTCGCCGCTTTCCCCGCGCCGTGGGTGCGCGAACACAAATTCTGGCCGCCCGTGAGCCGCGTCGACAACGCCTACGGCGATCGCAACCTCGTGTGTACGTGCGAGCCGCTCGAGTCGTTCACCAGCTGACGGCCTGGCTGCGGACCAAGGCCAATCAGCCGTCGAAGAAACACGACTTCGTCGCGTCGCCCGTGACAGCGTCGGCTTGCTCCACGCACACGAGCCCGCTGTCGCAATCAGCGTCGTCGTCGCAAGCAGGTAGGCACACCGCCTTGCCCACGGCCACACACACGAAGCCGCTCTGGCACGGTGCCTCGAGCGAACAGTCGTTCTCCGCGCAGATTACCCCTTCGTCGATATCGGCGCGATCGAGGGTGGCGCAGCTGCCCCCGCACGTCTGGTTCTTGGGAATGATGGCGAACTCGCACTCGCCCTCACAGCCGAGCGAGGGAAGCAGCGTCGAGCTGAGCGCCAGGGAAAGCAGGCCAGCCTGCAGCGTTCGAGTCACCCCTATTTGATAAACGATTGTGAGACTCCTGTAATATCGAAAGATATGTTGCCCTCTTCCTTGCGCGTTGGCTGGGGAGTCCTCTCGCTGAGCTGTGTCGGCTGCTTCGTCGACGCCGTCGGTCTACCTCCCGCGGGCGGCGGACCCACCCAGGGCGGCGGTAGCACCATCAACGGCTTCACGGGGGGTGAAGCCCAAGGCGCGTCTGGCGCCGGCATCTCGACGGCGGGTCGCGACGAAGGCGGGGCCGGCGGCGCACCCCCGCCTTTCTGCGGCGACGGCACGGTAGTCACAGGCGAGGCGTGTGAAGACGGTAACCGCGACCCTGGCGACGGCTGCAACGATTGCGAATTCGAGCAAACCTGCGGAAACAACGCGATCGAACCCACCGAAGAGTGCGACCCACCGAGCGCCGACTGCACCGCCGAGTGTAAGGCCGAGGCCACCACTGGTTGCGCGATGGCCGTGGGGTATCAGGGCCCGAGCACCAACGAGAGTGTGGACAGCCGCGCGGCGGACAACCCGTTCATCATCCCCCTCTTGAGCGGCGAGCTCACTGGCGGCTGCGACGTCAACGACGCGCTGATTCCGACCAACGTGTATCGCATCCAGGTCGGTCCCTACCCGGAGGGCGTGTTCCTGAAGGCAAAGGGGGGCAGCAACACCGACCCGGTTCTCTCCGTCTACAAGGGCTGCGGCGAGTCGGCCGCCGCCGGCCTGTTCTGCAATCACGCTGACACGGCCATGGTGGTGACCGACGTGGTACCAGCCGGCAGCGTCATGTTCGCCACCGTGGGGGACCGAGGGGACGGCGGAGACTTCGAGTTTTGGCTATGGTTTCACCGCTTCTGGGCGACGTTCGACACGTCCAGCGATTGGCTGATCGACCCGGCAAGTTGGATACAGGGCGTGAGCGAAATGAACATCGCCAACGTGAGCGACACCGACGGGGGCGCGATGGCGTCACCGCCCGTCTTCGTCGGCAACCTCGGGTCGTTCGAAGTCGTGCTGAATTACGGCTTCGACAAGGCTGCAGTCAATCTCGCCGTCTCGTTCGATGATGGCGCATCTTGGGAACAAGAAGTCCCGCTCGACAACGCGAGCTGGGACGACCCGAAGTGGAAGCGCAAGTCGTTCGACAACCCGACCTTTGCTCAATTCGCCAAAGTGCGTCTCGACTATGTGACGCTCGACGCGAGCGGCCGAGCACGCGTCACCGCTTTGCGCGTCCAGCCTTTCGCGCCATTCAACACCTGGTGATCGTCAGCGGTAGACCACCAGATACGACGTGAGGTTGATGTCGCCGGAGTTGTCCAGCGGGTCATTGCCATTGCGCAAGCCTCGATAGGCGAGGGTCGCCGTCTGGCCCGGCGTAACAGCGTCGGTGATGTCTTCGACCCATGGCTCGACCTGCTGGCCAGGACACCAACCGCCGCGACCAAACCACCAGGTGCCGCCCTGATTGGGCACCATGCCATTGGCAGCCTCGGGGATGCACAGGTCTTCGGAGCCTGCCTCCGGAAATTCGTGGAGCAGCACGCTGCCGTTCACCGTGACTTCGTGTTGATGATTGCAAAACTCGGCGCACTGGCCGGTCGCAGCGCCATGACCCGTCACGATCGCATACAGCTCGACGCGCACTGCGTCTGCGGGAATCGCCACATCGACTGGTGGGTGGAGGGTGTTGTACGCGGCATTGAAAGGCCCACCCGACCACAAGAAGGTCGCTTCGGCCGGCAGGTAGCCTTTGGCTCGGTTCGAAAGGCGCAGCGACAGCTTGGTCGCTGTCGGTTGCGTGTTCCACTCTGGGGCAAAATCCCAGCGCAAGCGCTGCATGCCGCCCTCGGCGAGCAAGGGCAACATCGCTGAAGCATCGACGACCCAGCGCGTCTCGCGGTGGTAGCTGGTGATGAAGCGCGCGATCTCGACGTTCTGATCTGCAGCGTTGCGCACGCTGAGCCACGCGAGATAGTCCCAAGCGCCGCAGTTGCCGAACTCGATCTCGTCCGGGTCGGGGCAAGCCGAGGTGACGTCGATCTCCAGCGTGTCGAAGGTCGCCATCTCCGCGGCAGATGGCAGCGTCACGTCGATCTCCTCGAACTGTTCGAGCACCTCGCCATTGAAAAGCGCCACTTCAGTGACCGCTTCGTCGGCGAGCCGCTTCACGAGCTCGGCTTGCGCGTTCATGTACACGACCTCGTTCGCGGCGTAGGCCAAGTTGGACTTCCATGGCCACAAGCCGGCGTTGCTGAGGGCCGCGCTGTAGCGATTCACGTCCGCCAGGAAGCCGACGCCGCGAATGCGCTGCGCCCGGTCGATCGCAAAACCACCGCGCCCGATGCCCGAGAGCACGTCACCGACCCAGGAGTCGATCTCGGCGGCTCGCGGCAACACTACGTGAAAGTGCCCACGCACCTGCCGCGCATCTTCTTCCGACAGCCGAGCGGCGAGCTCATCGACGCGGCCCTGCATGGCGGTGACGCTGGCGAGCGCGTCGTCCTCGTTGCTGCGCCGCGATACGAAGAAGTAGTGCGCGTTGCGCGGTGAAGTCTCGAATAGATCATCGAGATCTTTTTCCCAGACGCTGGTGTCGTCCTGGTCCGACACCACCAGCGTGTCCGGAACGAAGACGTACGACTCACACCCCGAGAAACGATCGAGGAAAGAGAAGGTCGCGCCGTCGACTTGCTCGAGCGAGAAGTCGTCGGCCACCTCGCCGCGATGCGCGCCGTAGGGCCCGCTCGTCCAACCCAATGATGGCAGACTCAGCTCGCCGCAGATCAAGTCTGCCGGGGGCAACGAGCCGCCAGCCCCACCCTGGCCGCCAGCGCCGCCCACGCCAGCTGCACCAGCACCGCCGGTCCCGGATGAGGTGGACGAAGTCGTCGCGTCGCCAGTCGTCGTGTCGTCCGAGCACGCGCTGATCAAGCTTGCGAGAGCGAACAGGGGGAGCGCTAGGTGGCGATGCTTCATGAAGAGCCGATGATAGCGCGGGAAGCTTGCGGCGCCGGAGGGTGTAGGGTGGCGGGTTTTCAAAAACGTAAAGTCTACTTTGCGTTTGGCCGGTCGCCATCGGCGATACCTACTCCCCCGGCGGCCCGACCGCGGTCCTATCGGAGGGGTTCTGCGCCGAAGTGACGTACGCTTGTCCTCGATGTTGCCTCGAAGTGCTTCGCTGTGCGTCTGTTTGATCCTGTGGGGTTGCTCCGACGACGCGGCACCCGGCGGTGCGGGAGGTGGCGCCCCCACTGCCGGAAACAACACGGGCGGCGAGGCGGTCGGGGCGGGCTCGCAAGGCGGCGCCGCTGACGGCGGCGCGGGGCCGACTGGTGGTGCCGCGAGCGGCGGCGGCACGTCGCAAGGCGGCGCTCCGAGCTGCGGCGGGAAGACGCTGGGCGCTGGCGACACCGATTTCAGCTTCGACTTCGACGGCGCCACCCGCGAGTACCGCGTGCACGCTCCACCCGGCTACGACCCTGCTGTTGGCGCACCTGTCGTGCTCGTGTTTCACGGCTATCTCGAGTCGAACGACGACATCGAGAACATCACGCAGATGACACCGGAGGCGGACGCGCGCGGCTACATCGCGGTGTACCCGCAAGGCCTGTCGACCAGCTGGAATGCTGGGAATTGCTGCGGCTCGTCACAGCAGCTCGGGGTCGATGACGTCGGCTTCGTGAACGAGATGCTCGACCGCATCGAAGCCGACTATTGCGTCGACATCGACCGCGTCTTTTCAGCTGGCTTCTCCAACGGTGGCATCTTGTCGCACCGCCTGGCTTGCGAGATGGCAGACCGCATCGCCGCGATTGGCCCGGTGTCGGGACCCATCGGCGTCGAGCCATGCACGCCGTCGCGGCCCGTGCCGGTGCAGCACTTCCATGGCACCAGCGACTTCGTCGTCCCTTACAACGGCGGCGGCTTCACCGGCTTTACTTCGGTCGCGGATTCGATCACAGGCTGGGTCGAGCGCAACGGGTGTGCCACCACCCCGACAGTCTCCTTCGACATGGGAGATGCCACATGTGAGACCTACTCCAGCTGCACCGAGAACGCCGACGTGATCTTGTGCACACTGGAGGGCGGCGGGCATCAGTGGCCCGGCGGAGAATCGGCAGGCCCTGGCGGGACGATCAACATGGATATCTTCGCCAGCGAAGCGCTGCTCGACTTCTTCGATGCCCACCCGATGCCGTAACAAAACAAATTCCTAAGAAGACCGCCTCATCGGCGTCATGCCTCCAGATCGTTTCGATCCAAGTGGAACTTGGTGCGTCGAAGACGGTCACCATCACGGAGGCATGAATGTTCGAGACTAGGCGGCTCGTCGGTGCGGTTGTGGTCGTTGGCTTGGGTGGCGTCGCCGGTTGCGGCGACTTCAGCGCACCGGAGGCAGCCTGGAAAAAGCAGGCAGACACCGAGTCGGCCGCGTCCGCGAGCAGCGACTCTGCGCCCGGCCGAAACTTGCCGGAAGCCGAGTTTGGCTCGATGGCGACCATCGACGGCAAACACGCGTCGACGGCCTCGCCGCAGAGTCCGGGAGGCCTGGGTCTGCGAGGCGTGAGCCCGAGCGGTGCAGGCCGCGGAGACCAAAGCTACGGGCTTGGTGCGCCGACAAAATCCGAGGCCTTCAAAGCGCGGCGCGAGGTCGACAGCGACGAGCCTGCGCCCCTTCCGGTGATCGCCGCTCCGTTGGATCCCAACGGTCGCTTCGCTACCACGTACAGACCCGGTGGTGGCCACCTGGCAGCGTTCGAGTCCGCTGTGTCGGTGGGCATGGTCCCAGTTGCAGAGCGCGAGGTCGTGGGTGACCTCGGCGCGCGTTACGTCGCTGCAATCGAGGCGCCCAAGAAGGGTGCGCTGGCGTTCCAAACGGATCTCGAGCGCGAAAAAATGGCGCCGACCGGCGGCCCGGTACACTTGCGCTTCACCATCCGTTCGACGACAGACGCGTCGAAGGGTCGCCCGCCTGTCGCGGTTGTCGTGGTGCTCGACACCAGCGGCTCGATGCGAGGCGAGCTGATCAAGAGCGCGCGCTTCGCTGCGCAAAGCTTGGTCGACAAGCTCGAGCCCACCGACAACTTCTCGCTGGTGACCTTTGCGACCGAGGCCCAAGTGTTGATCCCGATGGGCAAGATCGGCGCTCGCAAAGAGCAGCTCAAGAAGACGATCGGCGATATTCGCGAGAGTGGCGGCACCAACATCGGCGGGGGGCTCGGGATGGGCTACGCCGAGCTCGCCAAGAGCAAGCTGTCGAGTGACGCGGTCAAAGTGACGATGCTGCTTTCGGACGGCCGCGCCACAGAAGGCATCACGGAGCGCAGCAAGCTCTCGCAGCTGGCCTTGAACGCATTCCAAGACGGCATCCAGACAAGCTCGTTCGGGCTCGGCACCGACTACGACGGCCCACTGATGAGCCAAGTCGCGAACGATGGAGCCGGCGGCTACTACTACTTGAAGACTGGCGAGCAGATCGCAGCCGCGCTGTCGACCGAGCTCGACAAGCGCCTCGACCCGGTCGCGACAGCGCTGGAAGTGCGCGTGCGGCTGAAGCCCGGCGCCGAGCTGCTGGACGTGTACGGCTCGCGCCGCCTCGGTGGCGAAGAGGCCGCGCGCATCCGCAAGATCGAAATCGCACAAGACGAGCAGGCGCTCTCGCGCGACAAGATCAAGACCAACCGCCAAGACGACACCGCCGGCGGCATGCGTTTTTTCATCCCGGCATTCGCGCGCGACGACTCACACACCCTCTTGCTCAAGCTGAAGCTGCCCGAGTCGGTTTCGGCAAAAGACATCGCCACGGTCGAGGTGAAGTACAAAGACAGGCTCACCAAGAAGAACGTCAGCGACGAGATGGTCATCAAAGCCGACTACGCGAACAGCGACGCAGAGAGCACCCGCAGCATCAACACCAGTGTGCAGAAGACAGTGCAGGGCTTTCTCGCGGGCCAGACGTTGATGACCGCGTCGCGCCTGATCGCCGAGGGGCAAAAGCAGAAAGCTGCACAGCTGTTGGCCGAGCGTGAAGAGCTGCTGGTGCAAGCGTCGCTCAGCCTCGGCGAGCCATTGTTCATGGCCGACGTGAAGCGTCTCGCGCGGCTGCGTACTCACATCGACAGCAAGGGGCCGCTCGCTGAGCCGCTGGTTCTGGCGATGATGATGGAGACCGCCGGCAACGTTCACATGCGCTGATCGATCCCCCGATGACCTTCTTCAAGCTCGATTTGGCTCAGCCTGCACGGCACGTCGATGTGGCGCCCGGGGGAGAGATTCGCTTCAAAGGCAGCTTCATATCGACTGACGGGTCGACCATCGACGCAGCCACGACCTCCTGGCCGGATGCAGAACATCCAGGCGTCGACGCCGGCGGCTTCGTCGACTTCGAAGGTGGCGGCTTCCACCTCTCATCGCGCGACCCGACGACACACGAGGTCGTGGCTGTGGCGACGGGCGCCCCCGCGCCGCTCTGCCAGGCGGCTGGAGTTGCATCGCCCTGCGTGGCGCTGCGCTTGGGCCCGCTCGCCAGGACGCGGCTACTCACGCGCGACGAGCTCCGCACATCGCTGCGAGGTGACATCACGATCGAGCATGTGTCACCGCCGCCCCCGCCCGCGAAAGCGCCGCTCCAAGAGGCAGCGGAGAGCCCGCTTGCGTTGGCGCTGCTAGCCGCTCTACTCGCGACAGTGGCGGTCAGCTCGGTGTGGCTCTTTCGGCGGCGCGCACGCCTGAGCCCAGCCGGTCAGCTCAAGCTATTGGTGAGCCGCGTTCAGCGAAAATTGCGCACGGCCGACGCTGCCCTGGCCGCCACATTGAACCCAGTCGTCAAGAAAGCGCTGCGAGCCGTCGAGCAGAAGCAGATCGCGCCGTCGAGCCCCCAAGCCGCCCGCATTCGCGAGGCGCTCGACCGCGTCGAGATGTGTCTCGACCAAACAGCGTCGCGCACGCGCGAGGCTCGCTCACGCGAAGTCGCCGACGAGCTGCTCTTCGAGATGCAGAGCGCGCTCGACGCCGCCACCGAGACGGCATCTCTCTAAGCTCAGTAGGGTCCTTGCCCACCTGGCGGGCCATAACCGCCACCAGGCGGAGGACCACCATAACCGCCAGGCGGCGGCCCATAACCGCCAGCAGGCGGAGGGCCACCATAACCGCCACCCGGCGGAGGACCACCATACCCGCCACCAGGGGGAGGGCCACCATAACCGCCACCCGGCGGAGGGCCACCATAACCGCCACCAGGGGGAGGGCCACCATAACCGCCACCCGGCGGAGGACCACCATAACCGCCACCCGGCGGAGGACCACCATAACCGCCACCCGGCGGAGGACCCCAGCCGCCGCCCATTCCGGGAGGCCCGCCGTACCCCGCAAATTGGTTGCCATTGCCGGGTGTACCGGTGAGCCGCACGTAGATCAGCGCGGCGCCGACCTCCATGATCGGAATCGCGACCAGTAGCCCCACGCAGCACGCAATGAAACCTGCAATGATGAGCAAGAAGGCGAGCACCCAGAACAGGAAAATCTGAACCTTTTGACCTTTGGTCGCGCTGAAGCTCGCTTTGATCGCATCGATCGGATTCATTTTTTGATCGACGACGAAGTACGAGGCCTGAGACAGCGCCAACGAGATGTAGATCGCGGGCGGAATCAACATCAGCTGAACCAGCACGAAGGTCAGGCCCCCGCCGAAGATGTGCGGTCCGATCATTCCCATCGGCCCCAAGAGCTTTGCTACCCAGGCGAGCGCGCCCAGCAGCAACAGCGGCAAGAAGCTCGCGCCCCCGCTGAAGAGGTCCCCGAAGCTGACTTGTTCGCCGCGCGCCGCCGCGAGGCTCTGCTTGATGAAGCCGGCAGCAAAGAAGGTCTGCACCACACCCATCAACGCTGCCTTCACAGTCGTCATCGCGAGCGGCTGTTGCTGCATGCGTTCGAGCTGCTCTTGCAGGCGCTGGAGGTTCTGGAAGTCGAAGTTCCTGACAGAAGCGATGCCCAAGACGCTCGAGAGGAGCGAATCGAGCACGATCACGATGATGAGATAGACCACCAACGCGCCGATCAGCGGACCAGCCTGACTTTTGACGGCCGTCCAGCCCTGACCAATGGCCTCGGTCGCCTCCCACTGCATCGGCCCGCTGCCTTGCGGCCCTGCACCATGTGGGAGCGGCCCCTGTTGTTGGGTGGCGGGACCACCGCCCGGCGCTGCATACGGGTTGAACGACATCGGGCCGGAGGTTAGCAGAGCCTTTGAGCCGTCGCGCAATCTCGAAGGTGGTACCAATTCCTCCGTGCCAGGCGCAGATCCAATCTTGTTTGTTGGTTCAACCTCCGGTTGAATGGTCGGGTGACGGTCGAGCTCAACATCGATCTCGGTGAGCTTCCGGACGAGGCTGAGGAGCTCTACGAGATCGCCACGACCGTGAACATCGCCTGTGGCGGCCACGCAGGTGACGCGACGTCGATGAAGCGCGCAGTGATGCTGGCGGCTCGCTACAACGCGAAGGTCGCCGCCCACCCGTCCTATCCGGACGTCAGCGGCTTCGGTCGCAGAACGCGCTTCGCCAGCCCCGAGGTGACGCGCGACGCGGTCGCCCTGCAATGCACCAAGCTGCATGCGATCGCCGACGCCGCGGGGCTCGATGTGCGAGCGATCAAGCCGCACGGCGCGCTTTATCACGACGCCTCGAACGACGCGGACTACGCAGCGGCGCTGATAGACGGTTGTCTGCGCGCGATGCCGGAGCTCGCCCTCGTGGTCGGCTTTCCCAACACGGCGCTGGGAGACATCGTCGAAGCCCGCGGCATCGGCTTCGTGCGCGAAGGTTTCGCCGATCGTCGTTACGACGAGCACTGGCAGCTCTTACCGCGCAGCCGACCGGACGCGGTTCTCACCGACATCGAGAGCTGCGTGACGCAGGCGCTCTCGCTCGCGCGGATGGGTCGCATCGAAACCATCTGCGTGCACGGCGACACCCCAAACGCGCTGGTGATCGGCCGAGCCGTGAGGCAGGCACTCGAAGCCGAGGGTTTGCTCGTTGGCGCCCACTGACCCCGAGATTGAAGCAACCGACGGCGTGGTATGGGTGACCCCGGCGCCCGCCGCTGGGTTCCTCGCGCAAGCCGAGGCGATCGAACGATTGCGCATCGGCCTCTCGGCTGCAGCCGAGAGCGTGGGGTGTGACGCGGACATCGTCGCTGGCGGCAAAAGCTTGCTCGCGCTCGGTCTCACGGCGCGTGCTCTCGACGCGTTCCGCCTGCAGCCGGCAGGCGAGCTGCCGCGCGAGCGCCAGCGCCACGTATTCGAAGTCCGTTACGACGGTCCGGATTTGGAGACGGCGGCGAGCGCGCTCGGCCTTCGCCCAGAAGCGCTCGTGCGTCGCCACCAAGCGGGCTCGTACACGGCGCTGTTGACGGGCTTTCTACCTGGGTTTGCGTATCTTGGGGGTCTAGACGAGACACTTGCGCTGCCGCGACTACCCAAGCCTCGAGCGCGAGTTCCCGTGGGTGCAGTCGCGATCGCCGGGCTCCTCACCGCTGCGTATCCGTTCGCGTCGCCTGGTGGTTGGAACCTGATCGGTCGGCTCTCGCCGGAGCTGCTGTTCGACGTACAGCGTCGGCCACTCAGCACGATCCACGCGCTCGATGAAGTGCGCTTCGTCGAGCGCGAGACCCCCTGGCCGGAGCCGAGCGCCGCTCGCGTGAGCCCTTCGAGATCGCAAGGTGCCCTCATGATCGAAGCGGTGGTCGGTCTCGCCACGATCCAAGATCTCGGGCGCTTCGGCCAGCGCGCCGAGGCAGTTCCATGGAGCGGCCCGCTCGACGAAGAAACGCACGTCGCCGCCAATCTCGCTGTCGGAAACGACAGCCACGCCGCTGCCATCGAGCTCGTCGGTGGCAAGCTCAGTTTCGTCGCCGCAAAGCGGCTGTCGGTGAGCATCGACGGTTCGGCTGCGCGGACGCTGCGCTCGGGCGAGCGGCTCTCGGTGAGCGTGGGGGACAAACTGACGCGAACCATCGCAATCGCCGGCGGCGTCGAGGTGCCGCTGGTGCTCGGCTCGCGATCGACCTTGCTGCTCGCGGGGCTCGGGGGCTTCGACGGTCGGCCACTGCGTGTGGGCGACTGGCTCGAGGTGGGGCACGAGATCGTGGCAGCGCCGCTTTCTACGAAGCCTCCCGCTACATCGGACCGAAGCCGAGTGGCTGTGCTTTGCGTCGAGCGCGCGCGCAACGACACGCGGCTCTCGAGCGACGCGTTCGAGCGCTTACTCGACGCGCACGTAACCATCTCGGCGGCACGCGATCGAGTCGGGACCCGCTTCGATGGCGATCGGCTGCCCGCAAGGCAAGCCGATGACGCCCTGCCGGAACCAGTTGTGGTCGGCTCGATTCAGGTGACGACGGACGGAACGCTGATCGCGCTGGGACCCGATTCCGCCGTCACGGGCGGCTACCCGGTGGTGGCGGTCTTGGATCGAGCGTCACGCTCGCTGCTCGGCAGGCTCAGGCCCGGCCAGGCAGTTCGTTTTCGCGCGGCTTGAGCCCGTCGTCTTCATACAGAAACGCCGAGCAGATGGAACGCGACAATCTCGCGAAGCCAAAGCTCAGCGAGTCAGCACGCTCTTGAAACCAAGAAAGCAAAAAGAGAAGAGATGGACTGAAGCAGGAGCGCTCACGTCGAGAGTCGACGTGAGTGACCCCTGCTTCGATCCGTCAGCTGATCAGAGACAGGCAGTCGTGCACTCGCTGTAGGTGGCAAGGGCATCGAGATCCGTGCCGTCGAGGGCGGCGCAAGGGACGTTCTCGATGCAGGGGGTGAGGCATTCAGCGAGCGTGGCAAGCTCGTCGGTGCACTCGCCGCCGTCGTCGCTGCTGCCGTCTGCCGGCACATCAATGCTGCACTCTTCGAACTTCGCCGTGGCTGCGTCTGCGTAGTCGTCGCAGGCGTTGCCGCAACCCTGAGCGAAAGCAGCGAGAGCGAGGACCGAGGACACAACCAAAACCTTACGAAACTCCATTAGAACCTCCAGTGACGATCAGTGAGTCGGTGCGGGGCGGCAGCATAACCAGAATGCCTGCCCTGTACCAAGCTTGTGTAGTGAAACTGCTGCAGCGTGAGTGTCAGTGCCCCCCAAATACGGGGCTACGTTTTTCTGCGAAGGCCTTCAGGGCCTCCAGTCGGTCGAGTGAGCGCAATGTCTCATCGTAATGAACTCGCTCAAGGGCCAAACCGTGCTCCAACGTCACGTCGAACGAGACGTCTGTGGAGGCCAAAGCGGCTCGCTGTGCGATGGGTGCACCGTTCGAAATTGGTTCGGCCCACGCAATAGCGTCGTCGACCACAGAGACGCCCGCCGGGCTCACTCGATTCACGAGCCCCCAACTGAGCGCAATATCAGCAGTAATCGACCGGCCAAGCAGAATCATTTCCTTTGCCCGGGCTTCGCCTACTACGCGTGGCAGCCGCTGGGTACCCCCCGCGCCAGGAATGATTCCCAATGTTGTTTCGGGCAAGCCGAGCAACACGTGAGGCGCCGCCACTCTTAGGTCGCAAAGTAGTGCAATTTCAAGCCCCCCGCCAAATGCGCTGCCGTTCAGGGCGGCGATCACCGGCTTCGGGCTGTGATCGAGCGCGGAGAGCTCGCTGCGGTAGAGGCCCACCTGAACCCGCACATCTTCATTCGTGAAGCCCTGGCGCTCTTTTAGGTCCGCGCCGGCACAGAAAACTTTTTCTCCGCTGCCTGTGAGCACGATCACGCGAATTTCGGGGTCGGAGACGAGCTCACGACCGAGCCGCCCGAGCTCTTGCAGCGCGAAACGAGAGAGCGCATTCCGCCGATCAGGACGATCGAGCGTGAGAACGCCCACGCGCCCCCGTCGTTCGATGCGTACCGGAATGTCATCGGAAGCCATACTCGAGCGCCCATCTAGCACAAAAATCGGCCTGCCAAGCAGGACTTGACCTGTGCTTCGCCAGTTATTTTCGAGAGGGCAGGCCGATTTCATTGTTTCTCGTTCAACCTCCGGTTGAAACCGTCCGCGCAAGATCACTTCTTCCGCACGTCTTTGCGCGCTTCCAGCGATTCCCAGCGGGAATACAGCTCGGCCAGGGAGCGAGTGGCAGTTTCGTGCTCGACACGCAGGGGCGCAACTTCAGCGCCTCGCCCCGCATACAAGCTCGGATCGGCGAGCTTCGTGTCCAGCGCTGCGAGCGCTGCTTCGACAGCGGCGATCACATCCAAGATACCGTCGAGCTCTTTGCGCTCGGCGAATGTCAGCGGCTTCAGTGTCGGCTCCTGAAGGCCCGCAGGAGAAGTGCTGGGGCCTTGGTTCGTCTTCTCGGTGGGCTTGTCGCTGGGCCTGTCACTGCGCCCACTGCGCGCGTCTGTGCGACGTTGTCGCTCTGCCTCTGCGCGCAGCCTTCGATAGCTCTCGAAGTTGCCCGGGTAGAGCAGCACACGCGCGTCGTCTTCGAACGCCAGAATGGCGGTCGCGATCTGATCCAAAAATGCGCGGTCGTGCGAGACGACCAACGCGCAGCCGGGCCAGCCCTCGAGCAGCTCTTCGAGCGCGGCCAGCGTCGACGTGTCGAGATCGTTGGTCGGCTCGTCGAGCAGCAGCACGTTTGCGCCGTCTTTCAAGATCCTGGCGAGCGAAACGCGCGCGCGTTCGCCACCGGAGAGGCTCGACGCGAGGCGCCGTTGCGCGTGGGCGTCGAAACCGAAGTGTTCGAGATACTGGCGCAGCGTCACGGTTCTCTCGCCGAGGTCTGCGTTGCCGCCGCCGGTTCGCTCGGCGCCCTCGAAGCCGGCGACGTTGTCGAACACGCTCCACGTCTCGATGATGCCTTCACGCGCCTGATCGACGACGGCGATGCGGGTGTTGAGGCCGACGTTGATGCTGCCCTCGACTGGGTCGGTTTGCTTCAAGATGGCGCGCAAGAGCGACGTCTTGCCGGCGCCGTTTTTGCCGACGATGCCGATGCGATCACCAGCGCACATGCGCAGTGTCAGATCGTTCACCAAGCGGCGGCCAGGCACCTCCAAGCTGATGCGATCGAGCTCGAGGATCGTCTTGCCGAGCCGTGCCGCCTTGGCGCCGACCTCGCTGAAAGAGACACGTTCATCGCGCCGTATCGGGTCGGCCGCGATCAGGTCTTCTGCTCGATGAATGCGCGCCTTTTGTTTGGTGCTGCGGGCTTGGGCGCCACGCCGCAGCCAGGCTGTCTCTCGCCGCAACAAATTCTGCCGGTTGCTCTCGACACGCGCTTCGTGCTCCAGCATCGTCGTCTTCTGCTCGACGTATGCGGTGTAGCCGCCGGAGAACTCGTTGAGCTTGCCGTGCTCGAGCTCGAGCACGCGATCGCACACAGCATCGAGGAAGTAGCGATCATGCGTAACGACCAGCACGGCTCCTGGGAATTCGTTGGCGATGTGCTCTTCGAGCCAGGCGATGGTGTCGGTGTCGAGATGGTTGGTCGGCTCATCGAGGATGGCCAAGTCGGGCCGCGCGACCAAGAGCCGCGCGAGGGCGACGCGCCTGTGCTCGCCACCGCTCATCGACCCGACCGGGCGATCGAGATCGACGAGACCGACGCGTGCACACACGTCTTCGACCAAGTGATCGACACCCCAGCCCCCCAGGCGCTCGAACGCCTCGGCAAGCTCGGTGTGCTCGGCCAGCAACGCTTCGTCGCTCGAGCGCGTCTCCAGCTCGAGCCCGACCGCGTCGTAGCGGGCTTTCGTATCGACCCATGCGCTGAGGCCCTCTCGCACCAGCACACGCGGCGTTTCTTTCGGATCGAGCACCGGCATTTGATCGAGCACCATCACCCGCGCGCCACGTCGGCGCTCGACAGCGCCGTGGTCTGCAGGCTCGAGCCCGGCGAGCACGCGCATCAAGGTGGACTTGCCGGCGCCGTTGTCGCCAAGCAAACCCACACACTCACCGCGCACGATGGTGAGCGCGAGGTTCTCGAAGAGCGAACGCGCGCCGTATGCTTTTGCGAGCCCGCGCGCGCTGAGAACCGGCATTCTTGGGAAGTGAGCTCAGCTGGGAGTGAACAGAGCGCTACTGCGAGCAGTTCGCGTTGATACAGGCGGAAAACTCTTCGCCGCACTCGGATTGGATGCAGCCGAAGTCGCCGCCACAAATGGGCAGCGCCGAGACGGCACAATTGAGAACCTGGTCGACGAAGAACTGGACGTCGGCACAACCGAGCGCCACACAATTGGCGACGCAGGTGATGCTGAACGCTGGCGGGTCTTGCATGATGTCGATGCAAGCGAAGGCGCAGGTGACGATCTCGAGGCAGCCGATCGGCTCACATTGGCCGCAGTCTGCCGGGCAGATGCCGCAAGTCTCGAAGTCTTCACACTGGCCGTTGGGGCACACCGAGCAAACACCGCAGTCGGCCTGGCATGACGCGCACGTCTCGCCGTTGTTACACAGGCCGTCAGGGCAGCCTGGACACTGGCCGCAGTCGTCGGGGCAGGTGAAGCAGTCTTCGTTCATCGGATTGCAGACGCCGTTGCCGCACGACTCGCAAATTCCGCAGTCGGGGGCGCAATTCAGGCAGTCTTCGCCGTCTTCACAGAAGCCATTGCCGCAGTTGACGCATACGCCGCAGTCGCTTGGGCAGCTGTTGCACGACTCGGTCGCCTCGCAGTTGTCGTTGCCGCACGTCTCGCACAAACCACAGTCGATCGCGCAGCTGGCGCATGTCTCCGATGCGTCGCACACGACGTCGCCACAGTTTTCGCACTGCCCGCAGTCTTGCACGCAGACAGCGCAATTTTCGCCGCTGTCACATGCGCCGTTGCCGCAGTCTTCGCAAACGCCGCAGTCGACGGGGCAGTTGGAGCAGGCCTCGCTGCCGTCACAGGCGCCGTTGCCGCAGCCGGCGCAGAAGCCGCAGTCGACCGGGCATGTGTCGCAGGCTTCGCCGTCGCCGGACTGGCAGATGGCATCGCCACAATTTACCGTGGAAGAGTCGCCAGGCCCGAGCAGCGGGCCAGAGCGGCCACAGCCGAGCACCAGGTAGCCACCGAGAATGCTGGCGGTCGCGAGAGCAAACAGGCCTGAAGCCCCGCGGACCAACAATGAAGAAAGAGAAATGCGCATGGGCGGCCTCGAAGTTCGGCGCGATAGGTACCACGGCCGCGATCGGAAGGCAGCGGCCCGAAACGACAGCACAAAGAAAAACAAAAGAAAAAAGGCGGCGCTCTCGCGGCTGGTGCCCGATAGGACCCACTCGCGAAAACGACCGCCTTCGGGAGGTCTGCCGCGTCAGCAGCAGACTGCCTGCCTCACTTGGCGGCGCTGTCGGCCGGGGCTGCGGTGTCGGCGGGGGCCGCGGTGTCGGCCGGCATGGCCTCGGCCGAAGCGGTGGCTTCTGCCGTGGTGCTGGGGTCAGCGGCGTCCTTCTTGTCACCGCCGCAGGCGGCGATGGCGAGGGCGAGAACGGCGAAACCAAAAACGATCTTGTTCATGGGGAGCTCCTAAAGGCGCCTGGGCGCCGAAGAAAAAAGACGACCCGATGAGGATCGCCGGCGGAAATCAGAGGGCCAACCGAGGTCTTTGGCAAAGAAACCAAGAACCGAGAGTTGACCTCTTCCTTCGCTTGGTTTCCCTGGGACGCACGGGCTTTCGAAAGCGGCTCACAGAGCTCCCGAGACCCCTTAAGATCTCGACTGATGCGGTCGACATCTCGCTTGTTGGTCATGCTTCTGCTCGGGGCCGCCAGCGCGTTTCTACCTGGGGGTTGCGCCGAAGAAACCATCGACCCTCAAATCGGCACCGCGCACATCGAGCGGGCCCGAGGGTGCAATCCACTCGGCGTCACCGACGCCTGCCTGTTTCCTTTCCCGAGCTCATTTCATGAAGTGACGGCGCCAGAGAGCATCACGGGCGTTCGGCTGAACATCGACCAAGCGCTGCTTCCGTTCGGAGGCAGCCCAGAGCTCGACCCCGCCCCTTACAACTTGGCGGACGGCGTGTCGCCGGTGAACCCGGTCTTGCTGCACTTTGGTGTCGACATCGACACCACCGGGCACGCCACTTACCAAGCCCCCGAGCTTTCGCTCGAGCCAAGCGCGGTCGTCTCGCTGATCGACATGGTCGACGGCAAGCGCATCCTCTCTTTCGTCGAGATGGACGCCAACAAGAAGGAGGGTTTCGATGGTCGCTACGCCTTCATCGTCCGCCCGATCGAGCCGATGGAGATGGGCCATCGCCACGCTGTGTTGATCCGGCGGGGGCTCGCCGACGTCGCTGGCAACGTGCTCGCCCCAACGGCCGCGTTCGAGGCATTGCGGGATGGCGTCCCGACCGACAACGACGACGTGGAAGCCATCCGAGAACGCACCGTGGCCGTGCTCGACTTTGCCGAGACGCAGGGCATCGCCCGCGCAGATTTGCTGACCGCCTTCGACTTCCAAGTCGCCAGCAAAGAGTGGCTGCTCGGTCCGGTGCTCAGCATGCGCGAAGAGGCCCTGACTGCCTCGGCGTCGGGCGAGCTCGGTTACGCCATCGAAGAGATCCAAGAAAATCCGAATCCAGACATCGCGAAGATCGTCTTCGGCACCTTCGAGGTGCCGACCTACGTCGACAAAGAAAAGAACGAGAGCATGAGCTTCGAAGGCGACCACAAGCCTGTACGGCTCGCCTCGAATCGAAGCTACCCATTCACGCTGCTGGTGCCCAAGCGCGCCGAGACCGACGGGCCCTTGCCGCTGGTGGTGCTCGGGCACGGCATCTTCGGCAACGGTCGCGACTTCTTGACCGGCGGCGGAGACGGCGCTGCCATTCAAGCGCTCTCGAACGAGATGGGCGCGATCGTGATCGCCACCGACTGGATCGGCCTCTCCAGCAACGATTTACCGAACATCGCGGGCATCGTCGCCCCCAACCTGAACAACGTGACGCTGATCACCGACCAGCTACAGCAAGCGCTGATCAACGCGCTGGTGCTGACCAAGCTGGGCAAGGGTGAGCTCGCCGACGACGCAGCGCTCAAGGTCGCCGCCAACAGCTTGGTCGACGACAGCCAGATCTTCTACTGGGGCGCGAGCTTGGGGGGCATTCAAGGCTCGTCGTTCATCTCACTGTCACCCGACATCGCGCGCGCCGCGTTTGGTGTGCCCGGCGCGGCGTGGACCACGATGCTCACGCGCTCGATCGTATTTCCGCCTGTGAAGACCCTGTTGGAGGGCCGCTACCCGGACCCGCTCGATCTCGCGTTTCTCACCACCATGGTGCAGCTCGCGTTCGACTACTCGGACCCGGCCAACATGACGCGGCTGATGTTCAAAGAGCCGCTGCCCGACGCGCCAGCCAATCGTGTGGTGGTGCTCCAAGAAGCGATCGGCGACTCACAAGTTCCGAACCTCGTCACCGACATCTTGGCGCGCGCGATGGGCATCAAGGTGGCGACGCCGAACGTGTATCAGCCCTTCGGCATCGAGACGGTGACGCTGCCGTCGACCGAGAGCTGCGTCGTACAGTTCCAGATGGAGGGCTGGGACGACCCCTTTCCGCCCGAGACGAACATGCCGCCCTCGGAAGAGAACGACGTGCACCACGACATGAACTTCTTGCCGAACGCCCAAACACAGATCGGCGCGCTGTTTTTCACCGGCAAGATCATCAACGTTTGTGACGGCACTTGCGACCCGGATTGAGCCGAACGCCAGCGACAGGCGACGGCAGCGGGTGAGCGCTTTGCAGGTTTGCGACTGGACATAATTGATGACCAGTCATAAATTGTGTCTGGTGAAACAGATCGCGGCCGCGAAGTTCAAAGAGCAGTGCTTGGCCCTACTCGATGACGTCGATGACGACGGCATCGTGATCACCAAGCACGGCCGACCCGTCGCAAAGCTCATCCCCATCCGGGCAGAGTCCGCGGACCTCATCGGCTCGCTGAAGGGCAAGCTCGAGATCAAGGGCAACATCATGTCGAGCGACGTCCGCTGGCATGCTGAATCTTGACACCCACGTCCTGCTTCACGCGGTGGCAGGCAAGCTCACCGCGCGCGAAGAGAAGCTCTTGCGTTCCGACCGCTGGAGCATCTCTGCCATCGTGCTCTGGGAGATCGCGAAGCTCGCAGAGCTCGGTCGGCTCGCTACAGACCTCGATGATCCGGACGTCGCGCGGGTGCTCGCCTCACTCAAGATCTGGCCGCTGACCGCGGAGATCGCGCTCGCGAGCACGCGGCTGGACGTGACCAGCGACCCGGCCGACGAGATCATTGCGGCGACGAGCCTGGTGCATCACGTCCCGCTCGTCACCCGCGACAGCAAGCTACGCAAGTCGCGCATCGTTCCCCTCGCATAGCGCCGAGGCGACGCGCACGGCCGGGTAAGGTCGGCATCCGACCCCGGCGCCGCGGCCTGGCTCGTCTCTTCCAACATGATCGCGGCGGCGGCGAGCCAACGCTCGTGCAGGTGATCGGCGCCGACCTCGCCGCCCCGCCGGCTGACGTCGCGGCGCCCCGGTAAGCCGATCAGCGCGCCGTCACCCTACTCGGCCGTCCGCTCGAAGGTCACGCCGAGATCGGCGCCCTCGTCGCTCATGCGACGGCTGACCAGAAACGGCGCGCCCACGCCGCTCTCGAACATGCGCTCGAGGCCGACCTGTGCCTGACTCGAGGAGAGCTCGCCGTCCGCGCTGAGGTCGACTTGAAACCCCATGTACGAGAGGTCTCCGCTCTCGATGGGTGCGTCACCGAAGTCGACGCTTCCGTCGTAGACGTTGCCGGAGACGGCGAAGTCCCCCTGCGAGGTCGGCACGACATCCCAGCCGAACGTGAACGACGCCTCACCGAAGGCGCCGGCCTCGCCGAGCTCGCCCGCAGCCGAGAACGTCCCCACGAGCAAGCGCATTCCTGGGCCGATCGAGCTGGCCGCGAGCGAGCCATCGCCGAGATCGATCTCGCCCCAGAAGCTCGCGATCAGCGCGACCTCGCCATCGTCGTCAATCGCCGCTGTCGCCACGTAGGGCGAGAAGCCCGTCTCGGCGAACGTCCGCAACCAGCGCAGGCTGCCCTGGCGGTCGACGACGAAGAGCGCGAGATCGCAGGTCGGGTAACCATTGCCATCCGGTGTCTCGTCTTGCTTCGCGACAAGCTGGTCGGCGATGGTGAATTGTGAGCCGGTGCAGCCGACGAGCACGGTGAGCTCGCCCCGCGTCGCACCGCCCATCAGGCCGACATCGCCGGCAGCCAGCTCACGTGTCGTGCTCGCGCCGCTCGCCCCGTCGAACGATATCTCCTCGAGCACGCCCGCGGCGACGAAATAGGACACGCTGCCGTCATCGCGCAGCGCGCCGTGCGAAGGAAAGCCGGGCAAGCGAGCCGCCCAGCGCAGCTCTCCCGCCGCGCTGAGCGCGATCACATAGTCTCCGCTGCCCTGCAGCACTTCCACGCCGTCGAGGAGCAGCGTGCCCTGACTGCTGCCGTTGACCCAGATGTTGCCCACGGCATCCGCGAGCACTCCATGCGCGTAGGAGACCTCATCGGCGCCGTCCGCAAGCGTGCGACGCCAGCTGACAGCGCCGCTCGCGTCGAGGCGCGCCACCCAGCCGGTCCACGTCGCCTCGTACGGCAGCGCGCCACCCACATCGACGTCGCCTCCGTACGAGCCGACGACGATCGACGAGCATTCCGGCCCGCTCGCCGCGCCGAGCACGTCGAGCGCGCTGTTCACGCCGGGTTTGTCGAAGTCAACGCGGAGCGCGGGGCATCCGCTGGGCTCGCTCGGATCGGAAGGATCGTCGTGCGGCTGCCGGTCCACGCGCACCGTGGAGCACCCGACCGCGAGGGTCACCAGCTGCAAACCAAGCAAACGTTGCCAACTCATGCACGATACATAGCTCGACAGGCCGATTCGGGATCTTAATCGGCCTTAATCGTGGCAGCTGCGACGGCCGACCGTCGTCGAGCCGCCTCGAGCTGGGCGCATGCAATCACTCTGGTCGACACTGGCACTTGTGCCGATCGCGTGCGCCGGCTTAGGGTGGCGGCCATGCTCTTAACCATCATTGACTCGCGCACCGGCCTTCGTCTTCAACCCGTGACGCGTGCTCGCCGTGCTCGCCCTCGTGGCCTGTGGTGACGACAACCCAACCGGCGGCAGCGGCGCTGGCGGCGCCGAGAACCCGGGCGGCTCGGGCCAGGGTGGCCAAGGCGGCATCGCAGGCGGGCCGGGGGGCAATGGCACGGGCGGCGCCCCGCAAGCTGGCGAGGCGCCGGGCGGCAACGCAGAGGGGGGCGCCGCAGAAGGCGGCAACGCACAGGGTGGCAACTCGCAGGGCGGGAGCGCACAAGGCGGCAACGCAGAAGGGGGTCAGGGCGGCGGCAGCGGCACGCTGAGCATCGCCGACCTGTGCCAGACGGCATGTGGGTACCTGGCAGGCTGCTTCGGCGGAAACCCGGCCGACTGTACCGTTGAATGCAGCACCGACCTCGGCGATTGCAGCCCGACCCAGCTCGGCGAAGTCGACAGCTGTAACCAAGCCGCCATGAATGACTGCGACCTGGTGAACGACTTCACCGACTGTCTCGAAGCTGTCGCCTGCGCCGGCGGCGCCTAGTGGCGGGATCCAACATGCGCCTTACAGCAATTTTTCTCCTGGGTTGTGCGCTCCTCGCATGCGATGCAAGCACGAAGAAGCAGAAGAAGGCTTCGTCGGATGACGACGACGAGCCTCGCAAGCCAAAGGCCTCGCAGACCTCCATCGCGAGCGCGGGCAAGGCCGCCAAGCTCGACGAGTACACGATCAAAGGCATCCAGTTCGTCTACTTCAAGATCCCCGCTGGTCTCTCGCGCGAGCAGCTGATCGAGACCGCCCAGAAGCTCCACGAGCAAGAGCCCAAGGCACAGCTCGTCCTCGTCGACGACGACAGCAAGCTCAAGGCCTACGTCACCTACGCGCCAAGGCCATCAGTGGCCAGGGTGAGCTCAACGAGCCAGTCCCGCAAGAGTGGGCCGACAAGCACATCGTTGCCAACGTTCAGCTCTACATGAACGGGAAGTTCATGCTTTGCGAAGGGAACGGCTCGAAGGAGATTGCCGAGCTGAAGTGAAGGGCTCCGCGATCGAACAAGGAGACTCCCGCCGCGACCGCCTCGCCCCTGCGGTGGCAAACATCTCCAATCGACTCCGGCGGGTGAACGCTTTGGGTTGCGGTTTGGCCACATTGTTGTAGTCCGCCACGGCGTCCGCAGAGCCGGCCTCGGCGCCCTGCACCGACCCTGCACTAACAGCTGCTAGAACCTCATCCCCGGAAAGCTCGCGGTCACCACACCCAGCAGCCAGCAGAACGAAGAAAGCGGCGACGCTCAGGCGTTCGCTGGCACGAGACAAAAATGACATGGTGCTCCTCGATGCAGGCAACCGGCGCACGGCTCACGCCGACACGGGTTGCTGTCGTTTCGGGTAATGGCCGCGCGAGGCTGGAGCCTTCACGGGAAGGTTGGAGGCCAGAGGTCTTCTGGCACGAGGACCGCAAAGGCTTTCTTCAGCGGGCCACGACTTCAAAGCGACCGATGGGGCTGGAGCTGCGATCTACAGCGTGAACGCCAGCCTCATGCCCGACGACATCAGCTCGGACTGGAGCTACATCTACTGGGGCGACGGCAACGGCATCAAGAGGGCCGAGCCCCAGTATCCGCAAGCGGCGGGCCCAGTCGACAGGCAGCCACCCGACCGAGCTGCTAGCCTCATGCGCGATGCATAGGCAGCGCCGCTTCGCCTTGAGCCTATTTCTCGCTGTCATCGCCATTGGCGGCTGCCGCGAGAACGAAGCGACACGTCAGACGGAGGCGCAAGCAACCCAAGCAGCGCCTCCGGCCGACAGCGCGTCGCTGACGACGCTGCCACCGCAGCCGGTTACGCCCCCTGCCCCCCCTGCCACGCCGCGTCCGACTCTGCAGCCCCGAAGCGATCTACCGGGATTGCCGAATTTCGCGAAGGTGTCGGATGTGCTGTACCGCGGTGCCCAGCCGACGGCCGAGGGCTTTCGCGCGCTGAAGTCCATGGGTGTCAAGACGGTCGTCAGCTTGCGCATCCTCCACTCGGATCGCGAGCTGCTCGCTGGGACGGGGCTGCATTACCTGCGCATCAGCGCGAAGGCGTGGCACCCAGAGGATGAAGACGTCGCGCGCGTGCTCAAGATCATCGACCAGCCTGAAAATCAGCCGGTGTTCGTCCACTGCCACCACGGAGCAGATCGCACGGGGGCGATGGTCGCGGCATACCGAATCGTGAAGCAAGGCTGGACCCGAGAGGACGCTGCCGCCGAGCTACCCAACTTCGGCTACCACCCCGTTTGGACCCAGATCCGCGGCTATCTGGAACGTTTCGACCGTGACGCCATGCTGGTCACCGTCGCAAAAACGCCGACCCCCCTGCTCGACACTGTGCTCTAGGGCGAAATGGCTTCGAGCAGGGTAAGCGACCCGGCTGCAGCGCCCGTGATCGAAGCGCTCGATATCTCGGTCACGTTCGGAGAAGTGCTGGCGCTGGATGGCGTCAGCTTTTCGTTGCAAGCCGGGGAGATCGCCGTAGTCGAGGGCGTCTCCGGCTCCGGCAAGAGCACGCTGCTGCGCGCGCTCGCCGCGCTCGAGCCGCTGACGAGGGGGGTGCTGCGCCTGGGTGGCGTGGCCGCCAGCGCGCTTGCGCCATCGCTGTATCGGGCGGCGGTGGCATACATCGCGCAGCAGCCCGTGATGTTCGAGGGCAGCGTGGCGCAGAACCTCAGCGCTGGCCCGCTGCTTTGCGGCGCCGCGCTCGGTGACGCGCGTGCCCTAGACCTGCTGCAGCAAGTCGGGCTGCCAGTAACCTTCGCCAAGCGCAACGCGCGCGACCTCTCCGGCGGCGAAAAGCAGCGCGTCGCGATTGCGCGCGCGCTGGCCAACGACCCACGCGTGCTGCTCTTCGACGAGCCAACCTCGGCGCTCGACCCTGCGGCGGGCGAAGGCATCGTAGCGCTCGTACGTGCTTGTGCCGACCGGGGCCGCGCGGTTCTTGTGGTCACCCACATCCGTGAGCACGCGCGCTCGCTCGGCGGGTCACGCTACCTGTGCGCGGGCGGCAAGCTGAGCCGGGTCACGTGAGCTACCTCGACATCGAGCCTTGGCGTCTCCTGATTGTGTTCGCGCTGGTGCTCGTGAGCTCGCTGGTCGTGTCGTTGCGGGCTCGCCTAGGTCTGGCGCGTGAGCTGATTGTCGGCCTGTTGCGCGGCGCGGCGCAGCTCTTCGCAGTCGGCTATTTGCTCATCGTCATCTTCGAGCAAGAGGGGCCTGGCTGGGTTCTGGTGGTGCTCTCGGTGATGCTCTCGGTCGCGGCCTGGACCAGCGCGCGACGCGTTGAACACGGCCCGGGCGCGAGGCGGCTGGCTCCCTACGCGCTCGCGGCGGTAGCCGCTGGCTCGGGGCTGGCGCTGGTGCCGGTGTTCGCGTTGGTCGTGACGCCGACGCCATGGTTCGACGCCAGGCACGTGATCCCCATCAGCGGCATCGTGATCGCCAATGCGATGAACGTGGTCGCCCAAGTCAATGAACGCATCTTTGCGACGGCACACGCCGAGCGCGCGGAGATCGAGCAATGGCTCGCCCTCGGCGCCACGCCCAAGCAAGCGTTGGCCGGGCCGAGTCGGCGGGCGCTGCGGGCAGCGCTGATCCCCACCATCAACAGCCTGCTGACGTTGGGGTTGGTGTCGCTGCCTGGCATGATGACCGGACAGATCGTGAGCGGCGTCGCACCGGAGCACGCGGTTCGTTACCAACTGGTGATCATGTACCAGCTGGTGATCGTCGCAGCGGTTTCCGGGGCTACGGCAGCGTTCCTGGCGCGTCGGCTGCTGTTCACCGCCGGTGAGCAGCTTCGCCGAAGCTGGCCCTGAAGTGCTCCGGCGCTCGGCCGCCCGTGAGGACAAAAGCGTCCTCTTCGTCGGACACTCGCACGGGCAGCCATGCTTTGAGCGTGGAAATTTGGGGCAATTCGCGAGGCGCAGGCTTGGCTCGCGCGTTGCTAATTCGGTTCACATGAAAACCTCCACGGCCTCTCTCTTCACGCTCGGTCTCTCGCTATTGGTCGCCGCTTGCGGCACTTCGACATCGGAGCCGAACAACCAGAACGCGAGCAACGCGATCAACGGCACCTGCGAAGACGCCTGCAACACCGACGCCGATTGTGACTCGGACGAGGTTTGCGGCAACGGTGCTTGCGAAGATGCCGAGGTCGACGTTTGCGACAGCGACGCCGACTGCGACTCGGACGAGTCGTGCACCAACGGCGCGTGCGAAGACACCGACCCGAGCCAGTGCGACGCGGAAGACGAGGACGGCGAGAACGAAGACGGTGAGGAAGACGACGAAGAAGAGGTGAACGATGCCGACAGCTGCACCGTCGACGCCGACTGCGACGCGGACGAGGGCTGCTCCAACGGCGAATGCGAAGACCTCTGCTCGAGCGACGCGGACTGCGAAGAAGACGAGACCTGCGGCGCCAGTGGCATTTGCGAGGACGTGCCGGTTCCCTGCTCGTCAGACGCCGACTGCGATGCGGACGAAATCTGCAGCGCGGGCTACTGCGCGGAGTAGATCGAGGTCGTCATGAACGCGAGGTCCTTCGGGTGGCGGACGTGTGCCCAGTCGCCTGAAGGACCTTTGTAGTTTGTCCTTGTCGAATCGTCGGCGCCCACGACAGAATTTGGCTAGCGCGAAGAGCTAGATCAGCGAGCGTGATTCTCGGCCAAAGAAGACCGCAGGCTGCAGGCCACAGGCTTCGGCCAGAGCCAGAGCCAGAGCCAGAGCCCAGCTGAGCGATGTTGCCGGCGTCTTTCTCGCTCTGTTTCTGGCTTTCTCGCTCTCTTTCTGGCTGAAGCCTGTGGCCTGAAGCCTGTGGCCCTCTGGCCTGACACCCCTTCGCGCTGCAGCTGGTGACAGCCCCGTCGAGAATCATGCTCGCTCATTTAGCTTGCGGAATGCCGAACTTGCGGTGGACGCTCGTCGACGCGCTGGGGGGCGCCGTCTGGGAAGTGGGCGGCGCAGTGGGCCGCGCAGAAGCCGCCGCCGCGACCTTCGGCCCGGCCTTCGAGCTCGAAGATGGCCCAGCGCTAGCGCTCGACGTGGCGTCGGCGACCGCGCTCACTGGTGAGATCGCGCTGGGCAGCGCGTCGTTGCTCGAGCCCGTCGCGATCGCTGAACCTGCGCTGGCGGGCTGCGTCGCGGCAACCGCGTTCGGGCGCGCCTCCGGTGACGACGTCGCGAAGGCATACACGCCCAGCCCAATGAGCCCGAGCGCAGCTGCGATCAACGGCACGCGGAGGCTGCGCTTCGCCGGCCGCTGCTCGACGACCGTCACGCCATTGGGGTCGACGGTTCGCTTCGAGAACACGGCGGCCACGGGCGGCTGCGAGCTCACAGCGACGCCAGCGATCGCATCGCGGAAGGCGGTCGCCAGCTCGGTCGCCGACGCGAAGCGCCGCTGGGGGTCGCGCTCGAGGGCGCGAACGAAGAATTCATCGACGCTCTCGGGCAGGTCGGGCACGGCGTCGCGCGCGCGCGGCAGATCGTGGCGCACGATGAGCTCGAACGTCTTCGCCAGCGAGGGCGCGTCGAACGGGTTCGTGCCTGTGACCATTTCATAGGCGACGACGCCGAGCGACCAGATGTCGCTGCGAGACGAGACTGGCTCGGCCCACACTTGTTCGGGGCTCATGTAGTTCGGCGAGCCCACCATGCCCGAGCCAGTGATGTTGGCTGCCTCGCCGGGGCCGCCCACTTTGGCCACACCGAAGTCCAGCACCTTGACCGTTTCGGTGCCCGCGTCTTCCGCGAGAAAGATGTTCGCCGGCTTCAGGTCGCGATGGATGATCTGGCCGTCGTGGGCCAGCTGGATCGCCTTGCCCACGCCGTCGAGGACGGTTGCGCATTCAGCGAGCGACAACCGGCCGCGTTTCTCGAGGCGGGCTTGCAGGTCCTCGCCGCGCAAGAGCTCCATCGCGAGGTAGGGCAGCCCGTCGGCGACACCAAAGTCGGTGACTTGCACCACGTTCGGGCTGCGTAGCTTGGCGGCGGCTTGCGCCTCTCGGCGGAACCTGGCTTCGCCGCTGGGGGTGGACGCCACCTCGCTCAGCATCACCTTGAGCGCGACCTCCACTGACAGCTCCGTGTGCATGGCCCGCCACACCGCGCCCATGCCGCCCGACGCCAGCGGTTCGATCAGGCGGTAGCGCCCGCCGACCACGTCGCCTGTTCGCAGCATGAGGTCCGAGGCTAGCACGTCAGGGGGCGCCGCTGCGGGGTCTCCATCCGGGTCGCCGAGGTGCGCTAGCATCGGGTGCGATGAGCAGCGGGACCGTTTCGTTGAAGATGCGCGACGCCATGCCGGTGCGGACGCTGGTGCTGAGCGTGCGTGAAGGTGTCGACGCTGGTGCGCGCTTCGAGGGTGAGCACGCCACGATCGGCACCGCCAAGGACAGCGACTTGGTGCTGAAGGACGAGACCGTCTCCGGCTACCACGTCAAGCTGACCGCGCTGAAGGAGGGCGTTCAGGTGTCCGATTTCGGCTCCACCAATGGCACCTTCGCCGGTGCGGTGCGCATCGAGAAGGGTCTGATCACGCCGGGCACGACGCTGACGCTGGGTCGCACGTCGATCAGCGTGGAGGCGGGCCGCCCGACGACGGTGGAGCTCCACGACGAGGACCGGCTCGGGAACCTGCGCGGCGCAACGGCGGGTATGCGTCGACTGATGAAAGATCTGCGACGCGTGGCGCAGAGCAACGTCGCGGTGCTGCTGATTGGTGAATCCGGGACCGGCAAAGAGCTTCTGGCGCGTGGCATTCACGAGTCCAGCGCCAGAGCCGCTAAACCATTCGTCACCATCGATTGCGGCTCGCTCACCCCCACGTTGGTCCAGAGCGAGCTCTTCGGCTACGAGCAAGGCGCGTTCACGGGCGCCAATCGGATGAAGCGCGGCGCGTTCGAGCACGCCGACGGTGGCACCATCTTCCTCGACGAGATCGGCGAGCTGCCGGGCGATCTGCAGACCATGTTGCTGGGCGCGCTGGAGCGCAGGCGCTTCTGCCGCGTGGGCGGCCGCGAAGAGATCGAGGTCGACGTGCGCGTTGTCGCCGCGACCAATCGCGACCTGCGCGCGGAGGTCAACAGCGGCACCTTTCGCCTGGATCTGTACTACCGACTGGCAGTGGTGACGCTCGAGGTGCCGCCGCTCCGCGACCGACCGACCGACATTCCGCTGCTGGTCGAGCACTTCATCCGAGAAGAAGGGCTCGCGCAGGCCGTGGCCGAGATCATCCCTGCGGATGCGATGCAGGCCCTCACGCGCTATCGCTGGCCGGGCAACGTCCGAGAGCTGCGAAATTACGTCCAAGCAACGATCGCAATGGGCGAGCCCGCCGTGCTGCGTGACGACCAACCGCAGGCCGCCGCGACCGACGACGAGCTCGAGAGCGCATTCCAACGATTGCTCGATATGCCTTATGCCGACGCGCGCGGCGTGCTGCTGGGCAGCTTCGAGGCGCGCTACGTGAAGCACCTGATCGAGAAGAACCACGGCAACGTGGCGCGCGCGGCCCGCGAAGCTGAAATGGCTCGCTCGCATCTCAACCTCCTCTTGAAGCGCCACAACATTCGCGGCGACGGCTGACGCTCAGAGCCCCGGCGTTGGCGCTGGCAGACAGAGCAATCCACATGCCTCGCGGAACGCCGTGAAACGCTAGGGGCCGTGCCCAGTCGTGTCCTCGTGAGCGGACACAAACGTCCTCCACCGAGTGCTCTCGGGCCCCGGCAACCCGCGAAATCAGAGCGGCATGCCGGGTGCTATCATCGCAGCGATGCCTCGGAGCCCCGCCCAAGTCGCCTGGCTGACGCTTGCCATGCTGCCCAGCTGCCGTGCGGTGGTGGATTCGGGCATCACGTACAGCGAGTGCAAGCAGACCGACTATGTCGAGCCGTTCCAGGCGGGGTCCACGCTCGAGCAGCTGCTCGAGAAGTGCTGGCAAACATCGGACGCTACTACGGATGAAAACAACCCGAGCGCAGACATTCTGCTCGAAGATGACGACCTCGTGATCCGTTCTAGCTCGACCGAGGTCGGCGCCGCTTCCCAGTGGGCAGGCGAGACGCAGGGCCCGCTCGCCTACCAGCAGTTCGACGCCGATTTCGTGATGGCGACGCGGGTGGAGGTATTCGACAAGATCAACGCCGACCGCTGCGTGCCCCCTGGCTACCGTGCCGGGCTCGCGCTTCGCCTCGCCGATGTCGCGTCCGGGGAGTGGGTGACCTTCCTGATCGAGCCCTTCCAGCCGACGCCAGCACTGACATGTGACGAGCAAACCGAGACGCAGCTACCGACGCTGGGCAAGGTGATGAGCAACGGCCTCGGCGGCTCGATGACGACAACTGGAACCGACGATGCTGGCATCGGCTTCGACGACGCCGTGGAAGCGGACATCGCGATCTGTCGCATCGGCAGCATCCTGACGTTCTACTACCGTGATCCGGAGAGCAAAGAGACAGCGCCGGTCTGGCGCAAGCTCGACCTCGATTACTCGGAGATCAGCGGACCAGTCGAGGTGGGGCTCACCGTGGCCGGCGAAAAAAAAGAGGACCCGGGCGACAGCTTTCGGACGGGCGCGCACTTTCAATGGGCGCTCGTGAGCGACACGATCTTGACCGACGGTTGCGAGCAAACTCTGGCCGCATTCGTTCTTCCGACCGAATGAAGCTCGCTCGCGTCGTTCTGTCTGCCACGTTCGCGCTCGCGGTCAGCGCCGCGATTGCGCACGACGCTTCCGCGCAGCCGACACCTACCCCAGGCGACCTCGCCATTGCGAAGGGCGAGCAGGCGATGGCCGCCTTCGACCGCCGCGAGTGGGAGCAAGCGCTGAACGGCTTCGTCGAGGCCGACAAGCTGTACCACTCGCCGGTTTTTTCCCTGTATCAGGCGCGATCACTGAAAGCGCTCACGCGGCTGGTCGAGGCGACTGCGGTGCTCGAGGCCATGCGCAACGAAGCGCTGCCGGACGCAGCCCCAGAGAGCTGGGTGCAAGCCAAGACCGAGGCGGCTTCAGAGCTGGTGGCGCTGAAGGCCGAGCTCCCGCGGGTCGTGATCGTCGTTCGAAACGCGGCCCTGCCGCAGGCGACGCTCGACGGTAAAGCGGCAATCATCGGTACGCCGATCGCGGCGGACCCGGGCGAGCACCGCGTGACGGCGATCAATGGGAAGCAGACACTGACCAAGATGGTCACGCTCCGGCTCGGCGCCGAGACCCGCGCGGTGATCGACTTCCGGCCAACTCCGCCGCCGCCGCCGCCGAGAGGGAACGGGGGGCTGCTCGCGGGCATCACGTTCGCAAGCGTGGGGGGCGCTGGCCTCATCGCCGGCGGTATCTTCGGCGGCCTTGCCCTCGACCGAGCGGCGACGGCCGAAGCTTTGCTGCCGCTGAGCTGCAGCGCGGACAAAGCGTGTCCAACGCGTGACCAGGCCGCGATCGAAGCGAGCTACCAGTCGGCGTACGACTTCTCCCACGCTTCGGACGGGCTGTTCATTGCCGGCGGCGCGCTCGCGGTTGCAGGCATCGTGATCTTGCTGGTCGACTCGACAAGCGGCGGCGCGCCCGCACCGGTGTCTGCAGACGCTGGCGGTCTGCGGCTGCACTTCTGAGCGCGATGAGCGACTCCACAAGGCGAACGAGCACCTAATCGTTGGCCTTGCTGACCGCTTCCATCTCGTTGCGTCGGAGCCCCGACGGGAACGCGCTCAAGTATTCGCGCGCGGCTGTTCGCGCTCGCGGCTTGTCGCCAGCCCTCATGAAGCGAATGGCCCGCATGTACGCAGTGTCTTCCGGGCTCAACCCAGCCGCCGTCGCCTGCTGTTTGCCGTCAGTCTGCGTGGCAGGTGCGCTGCTCGTCGCAGGCAGCGCACCTGCCAATCGGCTCTTTCGAGATTGGGCTTGCGCTGCGGCGGGGCTTCGCGGCCTCGGCAACCCCATGTTCTCGCGACGCTCGCGCCGCGCGTGATGCAGCCTGGTCCAGACTGTGCCCGTGGGTATCCCGAGAATTTCGGCCGCCTCGGGATCGGTCATCCCCATTACCTCGGTGAGGACGATGACCTCGCGCTTGTCGGGGTCGAGCGCCGAGAGGTGACGCTCGACTTCGGTTCGAGCAGTGCATCGAGGATGCGGCGGCACCAGCCACGAGAAGCGCAAACCAGACCATCACACATTCGTCTGGATTCTGGGGCTTTGGCGCAACCAGCGTCCTGGGTCAGAGAGACGTCCTGAAACGAGGACACGATCGGATGGATCGCAGTGCACTTCTTTGGCTGGCGCTCAAATGGGGCCAGCTGTTCGCGGGACGCCGAATTTCGGGTGAACCGTGGACCGCACGGCGGGAGACGGAACGTGTTGTGTGACGGCTGGCTTGGCTACACGGCGCGATGGGCTCGAATTTTTCAGCGCCGCTGCGCCGACCATTGCGGAGTCTGGCGCAAGCATCGCCTCGCCGCTCGCTGCGGGCATTGGAGCAGGGTCAACCATTGCGGAGCTGACGGCGACGGTCGTGGCGCTCTCCAGCAGCGATTCCGGTGCGGCGGTCGACGCCGTTGCCGAGCCGGCGTCAGGGGACGGCCCACGCAGAGCGTAAACGAGAAGTGCAATCAGGGTAACGAGCCCCACGATGAACGGCGCACGAGCGCGGCGTTTGATTGGGGCTTGCGGCACGGCCACTGTCAGGCTGTTCGGATCAGCCGTCCGTTGCGGGTTGTACTTGAAGCTGACCGGAGTCGGTGATCCCGAAACGACGTCACGGATCGCTTCGCGAAAGGCACCGGCCAATTCGATTGCGGACGCGTAGCGGCGTTCAGGATCGCGTTCTAGCGCTCGATCGAAGAAGAGATCGAGGCTGGCCGGCAGGTCGGGCCGGCGGTCTCGTGCGCGCGGCAGCGCGCGGCGGACGATGAGCTCGAATGTCGTCGCCAACGAAGGGGCCTCGAAAGGGTTCTCTCCCACCACCATTTCGTAGACCACGACCGCGAGCGACCAGATGTCCGAACGAAAAGTGATCGGTCCGGCCGAGACTTGCTCGGGGCTCATGTAGGTAGGCGAGCCCACCATGTCCGAACCAGTGGTCTTGCCTACCGCCCTTGGTGATTCTACTTTGGCCACGCCGAAATCCAGGACTTTGACTATTTCGGCGCCGCCTTCTTGAGCGAGAAAGATATTCGCTGGCTTCACGTCACGGTGGATGATGCGGCCGTCGTGGGCGATCTGAATGCCTTTGGAGACACCATCGAGGATGACGGCGCATTCCTCCAACGACAGACGGCCTCGTCTTTCGAGACGCGCTTGCAGGTCTTCGCCGCGCAATAGCTCCATTGCTAGGTAAGGCAGCCCGCCCGTTACGCCGAAGTCGGTGACCTGCACTACGTTTGGGCTGCGAAGGCGGGCAGACGCCTGCGCCTCTGCGCGGAACCTAGCCTCGGCGCTCGGAGTCGACGCCACCTCGCTGAGCATGACCTTGAGCGCTACCTCGACGGAGAGCTCCTTGTGCATCGCTCGCCAGACGGCGCCCATGCCACCCGACGCCAGCGGTTCGATCAGGCAATAGCGCTCGCCGACCACGTCTCCCGGCCGCAGCGTGAGCGCCGTTGGTGCAGAGGCACTCGCGTCGGTAGAGCCCAGCTGCACTGACATCGGTTGCTCGATTCGCAGTGTCGGCTAGCAATTCGTATGCCGGAACAAAGATTGGCCGAAAGCCCTCGCAACTAGCTGAAGCGTCCGAAGAAGCGTGCAAATGCGTCGCACAATTCGGCCACAGGTCCCGGGATATGTGGCAAACGGGCGGTTGCCGGGATCGTGATCCGATTGGTCGACCCCGGCGGCGCGAAGAAAACGCAGCAAATGATTGTGCTCAGTTATCGCAGACTGCTTCACCTGGAAAGTTGATGCAGTACTCGACGAGGCACACCAGCTGCGCGTCGCGCTCTTCTTTGCAGGTGTCCTCGGTCAGCGCACACACATCGTCTGCGCCGGCGACGCAATCGATGAGGTTATCGTACTCGTTGGTGCAACCGCTGTCTTCTGCGGAGGTTTGCTGCTCGGCGCAGACCTGCTCGCAGTCGATGCTGGTGTCGGCTCCCTCGCAGTCGAGCTGTGCGGTGCAGGTCTCGACGCACGGGTTCGAGCAGCCCGCGACGGCGACACACAGAAGGGCGAGAGCGCCCACGACGCTCGGCTGATTCAACATTGGCTCGTCATAGCTGCGAGCGACCCACGGCAGCAAGCGATCAAGGGCCTTCTGTGGGCTTCCGCAGGATCTGGACGAGCCCTTCGAGCCGCTTCGACACCCAGACCTTGTTGTCTTTGTCGACGATCACAGCTCCTGCGCCGTCGATCTTCTCGACCAATGCGAGCCCTTTTTCGGCGCCGAGGATGAACACTGCGTCGTCGATGGCGTCGGCGGTGAACGCGTCTTTGGCCCACACGGTGACGCTGCGCGATTCACTTGCCGGGTAGCCGGTGCGCGGGTCGATGATGTGGTGGTAGCGCTTGCCGTCGAGCACGAACGACCGCTCGTAGTCGCCTGCCGTGCTGAAGGCGTGGTCTTCGACCTCCAAGAGGGCGATCGTGTCCCACTCGTTTTTACCGCGCGGATCTCGCACACCGACTCTGAACTTGGAGCCGTCCGGCTTTTTGCCGCGCACGAACAAGTCGCCCCCAGCCTGCACGAAGAAGCTCTTGAGGCCCTCGGCCTCGAGCACGCGACCGGCTGCGTCGACGGCATAGCCCTTGGCGATGCCGCCCAGATTGATGCGCACGCCCTCTTTCTTCAGGCGCACCGAGCTCGCAGCCGAGTCGATCTCGATGTTGCGGTAGTCGATGAGCTTCTTGGCCTTGTCGATGTCCTTCTTGGTGGGGACACGCGCCTCGGCTCCCTCGTCGAACTTCCACATGCCGTGCATCGCCTCGAACGTGATGTCGAACACACCACCCGATTCGGCGCCGATCCAGATGCTCTTCTCGATGACTGCAAAGGTGTCCGGCCCGACCACGACGGGTGCCTTTGCTCCACTCAGGTTGATGCGCGAGACTTCGGAGGCGGGCACCCACGTGCTCATCAGCTTCTCGAGGCGCACCATCTCGCGATAGCCCTTGGCGAGGGCGGCACCCACCTTGGTCTCGTCCAGCTCAGGCGTCGTGAACGAAGAAATCACGATCTTGGTGCCCATCGCCTTGGCGTCGAGCACCACCGGTTTCGGCACGAACGGCGGCGGGGTCGCTACTGTTGCGCTGGGCTCGGGCGCCGGCTCGCTGACCGGCGGCCGAATCGGAGGCGGGTCCGTGCAAGCGACACACAAGATCAGCGCGGACGATGCGGCACGGGCGGCCATGCGCCGGACACTAGTACACATCTCACATTTGGCGGGCGCTTGTTGGCTGGCCCGCCGTTAGCATCAGCCGGAAGATGATGGGAGCGTCGGTTGGCTTTGGGTGGCGTTGGCAGTCCTTTTTCCTGGCGACCGTGATCGCATTTGCGCTCCCCAGCCTGGCGGTGGCACAGCCTGCCGAACCTGAAAGAGCAGTTGAGCCCGAGAAAGCTGACCAACCTGCGAAACCTGCCACGCCCGAACCGGGTGCCCTCGACGAGGCGCTGCCCAGCGAGACCCCGCCCCCTCCTGAGCTCACTGCCGAACCGCCACCGGCGGCGCCGGTGTTGATTCAACAGTTGCCGTTGGTGAGCCCCGCGGCACCAGTGTTCGATGCCCGCAGCGACCCAGCGGGCCTCGACGTGATGTTGCCGGCGAGCCTTTCGTCACTGGGGGTCGGTGTGGTGCTCGCGCTCAGCGGTGGCATCACGCTCGCTGCCAGTGGCGCGCCTGCGGAATATTGCGGTCCGACCGGCTGCATCGATCGTGTCGACCGACACGCCGAGAATATCGGCGCCGACTTGATCGGCGCGGGGGCGGGTTTCGCGCTGGTCGGTGGCGCCGGGTTGATCGAGTGGGCGACCGCCAGGCCAAGGAGGAGCGAGCGACGACGCAGCACCCCATTGCTCGCGACCGGCTTCACGATGACAGCGTTCTCCGCGGCGGGGCTCGGGTTGGGCATCGCCCAAACTGCAACCTACGCGGGCAACGAGGCCGACTTCTCCACCTCGTGGCCGCTGTTTCTCTCCAGCGGGCTACTCGCTGCCGGTGGCATCCCGCTTTTGGCAGTCGGTGCGACCAACTGGGACGATCGCGAGCGCGCCGAGGTGGCGGAGAACGAGCGACGACAGGCGGACCCGACGCTCCCGAAGAAGAGACGATCGACGGGCATGGTCGTGGCCGGAGCGATCTTGACCGGAATCGGCGGGCTGGGAGCCCTGGCCGGCACTGGCGCGTTGATCGCCGACAGCGCCCTGGGTGGCGGTGGCATCCTCACAACCATCGTCGCGTTACCTTGCTTCGGCGCCAGCGTGCTCTTCTCCAGCGTCGGCATTCCGCTGGTCGTCGTCGGCAACCGCCGCGTCGTCGACGACAGTCGGGTGGCAGACGAAGGGCTACCCGCGGTCCACTTGGGCCCAAGCGGGCTCGAAGCGTCGTGGAGGCTGCAATGATGCGGGCTCGGCTGGCCCTGCTCTCTTCCTTCGCGCTCTCGACCAGCTGCATCGAGGAGGGCACCGGCTACATCTCCGTCTTCGTAGACCCAACACAGGTCGTATCCGAGTTCGTCGAAACCGACGACGGGTTGGCGCTGAAGATCACGCTGAAGCCTTCGATCGACGGCGACGGCAACGTGCTGCTCGACAGCGCGCTCATCGTCGTCAACGCCGACGGGCAGACGACCTCGCTTGCCGATCCCGAGATCGAAGCCGACGGCTTCCCCGTCGCACAGTTCGGCGAGACGAAGGTGACGCTCACCGTCCCGAGCCCGATTCAAGAGATCGACACCTTCGACGCCTTCTGTGCCGCCAACGGCCGCAGCGCCGATGTCACGCTGCGCTTTTTCAGCGACACGATCGACCCCGACACGAGCGTGGCGCCACCGGTCACGGATGTGGTCACCAATGTTCCGCTCACGATGACGGGCGCCGCGCCCACGCCCAACGTCTTTTCGTCCAGCGGCGTAGGGTCATTTTCACCGGGCACGACAGCGCCGAAGGTCGAGTCATTGAGCGCCGGGCCAGGCGACACCGTGCTCTTCGTGATCGATCGACGCGCGACCAGCAACCTGGACGGGTCGGCGCCGTTCGCGTTTTTTCGCGCGGACCACGACAGCGTCGAGACACTGCAAGGGGTCACGTTTTACGAGGACACGCCGCAAGTTGCCAGCAACAGCGACGGGTCGGTGTTGTATCTCGCAGGGCGCGTGCTGGATGACACGCTCGAGATCACGAGCCTCGACTTCTCCCAACAAATGCAGATCCAGACCAACGGCGCACCCGAGTTCGACGCGCTGCGTGTCGCCCGCCTATCGAGCACCGCCACCGGCCTTCGTGTCATCGTGCAATCTGCGTTTCAATTGGAAGTCGACCCGGAGATCGTGCCCGCTGGGGTGGTGGACCCACCGGAAGGCAAATACTACGGGTCTTTCGTCTTCCAACTGGATGACGACTTCGGGTTCACCGTGACGTCGATCGACGTCGCCGAGCGCGACATCATTTCGATCATCGACATGCCCGACGGCGGCTCGCTGGTCACCAGCACCGAGCTACCGCCGCGAAGCGAGCAGACAGCGCTACGGATCGAGCGCTTCGACGACGCGGGTGCGCTGGTGTGGACACATGACGAGCCGGTGTCTGCCGCCCAGCCCGACGTGCTGGTCTTCAACGACGACAGTGTGCTCCTCAGCTACGAGCACATTGCACCCGCAGGCATCATCGACGTCGTGCGGCTCTCGGCCAGCGACGGCAGCGAGACGTATCGCGCCGCCTTCTCGGGCAGCGGGCCGACTGCCGCCGAAAACAGCGAAGGCCGCGCGCTGCTCTCCTTCGTCGGCACGCTACCCGCCACTGAAGGAGCACAGATCGAGCTGCCGAACCGCGCGGTCCCGCTGCTGGTCGAGCTCGACGACACGGGTGCGATCTTGCGCGGCGCACAGCTCGCCTGCGGCGGCTCCGGCTCGCTGAAGAACGCCGCCGACGGCTCCGTGGTGCTGGTCGCGAGCTTCGCCGATCGCTTCACGGTGGGAGATCGCTCTGACACGTTGCCGATCGGGCAGATGACGGTGATTGGCATCGAATGACCGCTGCCCTAGCGAGCGCGGTACACTCGCTGGCATGGCCCTCGACGAAACATTGCTTGTCCGCGGCGTGGACGAGCTGAAAGTCCAGCTGGCCGACATTTCTCGCAAGATTCATGGCAGCCCGGAGCTTCGATTCGAGGAGCACAAGGCGGCTGCTTGGCTGTCCGATTCGATTCGTGAAGCTGGCATCGAGGTGGAGCTCGGGCTCGCCGGGATGCCCACCGCGTTCCGCGCCAGCATCGGAGGAGCAGGGCCGCGCGTGGCGATCTTGGCCGAGTACGACGCGCTGCCGGAGATCGGACACGCTTGCGGGCACAACCTGATTGCCGCAGGCGCGCTGGGCGCGTTCTTGACGCTGGCAAAACAGGCGACGGCGCTCTCGGGCCGGGTCGAGATCGTAGGCACGCCCGCGGAAGAAGGGGGCGGCGGAAAGATCAAGCTGCTCGAAGCCGGCGTGTTCGAAGGTGTGAGCGCGGCGATCATGTATCACCCGTTCGATCGCGACCTGCTGGCGCATCCGACGCTGGCGAACACCTACGTCACCTTCGACTTCACTGGCAAAGCATCCCACGCGGCGTTGGCACCCTGGGACGGCACGAGCGCGCTGACTGCTTGTATGGAGACCTTCCGTTTGATCGACTCCCAACGCGTCCACTTCCGAGACGGCGTACGCGTGCATGGCTTCATCACGCGCGGTGGTGAAGCGGTAAACATCATCCCGGAGCATGCGTCCGCGGAATTTTCGGTGCGCGCATTTCAAAGCGCAGAGCTCGCTCGGGTGCTCGAGATCGTGCAGCGTTGTGCCCGCGGCGCCGCCCTCGCGTGCGGCGTACACGCCGAGATCACCGTTCGGCGCGGCTATCGCGACATGAAGAACAATCTGGCGCTGGCTCGCCGCTTCGGTGAGCGCTTGCGCGCCCTGGGCAGATCACCGCGCGAGACAGACCCGAGCGTCGGCACCGGCTCGACCGACATGGGCGACGTCTCTCACGCGGTACCCGCGATTCACCCGTGGCTCTCGATCTGCGACGAGAACGAGACGACCTGCCACCAACATGCATTTGCAGCCTGCGCCGGCGGCCCTCGCGGTGAGTCGACGATGTTGGTGGCCGCCAAGGCGTTGGCGCTGCTGACTCGCGACGTACTCGAGGACGCAGCGCTCCGCGGTGACGCAGCTGCCGAGTTCAGCAGCCAACGATGACCGGCGACGTGCGGGCCCGGAAACGGGAGCCCAAAGAGCTGCGCACGCGAGACCCGCTGCGGACGCTCTCGCCTTCGGCGCTGGGGTTTGGTTTGGTACCGGGCACGCCAGAAGAAGCGCGCGCACACGTGCAATCACGACTCCGCGCGTTTGCCGCCTTGTTCGCCGGTCTGTGGTCGGTGGTGTTGGTCGCACAAGTGCTGCTGCGTGTGTTCGCCGACGACCGCGTGCTGCAGAACAGCGCGCTGCCGATCGCCTTGTGGACACAGGTCGCTTGCATCTTCGTACTGGCCACCTCGACGGTGCTCTTGGGCGGCGCACCGCGAAGCATGCGCGTGCTGGATGTCATGGACGGCGTGCTGACCAAGACGCAGTCGTTCTCCCTGTTGTTGCTGCTGGTCAGTGCGGGCGATCCGAAGTTCCGCACCGAACTCGTGATCATGCTGGCCGCGACGAACTTGCTGGCGGCGCGCGCCGCGCTGGTGCCCTGCACGACGGCGCGGACGGCTGCCTTCGGCGTGGCGACCATGTTGTTTCAGCCGATCGCCACGTATTGGGTTTATACCCACCGAGAAGTCCCAGCAGGCTTTCCTTCGGCGACGGCCGTGGCGCTGTTCATCGGCGTGTGGGGCGCCATCGCAGTGTTGTCTTCGGTCGCAGTGACGAAGATCATCTACGGGCTCGAACGCCGCGTCCAAGCCGAAAACCAACTCGGACAATACACACTCGAGAAGCGCGTCGGCCTCGGGGGAATGGGCGTCGTCTACTTGGCGCGACACGCACTCTTGCGGCGGCCGACGGCGATCAAGCTATTGCCGCCGGGCAAAGCAGGAAAGGCTGCCATCAAGCGCTTCGAGCGCGAAGTGCAGCTCACCAGCCAGATCGATCACCCGAACGTGGTCGCCGTCTACGACTATGGCCGCACGCCGGACGGCGTCTTCTACTACGCAATGGAGTACCTCGACGGGATCGACCTCGATCGCTTGGTCGAAAAGTACGGCAGGCTTCCGCCGGCGCGCGTACGCCACATCGTTCGGCAGATCGCCGATGGGTTGGCAGAGGCGCACGCGGTCAAGCTGATTCATCGCGATGTAAAGCCCGCCAACATCGTGATTCTCAATAGTGGCAGGCAACACGACCGCGTGAAGGTGCTCGACTTCGGGTTGGTGAAGGAGGCAAAGGCGAAGAGCTTTCACCCCTCTCTCTCCAACATGAGCGCACTGGTCGGCACGCCGCTGTATCTCGCGCCGGAGAGCATCACTGCACCGGACAAAGTCGATCACCGCAGCGACATCTACGCGCTGGGCGCGGTTGCCTACTATCTGCTCACGGGCTCACCGTTCATCAAGGGCCGCACGATGGTCGAAATTTGCGCTGCGCACATGTACGAAAAACCGGAGCCGCCGAGCTCCCGGATCGGTCAGCCACTCCCGAGATCGCTCGAAAAAATACTGCTGCGCTGCCTGGAGAAAGCGCCGGACGACCGACCGCAAACCGCGAGCGAGCTGATCGAGCTGCTCGACAACGCCGATGGCGTAGCGGTGTGGACGAACGCCGACGCCCGCGCAGCGTGGGCACAGCCGGCAGAGGCCAGCTCGCCTCTGGGCACGCCGCACGAAGCACGTGAATCCGAGGCGCCCGACTCGGATTCGCCGTCGCCGCCATCCCGGGCGATGCCCATCGATCTTCGCGCTCGCTAGGGGGCCTGTTCAGAAACAACTGGTAGCGAGGCAGCCGAGACCGAAGCGAGGCTGGCGCCTGAGGAACGAGCACCGGAAGCCTGCTCTTGCAGGCTGAGGAGCGGAGTGACGAGGCCGCCAGCCG